>Ga0116227_10001586_pt1 | contig 51160 bp, 39 predicted proteins | sample S1TSphgellanicum_FD_89693 | JGI IMG/M metagenome (GOLD analysis project Ga0116227, IMG submission 89693) | Host-associated microbial communities from peat moss isolated from Minnesota, USA - S1T2_Fb - Sphagnum magellanicum MG | ecosystem: Host-associated > Plants > Peat moss > Unclassified...
AATAGTTCTAATAGTTGAAAAATAAATTTTCAAAAAAAAAAAAAAAAATAAAAAGGAAAATTTTTTTGAAAAAAAAAAAAAAAAAAAAAAAAAAAAAAAAAAAAAAAAAAAAAAAAAAAAAAAAAAAGAAGAAAAAAACACAAAAGAAAAGGGGAAAAAAAAAGCCATACCATTTGTCATTTTGACAATGCCTACTTTCATGGATCTATGAGCCCTAATGTTGAGACACTTTTAAAGCCTTAGACTTGTCATATTGGAGTACATGTTAAGCTTTCGAGTAAGTGGTTAGTGAAACAAAAATGTTTTTGAGCCCCATTTTAGTCCAAAAAACCATGTTTATTATGAACATGTTCTAAAGTTGTGCTTGATTTATAGTGATCATGTTCATATTTCTTAAAGGTATAGATTATTTCAACTTGGCCGCTCTTAATTCAATTAGCTCACACAACACGAAAGAAAGTTAGTTGGCCAAAACACTTCAAAAGAAAACTTTTGATAGAAAGACGAGGCTATAAAAACTCAAGAGAGGAAGTTTGGTCACACCTATGATAGTTATAAGAATTTTTTGAAGTGCTTTCATGGTTTAGTGGTTTAAAATACATTGAAGTATTATTTTTCATATGAAACAAAATGTTGAAATTTAGGACATTAAGCGTAATTTGCAATCATGATGTGTAGGTTAAGAACTTCAATTATAAACATTAACATAAACCATTAAGTTTAAAAAGTGTAATTGTTCAATGATAAGGTGAAACACCCCCTTGCATATGAGAGTGAATTGTGAACTTTTAAATAATAACATGCACAAAGGAATCTTAAGGTTTTCAAAACCTTGTTGTGATGTACAGTGATAGAAGGTTAATAGACATGTGATTTATGATTAACGTGCAATTGATTTAACCAAAGTATAGAATCTTTGAGTAAGGTGAATTTTGAAATCAAGAACCAAACTTTGAAAATGTTTCAACTACATAAAATATGAAAAAATATATACTTATAAATATTACAATTGTTATGATCAATTTGTATAGTTTTAAAATTTAAAGGTTTCCATAAGTTGCAAGGTAATTTTAGATTCATATAATAAGAAATCAATAATTTGTATATTGAAAGTTTATTAGGATTTATCATTGAGCGATGACAGTTGTAATGAGGAAAATATTGGTCAAATATCCATATAATTAATGATGTTCCAAATCAAAATTTTAATCAATGAATCTCCAAAAGACTAATGAAAAGTTCAATAAAGTTGATTCATCGTGAATACATAGGATCATTTCTATGTATTCAATTGAAGATTGATGCAAAGGTCTTTTCATATGATATGAAAATTTGGATTGTAAACATATATTTGTCCCAATAGATTGTTAGTAATCATTGATTTTATCACAAGACATGCACAAAACTATTTTAATATATTTATGCATATTATGTATGTAATCTTTTAACAATGATCAAATGATATTTTGCATATATAATATCAAGTGTAAACTTTCATAGATCATTATTCAATTTTGTTGAAGATTGTTATCATGAGACAATACAATGTCAAATGTTGATTTCAAAAATAATAATATTCACAAGTATACATCTTTAAGCATTATTTGATCACTTTTCTTTTGTATTATTACATTTTCAAATTGTTTTATTTTTTTCATTTTGTATAAATAATTTGACAAATATGTAAGTTGTTTCCTCTCTCTTTTGAAAGATAAATACCCATGTCACTTAAAACATTCTTGTAAAGCTATAAATGGGTTGATATCATGTGGTTGCTTTGATCAATTTTGAAAGTTGTAGCGTGAAGTAGATTGCAAGTCGGGTGACATGGTTTGAGTGAGATGTTTTTGATCGGGGTAAAGTTGTCCAGATTTATATAAGACCTCACACTCCTCTCTCAAAAGTCCTAACACAAATGTCTCTTCATCCACACTCAGAATCACAGACTCACTCCTCTCCAACCTCAATTTCATCCCGTAGAATAAGCGCATGACAAATTTATCAATGGAATCTGTGTACTCATCTGCAAAACATTGCTTCTTTCTTTGCTTCAACTCAGAGTTTGCCACTGCTGAAGCTCTCCATATATATTGCCCAAACTTCTCACTGGGGTGTCGTCTATGCCCCACCGTGAGCCAATCTTCTAACCTACTTTGCCTATATGCTTGTTCATCTCCCGACCCAACTTGGTTCAATATTGGATGGTTCTTCCAATCTGGTGGAGGAGCACAAGCGTCACCTAGGTTAAATGCACGTCGGTCTATCCATGTCATTGGCGGCTTATGCACGATGTTTTGACCAAAAGATGTTCCTTTTCCTAGTTCATTGTAGTTCCTTCCAAATTGATCATGACCTTGAACACCATGATCCACTTCATAACGATTATTAACATGGTCATCGAATTCATGCCCGTTTCGGTAATGGCTTTCATAATTGTTATCATCCTTGCCAACATCATGATCACCACCTCCATAATTATCATAATATTTCATACTATCATGGTCATTTATGTCATGGTCATTGTCGTGATTAATGTTATATGTATCACGATGGTCATTTGTTTTTCTTGGTCTTGAAGTGTGGTTGCCATCATCTAGCAAATCACAATTTTGTCGAAAGGCACGTGGACTCAATTGAGGTGTCCTATGTAAGCTATCTGCATCCATCGCTTACAATTTCAACTGCACCCCAATAACATCATACCCAAAATTCCCTTGGTGAAGTCACTTTTTACATATCTTAGACATTGCAACATGGCTTAAAGATTATGCCTTCAACCATGTATGTATTCTCTTTCAAATTAAACCAACTTATTTTCATGTTAAAGCTTTCATATGATACCAAATTGCTTAAGACTTTTGCCATGTTTGTATACCAAAATTCACAAAGTCTTGTTCTAATGACAACAAATTTGAACATATCCCTCATAATTAATGATCAATTTTATCACATTCAACGTGACAAGTTCTTCTATGGATGCAAATAAAATGTGGGGTGAATTACAAGTCGATTTTGGCACGTTTTTTTTTTTTTGTTATTTTCAAATCTCTTCTACTATTTTTATGTCATATGCTTATAAATCCATCATCATTTACCCCGTTTTGTTCAAGCTATCATGCTTTCTATAATCTCACTACATTTCATTTGATTCCTATTACCTTCTTGGGAAGATTGAAACAAAATCTAGATATATATTTTGTGGTTTTGCAAAAAAAAATTCACGAATTCAAACTTGTTTCTTCTATCAAACATGAGGTGAATTAATATGCCATTCATGTTGAAAGGATTTTTGAGCATACCTCAATGTGACTTTTAGTGAAATCAAATGTAAGGATTCAAGTGTTGAAACCCTTTTCAGGTAGAATGCCTTGTATGTGCAAGTGGTGCCTAGGAAGGAAGTTGCCATGTGGAGCAGTTGCAACAACTTAAGTTCCACACAAGTGGTTAGAATGGGTGGTTCATTGGCCACATGCAATCATCCTATGTTTGTCCACATGAAAAGATGGATGAAAAACATTACACATGTTGTAAGGGATGGTTAGTTTTGGTAGGCAAGTGTCAAAATCAATTAATTTTAGGCTATGAGGCCATTTGATCACTTGAAGTTGAAGATTTAAGGTTTGAAACATGGGGTTTTCAAAATATTTTGATTTTAGTTTTCCTATATGTCTCATGTCCATTACTTTTTTTCCCTTATAATTATTTTATAAATAACTTGAAATTATCATTCAAAAGCAAAGTTATGATCCTAAATTTGGACCAAATTTTGTCTCCACTATATTTTAATTACAAAGATTTTTTCTCCTTTTGTGAAATGTGGGCCTATGATGTTAGGCAACATGGACTAATGTTCACATTCTCGTTGCTCCAATTTGATTTTTTAAAGAATTTTCATCAATACGGATTATAACTTTGGGCTTTGCATTGCTTTGCATTATCGGTGATGATTTATTCAACATAAGGTCAAAAATGTTTAATAAATTTAATTAAAAAAATAATTAAATTCCCATACATTGACAATCCATGATCATATAGATTGTCCATGAAATTATTTCCACTTCCATTAATTCTAGAATGTGATATTCATTTTCACCTATTAAAACATAAACATTTTTGGCACATGATGTTCTTTTTGGTGGCCCTTGTTGCCTAATAAACAAATTATTTTGGCCTTTCTAATGTTTTCCAACATCCTTCCTACCATGCTTCCCAATGGCTCTTGGTTTGAAAAAATATAAAATATTTTCAACCTTAGTGTTCATAATGTCCCCTATGTATTTCTTGTTGCCCTTGGTGTCCTTTTAAATTTGTATCCAACATCCCCAACCCTCAATGTCTATATGTCCCATGTTGCTAGAAATAAAATTTTCATGTCCAACATGGTGCCTTTGGTGTTTCCAGTGTGCCTTTTTGAAGCCCTTGCTATTGCTTGTTGTTATTTCATCATTTCTCGTGGGCATTCCCACCATTTTGTTGTTCCCCTCCATCTTTAGTCATCCTTGGCATTTTCCAAGTTTGTTTTTGTTGTTGATCAAGCTTTACATCATCCTTAAACCAAAACTCCCCATTGATTTGAGTTTTTATTAGGGATGTCCAAATTTGGGAATTGTTGCTAATTCAACATTTCATCTTAGGATATCCTTTCAAGACCTCGGCCTAACAACAATTATTGTGGTTTAAAGGTTCGAGAAATTTTGGAATTGTTAAACATGTCATGTTTCCACTAATTTTGAAAGAGACCAAAGTTGAAGGGGCAAAAATATTGTTTTGATTCATATATATATATAAGGAAAAAATGTTTCTCCAACCAAAGAGAAGGTGATTAGGAAGGGCAAAATAAAATGTTCACTCCCAAATCATGTCTAGAGGTGATATTAAAGGATTGTTAAATGCCACTTCCTATTAGATATCAATGAATTAGACATTTAGAATGAGTTTATTAGATATAACTAATTTCATAAACATAACGTTGATAAAAATAATCTAAACTTGTCAACTTTGATAAGATTTTTTGATGGATATTTCAATTTCAATGTTGATTTGAATATGTTGTTGATTTTGATAAAAAGTTGTCCATCTAAATATCACAAATAAATTAAATTTGAAATAAAAATTTAACATTTTATTTATTTAATAAAATATTATTAAATTAAAATAGTTAAAAATAGTTATTTTTAAAAAAATAATTTCTATATTTTAATGTAATTTCATATTAATTTACTTGTGAATTTGATTTTCAATACAAACCAAAAGCTATAATGTTGTTAAATTTAATGTTACCATTTGTTTATGTTCTAAACATTATGAAAATCAATCGATATCAAATCCATTCAAGAATATATGGATATAAAGTGTGGTTTAATGGTTTAAAATACACAAAGACATGTTTAAAAATATGAAACAACATTTTTTTTCATGTCAAAACAAATGTTAAAATTTAGGACATTTCAAACAATTTGCAACCATGATGTGTAGGTTAATAGAACTTATTATAATTTGAGATTCATCTTCCAAAACATAAATAATGTGTTATTTAATAAACCATTGAACTTAACAATGTAGTTGTTGGATGAAAGGATGAAACACAAATACATTTGAAGCTAATTCATGCACTTTTAAATAATAACATGCACAAGGAATCTCAAGGATTTCAAGACCTTAGTGTGATACATGGTGATAGTAGGTTAAGAAATATGTGATTTATCATTAACATGCAATTGATTTGATACTAAATCTTTAAGTAATGTGAAATTTGAAGTCAAGAGTCAAACTTTGAAAATGTTTCAACTACATAAAACATGGAAAATTTTATAAATAATAATTTTATAATTATGATAAACTTGTATGGTTATCATAATCTTTCCCATCATAATTTGCACAAGCATTGGTGCATTGCCCACAAATTCTAAATCATTTTTTTACTACCTTTTTTGCTTTCTTTTTTCATTCTTGTAAAGTTTTTATGGCGACAAGTTTTACATTCTCCCATACATTTACTTCAATTAATGGCATGACATGCATTGAGAGAAAATTGCAACTTTTATCCCATATTCATGGGATGTTGAAAAAAAAATGATTTACATAATATTTCATGATTGCTTAAATACATTTAATTGATTTAGTACAAAGGCAACTTCAACACAAGTTTGTAGAATAATTAATGAAAATTGAAAATTTCAAGTCAAAAAAATAAAATTATTGAATATTTCAAAAAACCATGTTTTTTTTCACATTTTTTTGAAAATTACAACATTTCTACAAATTATATATTTAGTGTCAAAGATGCCAAGTGTACTATAACAATATATAAAACGTAAAAAAAATGACATCCATGTACCATAAATTATGCATTAAGTAGGATGGATTTTCTTCTTCTAATAAATCATATTTGCATAAGGGACAAATATCACCAAATGAACTCAACAAAAATACAACCATTTGATTTCATCAAGTCATGCTTATCGCATGGCAACATCTTCATCTTCTATCTTCTTCCAAAATGTTAATAACAATTATAATTTTTTTGGTAAGTTACAAGGATATTTTAAATTCATATAATAAGATATCACTAATTTTCATTGTGGAAGTTTATTAGGACTTATCATCAAGCAATGATATTTGTAATGAAGAAAATGTTGGTCATATGCCCAAATAATTAATAATGTTCCAAATCAAATACTTGATTAATGAATCTCCAAAAGACTACCTAATGAAAAGATTATGAACTTGATTTGTCATGAATACATGGAGCCATCATTTTTATTCAACAAAAGATTGATACAAGGGTCTTTCTATATATTTATGATGAGAAAATTTGGATTGTAAAGATGTTTTTGTCCCAATACATTGTTAGTAGCCATTGATTTTGTCAAAAGACAAGCACAAAGTTATTTTAATTATTCTATCCATATTATTTACACAATCTTGTAATAAGGGTCAAATGATATTTTGCTTTTGGAATGTAAAGTGTAAACATTTACAAATCCTTATTCAACTTTGCTGAAGATTGATATTATGAGACAATAAAATGTGAATCTCAAAGATAATATTATTTGCAAGTATATGTTTTCAAGCATTATTTGATCTTTTTTTATGTGCATTATTGCATTTGCAAATTGTTTTATCTTTTGATTCAACTTGTTTAAATATGTTGAAAAATGTGTAGATTTTCAATGTTTAGGTTTTTCTTTCTTCTCTTTTGAAAGATAAATACCCATCTTATTTAAAACATGTTTGTAGCTTATTATAAGTGGGTTGATATCATATTGTTTGTATTATATAATAATGATGTCATGCATAATACTTAATCAAATGATCAAAACCCACATAAAGTTTGTTTAGCTTTAAAAAAACAACATAAGAAAAACATTGAGGAGAATATTACGTCCTTCCTTTTCTTATTAACTAATTTTTTGAATCATTTCTATGCACACATAATCAAATAAACATTACTTGTTGTGTAACACATTAAGCAACTACAAACCACAATGAAGGAGAAAAACAAATGTGCACCCCCAAACATGAAAAAACTCATGGCAAAAAAAGCTACTAATAAAAGCACAATTTTACAAAATTCTAATATCTTTAATCATATTGTCAACCTACATTCTTGTTTTGTGTTTGGAACACATTTTAATTAGATCATTATCAAACTCATACCATTCTTTGGAACAACAAGGAAAGGAAAAAATATCCAAATATATTTGAAAGGAGAAACACTAATTGCTATATGAAATTTAGGTGTGAACAACATTACAATAGCACTTGAATTGAATTCAAATACATTGAACAAGAATTGAATTGTACTGAATTGAATTCCAATTCAACAAATTGAATTAAAGTTCAATTGAATTGAATCCAAATTCAATTGTAAAGAAATGAGATGCAAATTAGTGGAAAATGTATTGAAAATCTACTTTTGAATATGATGTTGAAAAATAAAAAATTTTAAAAAGACAATTTTGATACCTCTTTACTTGGGAATGGGCTAAACCAATTTCAATTTGGAACTATTCAAATGACAACCAATGACTTATTGAAGTTAAAGTTGCCCTATCTAAACAACATTTGATCATTCAATATCATCACTAAAATGATTTCATTGGGACTTTGTGCAATGAAACCTTAGTGCAATTAGTTGAAAAGAATGCTCGAGAATGCAAATGTTAGAATGAATTTTTTGGTGAACTTACTAAATAATCCCTCATAAATTGAGGCTTTTAAGCATGTGTGATGAAGATATAGCCCACAAGGAGACCAAACCTCAATCATGGATGACTTTAGCCCAAAAAAATGGAAATTCAACCTCTATGTGATGTGTTAATAGTTGTGAATTTTGATAATAGAATTCAACTTTGTGCAAAAATGTTTTGTTTTTTTGAAAAGGAATTCTCATCTAAACCCCATTTATAATAAACTACAATAATGCACATAGGATAAAGGCCCATGGTGTGGGCATTTGCAAAATAAAAGGCTTAGATGAGATGCCAAATATGAACCTAAACATATGTTATGTAGATCACAAGGCATAGGAGGCAAAGGGTTCTTACACCTACTCCTTAAGAATGGGATTGATTTTATGTCTATTGTCCTTATAAGGAATAAGATCCCTCCTCCTCTTGAGGAGAAGGTGTAAGATTTTTCTTGGTTTTAAAAAGATATTCACACCTACAAGTTGGTAACCTTTTTTTTTGGGATAAAAATCATTAATTTTGATTTTTAAGACCATTCTAAAAAAGCCTTTCAAGTTCTCAAAAACATTATTCAACCTTAAAAAAATAATTCAAAGTTTTACAACTTTGAAAAAAATAAAATCCAATTGATTTTTAGTCGAAGCGATTCCCATAAATTTTTGAACCAACAATTCTCAACAAAGATGGTTCTCACAACCCAGATATTAAAAAAAATGACAATCTACCCTAAACCCCGGCCCCCCCTCCCACGCCCCCCCACCCCCCCACAGAAGAGAAAAAGCGAGGCCCCTTCACTCCATTTTGTGACTTCTCATTGGTTGCATGGAAATCCTATTCCTAAAATTGGCTGCCACTATTTTTGGCCTGGACTAATAGCCCTTCCTAAGAACACCCTACCTATTTGTATGTAGCCTAGGTAGAAAATGGGTTCCCAATAAACAACACTTTTGTCCCATATGCTTTAACCCTAAGTTGTCCTCTTATCATCTTATATAGGTGGGCCAAAGGCAAGGCATTCCATCTTCCAATAGAACCCTCTATTTTGTGGAGGCTCCAAAGTATCACTTTTGCTTTGTGATTGGCAAATCTAAATGATTCATTGCAAGAAAAGAAAGGAAAAAGGAGGAAAAAAGAAGAAGAAGAAGAACTTTGGAGGCCACCCCATCCATAGAAAGACAAATGAGAACCCTAAAAAATTAAGGAGTAGCTAGCTTCTAATATCCCCCTTCCTCTTCTTTTCCCCTTCTTTTCTAGGAGGGATTTTCACACATGCCTAGTAGGAAATTTCTTGAAGTCCTTTATGATGGGAGTATTGTCACTTGTCACACTAAGGAAAAAGTGTACCCACCTCGTGGGATAAAAGCATTGGAAGAACCTAACCCTAACCCTAACAATTGGGTGACCAGGAAAAATGGCTTTATCTCACTACCCATGCAAAAGTTTTTCTCCTCTTCGTTGAAACTATGAACAACAATAGACTTTTCTGTTAGAGATCATAAGTCCCACCTAACCCTTTTGCCCCCTTTTTAAAAAAACATTTGTCGGGGCGAAGAAAACTCATGACTCTCACTTGGAATAAACTTCATTATTTCACCTAAATGTCTTGGAGAGTCTATCCTTGAAAAAAAAATTTAAAAAATGGGCAAGGTGAAATTCAATTTTCCACCCAAATTGGGGGGTTAAAATAAGTTTCACCCCAAGTCCCTTGAGGTTTGTCCACTCTCATTCTCATTCTTCATTTTGTGGTTGATTTGAACAGAGGTTTTCAAGGTTTCAATGGAGAAAGGTTTCCAAGAGGCCAATTTGGAAACATGTTTGTTTTTTTCAAGGATTTGGTGGAGAGAAGTTCTCAAGGTTGTCGTGGACAGAGGTTTTTTGAAGAGCCAATGTCAAAACGTTGAGAGATGTGTGCGTGTGTGTGATAGAGAGTATTTTCCATTTATGTGTATCGATGTCCATTTCTTGGTTGGCTTCGAAGCACAATCCACCATAGTTAAACTCCATTGGATCTTCAAGACATTTTTTTTTTGGTTTCTATGTCTATTGTTTATTTTGTGGGTTTCTAAGCACAATATGTTGTATGCAAGCTTTCATTGTGTTGTGTACAATATCTTCTTGCATCATTGTGATTATCATAACCTAAGGTCAGCTTCCACATTGACAAAACGAATAATTATTTATTTTCAAAAATTAAATTCATTAAATTTTTTTTTAAATTATTTATTTTTCCATCATCTACTATAATATTGTGATATGAGTAGTGAAATTACTCAGAGTGTAGCTTATGATAATTATGATGATTTTCAACATGTCAACTTCTTTATTTTCAGAAAATTTCTTTTCTCTATTTTGAGGATTATTTAATGATGAAACTAACCTTAGGGTAAGTGTGATGGTGGTTTCACTATGTGAGTGGGGTTTAGGAAACCGAAAAACCAAAAAACAAAAACATTAACCCTAGTTAGAGCTGGTCTGAAGCTAGTCCAAGTTGAACTTTTCCATCCCATCCTGGTACCAACTCAATGGAAAGGTTTAGCTCAGATGAGCTCTTTGCTAGGGTCAAAAGTTTTAATTGAAATAGAAGGTATAGAAATGTATAAAGCAATACTATAGTTAATTTTGAAGATTCCATGTTGATAAATAATTTTTTTATTAAAAATAAAGACCCTTCTTGAATATTCCAAAATATTCCCTCCTTTTTCTTCACCAAAAAAAAATTAAAAAAATCTAAATAAATAAATAAATAAATAAATAAATCTTTTGAAAATTTCAACATTTCCACACATATAATAATATAATTAGTGTTGAAGCTGTCAAGGTACTACCTATGGTACGTAGATTTCAACTTATGAGAAGCAATTCTGAGAAATTTCTTTAAGTAGTTTAGGGTTTCGGGTTTAAACCCGAAACCCTAAACCCTACTTGGAGAGCACCCAGGAATTACATATAGTAAAGGACGTTGTGAAGCATCATTTCATCCATCTGTCCCGTCATCCATCCGTCCATCCGTCTGGTATACATAAAAAGAGAGGAGGGATGTTATGCCTAAAATTTAGACCATAACAACATCCCTCCCACTCTTTAAAGAACTCTCCCCCTCCCTCTCTACATACGGGTGCTTCTGTATTATACAATGTAATCCCTCCATATGTATGTACTCTTACGGAACGGTTAAGCCATGCATGCAAGCCCATCATGTTGGGTAATGTGGCCCAAACAAGCCCATCATGGTCAGCCATGGCATCAACGCGCCCAACATAATGGGCCGGGTGACTCAGCCATTCCATTAACATTAAGGTCCGCGAGCACCTGTGATGGCAGATTCTACAATTTAATGTTGAGTTCTTCAACATCAAGTGTATTGATCATCGTCACCGGAAAGATTATGTCATATAATGTGGTTAAAGAAAGTGCATAATCTGTCACCCCGGATCTCAATGTACATTGCCACAATCTCTCCTGTATGTACATAATCCATCTCTCTACTATTGTATGTACATAGTAGTCTTCACTGTATGTGCATAGTAGTTCCTCTAAATGTACACTTTGTATGCTCTCCGTATGTACATAGTAATGTCTCTGTATGTACACAGTAGTGTCTCTCTGCATGTACACTCTCTGTTTGTCCATTGTTAGTCTCTCTGTATGGGCACTCTCTCTATGTACATCGTAGTCTCTCCGTATGTACATCGTAGTCTCTCTGTATGTACATCGTCGTCTGTCTGTATGCGACTTCAGTGTGCCAAAAGCGAGGTTTGGCTATGGCGTCTTGCGTCGCCATGGCCGTCTCCCGTCGCGTTTCTTCCTCTTTCCTTTCGATGCAGTAATCATGAGGAGAATGAGCAATTCAGCAGCAGCAGCAGCAGCAGCAGCAGCAGCGTGTAGTTAGTTTCTGTCTTTTCTCGCCGGATTGATGCGGGTTTGATTCGATTTCATTTTCATTTTCGTTTTTGTGGATTTGTTGACAATCATTGTTGTTGTTGCTTTTGTTTGTTCCTGCTGTTGCGCTGTTGCGCTGCTGCGGTAGAGTTTTCTTGTTTGGTCTCGGATCGAGCTTGAGAAGGCGGCTTGAAGATTGGTATCATCATCTCATGTGAGAATTTGGGAATTGGCTATGGATTATCGAGAAGCAATCGATGAGGAGAGAAGGAAGAAGCTGTGAGGAAGAACAAGAAGAAGAAGATGTGCTTTTGTATGGACGAAGAAGAAAAGACAGACGAGGGAATTAACTGAAGTAGTTTGTGTCGGGAATGATATCAAGGAAGAGTATGAGATAAAAGGAACTTGAAGGAGAAGAAGAAGATGAAGATGAAATTCTCGTTCCGGAAGAGTTCCAAGTCTCTTGGATCGGGTTCGGATTTGGACTCGAGGAGACGACAATCGGGTGGCGATGCGAGCTCTTCCGGCGGCCAAGGGATGAAGACGAGGTTGCAGCTGAAGTTGCTGGCAGGTTTGACATGGGAAGCGAATGCACCGAAGACGGTCACAGCGGGAGGGAGAAAGGCAGAGAAAGGCTCTTCGACCAAAGCGGAGCAGCAGCAGCAACAGCAATTGAAAACAACAACAAGTCTTGTGCCGCCTCCTCTGTGGCCGGACTTGGACACGCTGCAAGGATGTACCGATTTCCTGAAGTCCAGCGGCTTGAACACGCATGCGCTGGGACATGCAGCATCCATGGTAGACCATTTCAAAGGCTCATATCAGATGGGGGATTCGTCGTTACCGGACGAGCTTCGATTGGAGGCATGGAAAGGTACGCTCCGTCGCATTGTGAAAACGCTTGTAGATCAGCTCCTTGCAAGCAATCCAAGACTAGAAAGTTCTTGTTGTGCGGCGGGGGGTCGAAACAACGAAGAAGAGCATAATATGAAGCAACTATGGCGAGCCTGTGAGGCCTGGGTTTTTGGAGCTGTGTATGACAAGATCATGGGAGCTTGCAAGCAAATGTTTGGCCAGAATGACAAACTGCTGGATCAAACTCTGCTGAAGCTTGACAAGGTGGATCCCTTGGTGCTGGGAGTGAGAGGTGAATTCAAGGAGTTTGTGCTAGGGGAAGCTCTGCACCAGTTTCGGACAATCAACAGACTGCGAACTCCACTGGAGAAAGCTGTGTGTCTGCGGAAAACTGTGAACTGCATAATGGAAGGGATTCAGAGTGTGATCACATCTTGTAAAGGAACACAAGCAGATACAGATGGATTGCTCCCTTGCACAGATGATTTGCTCTCCTTCATGTTGCTCCTCATGGCGAAAGCACGGGTCACAAACCTGCAAGCAAATGCCTGCTACATGGACAATTTCCTGTCTCTCTCGAATGAATATGGGGAAGAAGGTGAACTCCGTTACCATGTCACCAATTTTGTTGCTGCTTGCAGTTACTTGAACTCAGAGGAGTTTCAGAAGCAAGTCATAGAACTGGCTCCATCTCCGATTTCAAAGTCGACTTCTTCCCCATCCGGAGGAGGAGGAGGAGGACGGGGAAGTGGGTCTTCTCCTGCAAATGAGGATCATCACAGCAGCAGCCGACATGGGTCTTTTTCTGTCGATTCCCCTCCTGTGCATGCTCGAAGCTCCAACTTGTTTGGTGAGTTCCAGCATGCGCATATGAGCAGCCCCATCAAGACAGCCTACAGCAGAAGCAACACCCATGAAGCTGATGTTCATACTATGAGTCCTGGTGACATCCTGTCAATGAATTTGTTTGGAAGTCCTTCGATGTCCACAAGTCCAGCTTCCGAGTTTCGAGCTGTGCAGGGCAGCAGTAGCTGCATGCTAGAACTTCCTGTGAGAAGAAGTATCTCTGATAAGACTTTGAGCTCTGGTACAAATGCTCCAGGACTTTCTGGAGGCTCTCCTGAGTTCATTCTGGCTCCCACATACCAGTAATCTTGGAAGTATCACGCAGAGATGTAGCTGATTTGATGCCAGTTTTTACTTACTTTGTAGGCTCCTCCTGTTGATCACTTCGGGGAGCACTATGGTTTCTGATCCTTACTTTGGCTTTGGAAATTCCTTTTGTTTCTGAAGAAGGCAAATGTGCCAAACCTTCCATTTTAGAAATTCAGAAACAAAGCAACACTTGGTGCCAGGTTTAACACACTTGATTGCATATACTACTCATCAGATTGCTTCAGTGCAAGACATGGTGTGCCAACAATGTCCAGTATTAGACATTGATCCACACCCTCAAACTGACCATACTTTGATGAAACAATATGGGATACTTATCTCTTTGAATTGGTTTTGAAGTTTCTCTATGTTCAATGGAAGAGAAATGCTGCAGGGGAAGTGCATATCTGTGTTTTGCTTGAGAAGTTGATGCCCTCCACATGTGGTTGTTGTTGAGAATTCAGTCCCTAAACCCTCAGATAGATGTGGATGCAGATGAGGTCACCTTTGTTTACCCCTCCCACTGACTACTGTGAATGGAGTGGCCAGTTGGCTTAGAAGCAGTGGACATAGCTGACAGATCATGTACACCAATGGATCTTGTGCATTGTCGTGAATTGTCTGGTCAAAAGCAGGAAAAGAGCTTTGTTGGAGGAGTGAGTTTTGTTGTGGCTGATGGCAAGTGCTCTTGTCTGGGAATTTTTTGTGTGGCCATGACCAAAATGTGCAAGTGGGTAGGCAGCTGGAGACTTGTCACCTGAGAGCTCGTCTTCTCATACCCTTGCTTTAAGGTACGCCTCTCAATTTCTCAACCAGCCAATGTTAGTCATACCAGGGGGTGGTTTGCAATTATCTCTAAATCACCTTCCATTGATACTATAGTTATCAGAGCTTGATTTTAGACACTGAAAGGTGGTGTTGTGTGTCTTTTGTCAGTGCGCGATTTGTAGGGAGCTGGACGTTATATTCAGGCATCTTTTGATAGGGAAGAATTAGATTTCACATCGCTTGCATTGGATCTAGATAGAAAGAATCCCACATGTCTTTCACTGTGTTCTGATCTATTGGAAATTATCACTATCATACTCAACTTGAACGAGTTCTTTATTTGGTGGCAAGTGTTATATATCCAATATTGTTGGGTAATGTTTTGATTATCATGACAGCCATGACCCAAGGCACATCTGGGTACTATTTTCATATGGTGAATGGGAAGAATGTAAGCTGTGGAGGTGTGAGTGTTGACATCTGCCAAATTTTGCTTATTTCCATTTCATACAAGGCAATTTTGTATATTGTAGAAACACCTAAATTTTGAGTTGTATTGTGTGTTTTGACAGAAATGACACTAGACAACTGGATTTTGCACTCTTGGATTGATGCTGAATTTTGTCCAGTGTATGGTGGCTGCTGACAAAGCTCTGCTAAAGCTATCCTCTCTGCTCGTGATCCGTTGTTCCATCACTGGTTGAACCTCCTGGAGTCATAGCCCTCTGCCTGCTTTTCTAAGGTTTTTCATCTGCAGCCAAGTTCTTGGGTTTCACCTGCAATTCTTCTAAAGACTTTTGTTCCAGTGAAACTTTCAGTTGTTTTCCACTCATCAGAATATGTTCAGAAATGAAGGCCTCAGCTTTCAAGGCCCAACTATGAGTTTTGATACTCACTTCCTTTCCTTTCTTCTGCAGCAGAACACATCTCGAGCTGGTTTGTACCAGTGTGGTGCAGTGCTTTCTGTCTCAAAGAAGGAACCAGTGGGTAAAGGTCAGGTATAATAGACCCTTGACCTGGAACCATGGTTTTCCAAAAATCAATGAATGGGTCAAAGAAACTACCCTGGCCTGCTAGTTCTTTGCAATGTGGGTCGGTTCTCTCTTTTCAAAGAAAGAACCAGCAGGTAACAGTTGGGTATATGTACCCTTGACAGACAGTTATAATTTTTTTTCAAAATCTTGGAACAGGAGCTTCTTTTGATTCTGAAACTTATCAGAAAACCCAAACTACAGGTGCCTTCATTTTATTTTATTTTCAAAAGAAATTGGAACCATAGATTCTTTGATTTTTAGAATTAAAAAACTGATCTGGAGGTTATTAACAAAATCAAGGAACCACACAACACCTCCTCTTTTGGTTTTAACTGCAGTTTAAGTCAGTTCAGGTTATGGATCAAAGAGGAGTCTTTCACAAACCTTTTTTTTGCAAGGTGGTGGGGTTTAGGAGAATTCATGAATTCATTAGAGATAGCAGGCAATCTGTGGTGCATGGGAAAGCAATGATGCAGACTTCTGGTAGGCCAAGTTCACTCTTCAAGATGCAAATGGAACAGTATGGAAAGGGACTATTCCAATCAGAGTGTGTATGACCTAGCTTCAAGCAAGATCATTGATCCTGATAATAGGATGGGTTTTGCTTAAAGCCTTTGAACTTGGAATTGAGGAAGCTTGATGCCAGAAGTCCAAGAAATCAATAGTGTTTTTTACAAACACATTGCAAGTGTGCACTTATTTCTGGCAAAGACTGACAATGTGGAAGCACCACACCATGTGCAGGCATCCCATTGAACACTCCCTGCATACTCTATGTTCAGTGTTTGGCATCTGAGTACAAGAGACTACAGCCCACAAGACATCAGACATGCAGCTGCTGAAACAGATTTGAACAAAACAATTCAGTGCTGGAAGACTGGCAAAACAAAATTAGGGCCTCCATGAAAGGTCAGGCAAGGGTTGGTGGTGGGGTATGCGAACCCCTTCAATGTTGTGGATGCCTACTCCTGGCCTCCCAGGTTTTGCCGGTCCCAAACTCATAAAATTCCAGGAGACAGAGCTAGTGTGCAAGCATATCTGGTTGGACACTGTGCAAGCATTCACGATGTGTGCCCACATTTTGTCTACATGTTCATAAGGTTTCCACTCACAATAATCATCAGACTCACAAACTATTTTGAATCATCTGTTCATGAACTCTTCTTGTGCTCTTCAAAGTGTCAGTGAAGCAACACATGTTTGAACAATTCCTGAAATGCAAATTCATTGCTCCACTCTTTGAAATTGTAAATCTGATGGTGAAAATTGCAATTTATGCTTGAACTAGATGACTTATGCTTGAGCCAGGAATCAAGAACACTCTGTTCATGGATGACAGAAAAGAAACATGAACTTGACATTGAAAACTAAAATGAGCCCAAAAGCTCAGCTACAGCAATGAACACCAACAAGATAAAGAAAAAAAGGAGGATGTAACCTTATGGCTTTGCCGGTCAACTCTGGTTGCTAACACTGGCTACTATTTCTGGATAAATCTCTGAACATGACAAGGTTCAGCTATCCTTTTGTGTAGTATGTACAGACTCTTGACTGGCAGCTACTGTCTTCACTTTCTCAAAATCAATAGCCTGAAACTTGAGCTTAGAATCAAGGTACCGTGTTCCATACGCACTGCCAAAACCCCATCCAAGTCCTAATCCGACACCACAACCTCCACCTTCCATAAACATAACCAATGATTCGAATCAGCCTTGGCAGCTCTGAAACTTTTATAATATGACATACCTCGTTTACCTCCTTGCATATCACAGAAGAAGGATCAAAAGCTCAGAAGAAAGATCAAAGCTCAAACTGACATTGAAGGGAGTGGTGGGTTGAGAATATGAAGGTGGATTTTGACATGGAGATAGTTTACCTGCGCCAAGGCCCAAAGTTTGCAGTGGCGCTCCTGCAAACATTGCAGCAGTGCAATCTCTCAGCTCAACTAGCACACTAGATGTATAATGAAAAGCTCAATTCACCATTCAAATACAATTACGTCTGATTTCACTTGTACATTTTGCAATGCAGTAATGAGACAAGAAGCAAAAAGTCCACTTGCCTCCAAAACCCCAACCAATTCCAAAGCCACAGCCTATTCCAAACCCTGTTGCCAACCAAGAGAAAAGCTTCAGCCAAAATAAAAACAGACTTCTTTTCCTCCAGTCTTCTCCTTGCTTCTGACACATAATAAAATCATCTATCTCTTAATTAAACACATACAGGCAGCTGCTACAATACACACCTACTGGAGGCCAAAAAAAAAATCGTCAATCTCTTTGAGAGATTTAGAAAACCTACTTAAAAAAGAAGAAGAAACCCACAACATGGTGATGGAAAAACACACACACACACACACACACCCAAAGTCTGAAACTTGGCAGTTTTCGAGAACAAGCACAGACTTTCACAAAATGTTATCCTATTAGATAATCTTACAAAAGCTTTCCATTTCTCTAGTCCAATTTTGCTTTCTGGGAGTTTCCTCTTGGCAACACAGTTTCCTCAGTTCCAAAGTCTCCCTAACCCTAAAAAATTATCAAGCATGATATGTCCGACAAACAAAGCCATGTTACTCCCTTCCTTTCAACCACGAAGAAGAAGACCAATCTACCAGGATTTCGAGGTCTAGTTAAGAAGACGAAAACAACACGGAGAAGGGGGCGGACAGAGAATTCCAAAGTCTTTGTTAACCCTAACCCTAAAAAAATGACCGAGCTTGATATGTCCAACAAACAGAGCAGCATTCCACCTTTCTTTCAACGACGAAGAAGAAGACCAACCTACAAGGCTTTCGAGGTTTTAAGAAGACGAAAACTAAAGAGAGATGGGGACACAGAGACAATTCCAAACTCTCTTTCACACACCAACGCTAAAAAACAGAACATTCATTCCCTTTCTCTTAACCACTGAAGAAGACCAACAAGGTTCTGGATATTTAAGAAGATGAAAACAACACAGAGATGGATGGGTGCACACAGAGAGAGAGAGAGAGAGAGAGAGAGAGAGAGAGAGAGATACCGAATCCGACTCCGCGGCCATTGAAGAAGTCGATCCCCATGGCTGCTACGACAGCAAGTCTCCCAACAAACACAAATAAAAGACTAGGTGTACACAAAGTGGTACTTGGCACACAATTTTTTTTGTAATTTAATTTTTTTAAAAATTATATAAATTTAGGTGAGGGAAGTTTTTTTGGGAAAATATAATTTTCAGTATTTTTTTATAAAAAATTTCTAGAGAGACACAAAGTTCAAACATGGAATAGGGCGAGTATAATAATGCTTGGTTCAAAGAACACAAAGTTGGGTGAATTTTCAAGCCATTCATAAATAAAATACAAATTAGGTGAATTTAATGCCAATTCAACAAACATAAAAACAAATTGGGTGGATTTGCAAGCCATTCACAAAATTAAAAAAATATGGGCGAATGTAATGTAATGCAATTCAACAAACACATTGTGGGTGAATTGTGAAGTCATTCACAAAATACAAGTTGGGTGAATGTAATGTGATTCAACAAACACAAAATTGGGTGATTGTAATGCCATTCAACAAACACAATACTATGTGAATTTCAAGCCGGTTCACAAAATACAAATTGAGTGAATGTAATCACATTCACCCAACTTACATTGGGTGAATGTCAATGCCATTCAACAAAATTTTCATGTGTTTTGGGGAGATGTCCTTTACTTGCTAGGAAAGGAAGTAGGTGTGTCAAGGGAGGTATGCATACCAAATACATAGGTCTCACATAAACAAGTAAATCAATAGGAATGATGGTCATTTTTATCCATATATTGTCATGCATGTTGGGAGATTTCATCCATGTACATTTCATTCTCCATGTTATCAGCTTCATTGATTCATGCTTGAGAAATTGGGTGATTGTCATTAATGACATTCATTTTCATCCATATGATATTGGTTCATTAGTGTCATTAGTTTTTATTTTACCCTTGTGATATCAATTGCATCCATGTTATCAAAATTCATCCATGTAATTCAATTGCATGCTTATGACTAATTACATGAGTGGTGAAATTCATGCTTGAGAATAATCTTATTTTCATTCATTAGACTAGTTAATGCAAACAAAATTGTTATTTCATACCCTCAGAAACCTTTTAGACTTTACTATCATCCATTACAACAATGCCTTGGATGCATTTTATGGAAAATTTGTTGAATGATCTCAATCCTATGTTCATTAATCGGGCTCCACACTATACCCATGCTGATCAATTGGTCCATAAGGTTTGAATATTAATGCATTTTCATTCATTTGTTCCTGAACCTTACAATATCAAAACTAAATTCCGTAATCATATAGATTTTCCATGAAAATATTTTCCAATTCCATTAATTTTAAAACTTGAGATTCAATCTTCACCTAATAAAAACAGCTTTAAAAGCTTGTTTTCATATACCTATTACCTTTTACCCTCACAACTGGGAAGAACTGCTAGCACTTGGATTAGAAAAGGAATGGACTTTACAACCACTTACAACAAATTACTAGAATGCTAAACAGTGCATTACTATCCCCATCTTGGAGACTAAGCATGATAACAAAACCCAAGACTAGCACAATAATAATAATTATTGTCAAATAAACAAAGGATTTAATAGTGGTTCAAAAGGGGGTATGATCAGGATCCAGACATCTTGTTTTGTGGATTGTTCAAGTGTGTGCTTGTTCTTCCCAACAACCCACCCACACACAGAGGAGAAACCTGTATTTCACCCATTTGGCATATAGAGCTTGGTAAGCAAGTTTGGGTGCCATTTAGTGCAGCACGTAATGTGGAAACACTAACACCAACAGGGCTTAGGCTTAGGGTTGTTCAAAACATAGAAAAGTTATTTCCCAAATCGGACCCAAGTTTGTAAAATGCCAGAAGAATCCCCACAAACTATAATCCGCCATTACAATTCATGGTGAAGGAGAATACTGAGCTTTGCCTCCATGTCGCTTGCTGAATTCCACTTGTGCGCTTTGAGGGTGAAGGAAAAACACTCAGAATGGCCTTCACATTGCTTGCTTCATTCCAATTGCCCTACCCATTGCTTGCTGAATTCCAATTGCCTCCACCTTGCTTGGTGAATTCCAATGGCCTCCACATTGCTTACTGATATTCTACTTGGGAATTCTTGCTTTAACAAGACACTTGCATTTTTCTTTAACTCATTTCAAGCAGACTAGAATTTATAAAAAAAAAAGACAAAATAAGCTTCTTCATCCCCCACCCAGAACCCTATCTGCAAACTATGATTCAAATTGAAGGAGATCACTCAGAATTGCCTCCACATCACTTGCTGAACTCCACACATGCACTGTTGCTTTGACAACATTCTGGTTTTCTTGAAGTCGTTTCAGGAGCGGAAACCTGCCATCCACCTCAATTGACAAAAGCAAGAATGTTTGAAAAAGTAACAAACAGTAAGTGCTGCTTGAAATGTAGAAGTGTATACAATGACACAATTGAAATCCAACACCTGAAAAAAACACTGAACTAAAGAAATGCTGTGTGCCTTCTAGAGCAGCATCTCTCCCATGAAGAACGTGTGTTGAGGGTTGGGTTTAGGGTTTCTGAAGATCCTCATAAGTTTGAACTCATTGAAGAAGGCTCTCACCCTTTTCTGGCAAGGACATGGTCCCCTTTCTGAAGTTGCAAAGAAGGACAAAAGTCTCCACCACCATCTCCAATATAAATCACTTCCCTCCTTGTTGAACCACTTGTTGCCTTCCCTTGAATACTATTCAGAATCAAGCCCTGGATTGGGGGAGAGAAATCCACAACAGAGACTTTTCAGAACACATTCCAATCAAGGTTTAGGGTTTATGATAAACCCATGACACTGAGCAGCAGGTAATTATGCCCTGTAAGTCTTCTTTGAGCTTTCTTCTGGATTCACTAACTACTTGGTTGTTGTCATTGATTAGCGGTGATTTTAGAACTTGCAACAGAGAGACAAAGAATTGTGGCTTTAGAGCTCACAACAGAGAAGAGAATTTGTGGTTTTGGAGCTTGCAACAGAGAAGAGAAGAGAAGAGAACATAAGAGTTTGGTTGTCAACAGGACCATTTTCATCATCATGCAGTCACAAGGCTCTGGATCATGATGAGATTTGAAGAAACTTCATTGCAACATTATTGCAAAATCAAACATTCTGCAACCCTACTTTCTTCAATACTATGAGCTTCTTCAGCTTCAGCTTTCTTGCAATTGTAGTCATACCTTGCACATGTTAGGAGGGCAGAGATTGCATCCATGTGGTGGTAGCTGCTCATCTGCAGCATGAAAAGGAAGGACATGTAATGCTCCATTTTCAGCTACAAAAGCCGGGTTTGTGTGTATGTTCTTGTCTGGGAAATAGTGATGCAGACCGTAGCTGTGTAAGATCTTGTTGATGAAATAGGAGTTGGCATCACTGACAATCTGAAGTTCACAACTGCCAAATAAATTCTTCAGAGACATTGATGATGGTGACCCTAAACCCTAAGCCCTAAACCTGAACAACAATTGCCAGAAAAAAATGCAACTTGAGGCAACAAACTGCAATGATGCCCAGCCAGCACAGAAGACTGATGCCAAACAGAAGAAGGCTTGATGAGCTTGGGAAGGAGGAGAGAGCTCACCCAATTGCGGCTGCTGATTTGATGGCCGACACCATGGCCGGATGTATAGGAGCTTGCTGGAGGCATTGATCTATATCCTCCATGGATCGACCGGCATCATGAAGCTCCTTCATCATTCTGTCCTACAATAATGTTCACCCAATACGTATGTGAAGCTGGACAATCCATTCCCAAGAAGAAGAAGACGACAGAAACAACAAAAACAACAAAACACACACACAGGGAGGAGGGTGGAGGAGAGGCACAGAAAAAAAAAAAACAAACCATGAGCTGAGTCCAAGGGAGAGTGTGGCGCAGCGAGTTCATGAGAGCAGAAGCGCCCAGCTTCTCCACCACCCATGTATCACTGTTGCAGTCTAGCAAAGTCCAGTCGAAGTCTAGCACAATCATCGGACGCAGCAGCGGCAATGCCATCTCTCTCTCTCTTACTCTCTCTAACAGTTGAAGAAGCTCCCTAAACCCTAAACACAAAAGAGTTTGATTACAACTGCAAAATCTGGAAACAGAAGGGGGAGAAATGAATTCCTCAGCAGCTGCTGAGAAGAAGAAGAAGAAGAAGATCCCCCCAAGTTCTAGAGAATCTGAAGCAGACAACAGACCCAAACCCGAAATTGCTGCATCTTATGGATCACTCTACAAACTACTACTACTACCACTACTACTTCTTGTGAGCTTTGTTGTTGCTTACTTCTTGTGAGCTTTGCTGTAGCTCATTTTGAGAAGATGGGAAACAACAATTACTACTACTACTACTACAACTTCTGAGCTTTGCTTTGATCAAGTGATCTTTGTGAGAGGTTGCAGAAGATGGAAGGCAATTGATGCGTTTGATTCTTTCTCAAACCATGGCAACAACAACCCAATTGTTTCTGCTTTCAAAGATTGATGGTAACAAAATGTATGTATGCTATAGCAAAAGAACATCATATTATACATTATGAACAAAATTTCAATACTTTCTTTTGCCAATTTGTATCCCTTAAAAATTAAAATTTTGAATTTAATTCAACTGAATTTTAGTTCAATTTTTTAAAAATTAAATTCAAATTTTTGAGCTCAATTGAATAAAAAATTTGGCATAAATTTTTTTTTAAGGGATACAAAATTGGCACCTATACTATGGTATTTTGCTTTTCTTTGGCTTCTTTTAAATTGCAAAAAACTGCAATCCTTTTGAGGGAAGCCCATAGTTGCCAATTTTGTCCTATTTCTAACATAATTGGCTATCAAGGAAGGCACCCCAACTTAAGGTGTGTTTTGGTTTGTGGGTTAATGGGTTAATTGGTGCACCACCCATTGGCAAACCCAAACCAAATGGGTTAATGGGTGGTGCACCAATCTTGTATACCTCCTACTCCCCACCCTCCCTTCACACTACCTAGGTAAGTGGTAACTAGCTATGTAAGTGGGTAAGTATCAACCCTAAGTTCGGGTTTAGGGTTTATGTGTATTGGTTGTCCCCTAGGAACACAATGAAAACAAAAGTGTTTTGTATTCACACCATCCATCATGCATGGTGCATCATTAGTGGGTGCTTGTTAGTGTTGGGTTTTAGGAAATTTTGTTTGTAGCCAAACTGGCGATTGTGCATTCCCATCATGGAAGATGTAAAAATGAAAGTGTAAAAGATCGTATCAAGTTTAGCCAAATTTGGCTATAAACCCACATATGACATACAAATCTTTAATCATCCTTTTTTATCATCCATTTTTTGCTACATATTGAAAACCAAATATAGTAGAACTCTGGTGATTTTTAATATTTTTATTTTTATTTTTCTCAATTCTAATTTCTAGCAATTGAAAACCTCCAAAATCACTTCATTTTTTCTTTTCTTTTTTTAAAAAAAATTTGCTAAAATTTCACCAATAATGACAGAAAGGTCTGGTGCTCAGAGATGCATAGTAGTAGACAATTCTGTTGACATCTCTAACTAATAATTGTGAGGATGAGGGGGATGCCTTCTAAGAAGCTCTTACATGTGCCTGGCCTGTCATAGAGAAGAAACCTTTTGGCACATGACAACATTTTAATTAATTCACTGCAGTTTCTTCATACTTAAAAACATTTAAATTTAGTTTCACCAAAGACCCTTCATGGCTCTCCAATTTTATTTTATTTTATTTTATTTATTTATTTTTAAAAATTCCAATTTTGTGATGTAGTTGAAGTGGTGATCATGATCCATAGGACAATTTAGCAAAAAATGGCTATAGAAAGATATGAAAGTAAAAAAATAATAACAAAGTATCTTTCTATACTTTTGGCTACCTATTCAAACTTAATATAGAATCAAAGGATTTTTTTAAAAAATTCCAATTAATTATTCTTTGAAATTTGGCAACTAGAAAACCCAAAATATCAGTTCCTAGTAGGCACTGATTTTATTTTCTTTTTCTTTTTCTTTTTTTCAATTTTCTGTTGTAGGTTCATTAGCCAACATCTCAAGAGAGATTTAGCATTAATTGGCAGCAACATGTGTCTATAGAAACTGTCCAGTCAGTTAAATAAACACTAGCCAAAAAATCAGTCAAAATGTGGCAAAATTTTCTTTAATTTTATTTTTCCTTTCTTTGAAAAATTGGCGAATTTATCTCCAAAAATAGAGAATTTATAACACAAATATTCTCATTTCATTTTTAAAAATTAATTTATTGCCATTGCTAAGATAGAATCCACCCCCAAAAAATTGCACAAGTAAGATGCAAGAACCATGTCTATAAATAGCTAGGTATTACACATTAAATTATTAGTTCACTCAAGATAACTAAGAAAACAAAATTCAGGCCCCCCAATCAAGTAATTCTGTTGGCCTTTTAAAAAATAAAATAAAAATTAAAAGTCTTCACAACCCTACCTATATTTCTAATGAACATTAAAAATAAATGGCCCATTTCTACCATTTTAATTGATCCTCTAAAATACTCGCAAACCCACCAAACCCCATTTCTACCATTTTGATTGGTCCTCTAAAATACTCACAAACCTACCAAACCCTAATTTACAAATTTAACTATTAGTTCACTCAAGATAATTAGGAATAATAATAATAATAATAATAATAATAATCTGACTACCCAAATCCAGCAATTTCATTGACCATAAAAAAAGAATTCTGCACACTTACACACAAGCCTAATCCAACACCCTCTATGTATTATTGCCCTAAAAGGTCCATTATAATACTATAACCCTAAATCTGTATACACAGACAGAGTTGAGAACTCAGTGATCAGTGGGGTCATGAGAGTCTTCTTCCCCTTCTGACTTGTGTGTAGCAATTCAACTTGGACTTATTAGGTCTTGTATGCATTTTGTACTTTCCACTTTCTCTCTATATTGGTGCCCTTTTACTGATCAAAGCTTGACAGAGTTAGGCTACATGTTGAACTTGTGATGACTTCCTTGGTTGTTGGTTGGAACTGAGCATTCCAGCAGCAGGACTAAAAGAATACAAACAATAGAGTTGTCTGTCAAGTCAGGCGATTAGGGGGCGAGAACAGCCAGTTTCAGCATAATAGGGCATCAAACGTGTAACTAGGAATGAAAATTTTATAAAACAAAATAACTAGGACATCAAACGTGTAATTAGGAATGAAATTTTTACAAAACAAAATAACTAGGACCTCAACTAATTTTTCCACCAATTTTGACGGCCAGTCTCACCATATTAGGGCATCAAATGTGTAACGGAGAATGAAAATTTTACCAAACAAAATAACAAGGACCTAAACGAGTTTTTTCCACCAATTTTGGTGGTAAATTGAGTTTCATCCTGTGTTTCCTGAGCGCCTCCATTGGTGCTACATTTTTTTTCCCCTCCTCCTACCTGTACAACAACCACTATAAATAGCTACTCTCGAAGCTTATGCATTAAATGATGAGTTTCAACATTTCATACTGAGATTTAATAAAATTTCCTTGCTTTGCAGAGACCACTGAAAGAGGGGATAGGGGGTGAAAGCAGGTCCAAAGAGAAGGTGAAGACAGGGTGACTTTACAAATAATTCTCATGTAGTCTAAAGATTGTTTCACATTTATTGCACTGCAAGAGACAGTTGTTCATAAAAAAATCACTGGAGTAGGCTAGGCTAGGCTAGGTTATAACCTAGTTTTTAATATATATACTGTACCCTAGGTCAATTTCCACATTGACAAAACGACTTTTTTTCAAAAAATTAAAATTAATTTTTTTTGAAATTATTATGATTTTTCCCATGATTTACTATGATATTTTCATGTGAGTAATGAAATTATTTAGAGTATAACCTATGATAATTATGATGATTTTCAACATGTCAACTTCATATTTTCACAAAAATTTGTTTTCACTATGTTGAGGATTATTAATGGCGAAACTGACCTTAGGGTAAGGTGCTATCTTGGGTGTCCTTGTGGGTGGTCATTTACTCAGTTTTGCCATTTGGCTTGGGTTTAACAGTTCAGTGTTTTTCCTTTTTTTCAAGGTTTGTGATGTAGTCAAGGCAATGTTTTCTTTTTTCAATTTTGTGTTTTTAGCCAAAATTGGCGATGACCCACAGGAAAATTTTAGCTGAAATTTGGTTACAAGTAAAATAAGAAAGTAAATTTTCCAAAAAATCCTCCCATATATATATATATTTTTTGACTACCTACTTGAACTAGGTGTACAAATCTGGTGATTTTTCTTTAAGTTTTGGTTGTGTTTTGGCTATTGAAAATCTTTTAAAGCATTTCATTATAGCACTTTTAAATTTTTTAATATGGCTTTCTGGCTATAAATAGGCAGTCAATAAAAAGTGTTGAGTCAAGTGACAATTATCCATAAGAATATTTAGCCAAATTTGGTTATAACCTTCATAGAAATGAAAATATAATTTTAAATCCTTCTATACCAATGGATTTTTTTAATATATATTTTTTGGCTATATGCCATGAGCGTAAATTCAATATAGGTACAATAACATTTCCTAACTTGGGGGCTGAAACATATCTTATTTGACCCTTATATTATTAATAATTATGATTTAATATTTATTCAAATATCTTAAATTTTGTAGTGGTATCCTTACTCTTTGCGCAAGGTAAGTTTGGCATTGAAGGGTAAAAAGAAAAGGGATGTTTGTCTTTTCATTTTAAGGTTATCATAAAATCTTTTTAAACCTCCACACAATATACCCTTCCTTACCTTCAAGACAAATTTGTGAAATCATAAAGCAAAAAGAGAAAATATAATTGCCCTTTTCATTTATAGTATCATCGCAAAATTTTAACCAATTATTTGATTTTTTTTTCAAATTAAAAAAATCATGGTTATATATCATAAATAGGTCTTTGATTTTCTTTGAAAACTATGATTATGAATCCTAAGATCCACCTTAATAATTGTTGGGGGTTTGTAGTTGTTTTTAATAATAACCCAACATTAATCACAACCAAATCCTATTTTTGTCCATGCACTTAAAAAATAAAGGGGAAATAGTGGGAGGTCAACCATATTTTTAAAGATTTTTGGGTAATTAAATTTCCTTGAATTGAAATGGTTATAGGATTTAATGGGTAGCTAACCCAAGTCTGTTGCAAAAATTTTATTTTAAACATCAATCATGCAATATCCCAAAGTTTTGAAATACATAAGATTAATACATTGTAAAATAAAGGTCCATATTTTTGAGTTTTGTAGATGTAACAAAAATTATTGTCAAAATTCAAAAGTCCATTGATTTTGTTCATGATTTTGTGATGTGTTTTTTGAATCTTTGAAAGGCTATTTGTGTTAATTTTACATAAGGGAGTCCTTTTTCGATATTTCAAATAATGTTATTTTATGTATTTTATTGTAAAAGATTATTATTATTATTAATGTGATTTCCATATAGGGTCACCATAATGTGCTCTAACCCCAAGCCAATGTGTTTTGGTACATATGCTATAATAATTTGTCAAAGGATCAAAACATGAATGAAAATGCAATTGAAAGATAAACATGCCATTTTCTTGTTGGGAGTTCATTGTGTTGTCCATTAGACCAACCTTATTGTGTAAATGTTGATTAAGTTTGTCAAGTTCAAGTTAACCTAACCAATTCTATTAGTTCAATGGGTCATGTTATTAGTTTGGATTGGATAAGGAGAGCAATTCAAGTACAATAAAAAATAATGAAAAGAGATTTTATTTTAGCAAATCCATAGTTTAAGGGGGTTAGGAAGGGATTTTATTGCACCCTAAATTAAACGACATGGTGACTTAGATAAGTGGATGAAATTTTTGCTTGACTAGGCAAAATGAGGTTTGTTATATTATGTTTTAAACTAATTAGGGCATTAGATAAGGGATACTAAGGTGGGAGGAGGGTTCTAGGATCCTTCTAATAGGTAGGTTTAGACCAAATCAATTGTAGGTTGTGGTTTCTTTAACAAGTTGCATTATGAAAGGTTTTTTATTAACCTTTCATGATCATTTGAAGGAAAGGAGGGGTTGGTTACTCATAAAATGTGGGAGGTAGGAATTGAAGCATGATGGTTAGGGTTTGTGAGACTTTGGAACTTGGCACATCATGAACAAATGAACAAGGTGCAAGTACACATTCATGGGAAGGCAAGCTTCAAGGCGAGCTCAAGAGGAGGGAGGCTTGAAGTGGAGGTGGAAAGATCATGGAAGGGGTAAGAAAGGAGGTAGTGGTGGGTCAAAGGAGGCATCTCATTAAAAAATAAATATTCCAAGCACTTAATGGAGAGGCTGAAAAATGAGTAAGTAGGGCTATTTTGAGGAATAAATAGGAAAAGAAATAGGTAGAAAAAAAAGGGTAGAAAATGTAGATTTGGTAAAGGTTTGGATGTGTGTGTGTGTGTATATCGATTGTCTTATTTGGGTGGTGTTGTTGTCTTGTTGGGTAGTGTCAATATAAATAATAAATATAGGAAATGGATGTGGGAATACAAATGTAAAAGGTATTGGTAATTGTTATGCTTATGGTCTAAAAGGTTGTAGTATTGTGTGTGTGGTTTACTAGGTGGGGCTAATTTAGCTTGTCGAGATTGTTGTTTAGTAGTTAGGGTTTAGGTGTATGTTGGAATATTTAAGTAAAAATGGGTATTTTTAATCATTGTCTAGAGAATGGTGTTGAAAGATGTGTAGATAAGAGATCATGAATGAAAGATAGGGAAGGACAAACCTTGAACATATCTAAATAGACCCCCATCCACCCCATTAATTTAACTATCCCAAATTGGGTCTAATTGCTTAAAACCTTACATATGTTCTCAAAGGGGTGAAAGAATGGCCCAAGGTGTTGATGTGAGTTAATTTTCTACATGACAAAGTTGTTTCGCATTTTTGAAAATGAAGTTTGGCTAGAATGTGTTTATATTTATTAAATTCACAAAACCCTAAACAACATTAGGAGATATGTAATTTGATGGACTTTCTAAAACACAAATGCCTAATTTTTTTGATAAATGTAAAAATATGGTGGATTTCAATGTTGTTGCCTAGCAAATGCATGATTTTTAAGTACAAAAGTTTGGTGGTGGGGATGTTTGGGGAGCAAGCATAAAATTCCCACACAAAAGTTAATCTTGAATTCTTATGTGATATTGAAACCTTTTTGGGCCCCACATACAATTTGTTATTGTTTGAGTGTGTGCAAAGGCTTTGCAAATTTGCACTAGATGACTAAGGCATTGAACGTGGTTTTTAGTGTGAATAGGTTGAAAGTAATGGAAGATGTGAAACATTAGTGCAACAACATTGCCTTTGGTTTTATTAGGGTTTATTCGGGACCTCCAACAATGATTCTTTACTTAAGATTTGATGAATGTAATCGGAATTATCTATTTTCATTTTTGGGTGCAACTGCAAGTTTTAAACGAATAATAATTTAACAATTTTTAAAACGTTAATCGTTAAACCAAAAAACATTAAACATTTAAAACTTGAAAGTTAAACATTCAAAATGTTAAACATGTTAACGGTTTAACTAAGCATTTTTAAGGCTCATTATTTTCATACCAAAAACATTAGGCCTATTTACGTTTTCATTTCTATTTATATCGAATAAAACTTTGTTCGAGCAACAAAAACCATTATTCAAATTGATAATGTAGGTCAATTGTTAGAAACTCATAGTGCATTGAAGGACCCTAAGAATGCAATACTTGAACATGAATGTGGAGCAAGTTATCTTACATGAACTCCTTTACCAATGGTTGTATGAGTGGTTGAAATTCATTGAACTTTCAATGGTAATGATTTTAGGTAGTGTTAAAAACAAAATACGATTATCAACATTCAATTCCATGGAAGGTAAGTTTGAAAATAAGTTGATTATACACTTTAATCTTGTTGTGCACACGTATGTGCAAAAAGTTTTTAAATTATAGAGATGTTTTTTAAAGATTTATAGTAATAAAATCTTTGATTGTGAAAAATAATCAATATGCATAAATCCTTAAATTTTACTATCCACTTTAACATCAAAAAATATATTTTATTTAATTTTTATGCTTTTTTTTTCTTTTGTTGATATTGAACTTGGATTGCTTTTTATATGTTTTGCATTTTGTTACTATGTTTGGTTTCATGCATGGTTTTTTGTTTTCAAATTTTGTGAAAATTTTATGACTTCATGTGTGTTTTGGTAAGTTTATTGTGTGTTACAATGGGTAGGGTCATTTTTTAACTAAGGTATGATTCCCCCATGGGATGTCATAAATAGCTAGATTTTTGGTTTGCTTGTTATATCATCATATTTTCTTTGGTTTTTTATAAGCTTTAATTGCCAATTTTCACTTGCAATTGCAATTTTGGCAAGGTTGTTATGTAATTTGACATTTGCAATGAACCAATTGCCACCAAAAACTCCAAAAGTAGCCATTTCTTAACCCCTCCCCCAACATACCTAGCCATTCACTTTGACCCCTATTTAAACACCCTAGGCTACCATATGTCAAACCGTCGATGGATAAATAGTAACCACTTAAGCTAATTTATCTAATGAAAAAAAACGCATTTTATTTAAATGAAAAAAAGACATTGGTACAAACTACAAACCAATGGGTTGATCTTTTTTGTGCATTTCCACTAGGGTTATATGGATGCATCATAATACAACAATTGTTGCGATTTTAAATGTACAATTAAGTAATGCCAATTCCTTTGAGAAATTTCATGACTTGATCAATCATCCATAAGACAATTTAGTCAAATTTTGATATTAAAAATTCAATTTAAAAAATCCCTTCTATATATATATATATATATATATATATTGTTGTTTAACCTACTAGAACTTGATGTAGAATGTGGAAAATTTGAAATTCCTTTTGGAAATTTGGTGACAAAAAATCACAAAATAAATACACTTATTATTCAATTTTTGAAAAGAAGATTTGCCAACCAATGAAATTTGCCCCAAGGAAAAAAAAAAAGAAAAAAAACATATTATTTTTCAATCTTTTTGATTTCACAAAAATGAAAAAATAAAAATAAAAAAATCCTTCAAAAAATATTGCATTGAGGAAATTGCACACTTTTCCAAAATTTCCCAAAGGAATTTCTCAAAATTGCCAAAAACCAAAAAAAAAAGTTCACTGATTCAGCTCTGATAATCCAGGAAAGGGATTTTAGCCATTTATGAGTGATGATATATGCTTCATGACACATGATCATCATCCACTCATGCTCATCCAAATAAGGAATGATGAACAACAATCAATCATTGCAGCAGATATTGCATTCATCACCTCATGGGTCATGATAATCATCATCCACATAAATAAATAAATAAATAATCTTTAATCATCCAAAATATATTTCCTTCATCCACTCATCATTCATCGACATTGATGATGAATCATCTTTCTTCACTAAGGTAGCATGATTTTATTTTGTAATTTTTAGACCTAAGATGGAGGAATATTGAATTTTAAGTAGCTTTTTGTCCCTGAAAATTAATTTTTAATTAATTAATTAATTACCATTGCAAAATTTGGGCTTTCTTATGGTCCAAAATTTGAAAATTTACACAAAAATGTGATAAAAGTATTTTGGGTTGTTTTTGAATTGCCATATTTTGAAAATAAATTAATAAAAATCACACAACTTCTATTCTATGATTCTATGTCAAGCATTGGAGAAGGTAGCCAATAATAAATAAAGGAAAGATTAAATTGTTTTTATTTCCCATATCTCCATTTATGGCTGAACTTGGCTAAATATTCTAATGATGATTTCCACTTCAATTACACCATATGTATATATATATATAGGGTTTAGGGTTTAGTGTTTAGTGAAAATTCAACTAAATATTTTTAAAAAGAAATTTAAAAATAATGATAATATTGCATGGCCAATTAGAGAAAAATTGATAACTTGTGAGAAAATTGGAACCCTAATTTGTGCAACAAAAAAAATCAACGACAATTTTACAATTTTGTCCTAAAATTTGGTTTGTTCATGTGGATTGGTACCTTACTATGTGGATGAGCGGTCATAAGGGACACTTGCTTGTTATGGGAAATTTTTTGGTTTTGTGTAAGCCAAAGTGATGATCATCCATCCATCCATCCATCCATCACTATCCATCCATTCATGTATTAGGAAAAAGAAGTAGAAAAACTGGCGATCATCATCCCTTGGGAAAACATTTAGCCAAAATCTAGTTATAAAACCCATAAAAGAAAAGAACCAAAATCTTTTTTAATCATTTCTTTAATATAGATTTGTGGCTAAAAAATATACAAAATAATGAAAAGCCAAATAAATGAATCTGAAGATTTTTTTCCTCTTTTTTTTGGTTTTCTTGCCCTCATCACTTCTGGCGACTGAAAACCTCTCCAACCCCACCCCCCCCCCAAAAGATTTTTTAAAATATAAATTTTTGGAATATTGAATTAATTTCGCCTTTTTCGGCGAAACAGAGGCTAGGGTCCACCCTCCTCTGTCCCTTGTCCCCTTTCCCATAGTCTTCCTGTGCACCGTCTTCTTCGTCTCCTTGTTCTCCCGCACTCGTCGCTTGTTGCGCATCAATTTCTCACCACCGTTGTCGTCGTCGTCGTCTCTCCTGTCCTACGGAGACACAGATAGAGAGAGTCAGAGACAGAGAGGAGATCCGCCAGTAGCCTCGGACCAGGAAGCGGAGGAGGAGGAGGAGAGAGAACAATGCTGTGACTTCTCCCTCTCCCAGAGAGAGATCTGTTAGCTCATGTGACAGCTTCTCATAGAGACTTTGTCTTCGTCGTTGTCGTCGTCGTCGGAGGAGAATGCTGGGACTTCTCGAAAAAAGTGGAAAGGTCCGTCAGTAGCTAGCTAGCCGAGCTTCTTCTGCTTCTTCTTCGTCGTCTTCTCCTCATCTCTGATGTTATTGAAACTTAGCTCGTTGGTTTGGTTGTAGTCGTGACAGGATCTGGAGCTTGCGAGGGGAAAGGAAGTCGAGTCTTCTCAGCAACAATAACAACTCTCACAGGTTCGAATGCCTGCATTATTTGCCAACAGCAGTAGCAGTAGCAGCTCCTCCCACCAACCCTCCCGCGTGCAGTCAGTCAGTCAGTCAGTCAGTTTGTCAGTGTGTTTGGCTTTGATCCTTGCGGCGATTTTTCTTTCCCGCCCCCTCGTCGTCACTCATGTGTGGGGGTTTTTGGGTGGTGGGTTTTCAGCTACTTGCTGGTCTCGCTCTCTGTCTTTCTTTCTCTCTCTCTGTAGAAATGCCATCCTGTTGTGTTCGAGGTGTTTGAGTTTTTCTACGGAACGTGGGTGGGTGGAGGGGAGAAAAAGCAGTGGACTGTTTCTGGATCCCTCTGAATTTTTGAGCTTTGTAACTCTGCTGTTATATTCTAGCAACCCATTACATTGTTTGTGTGTGTTTGTTTGTTTCTGCACATCAGCTCCTTATAACTGCAGAATCTGCAAGTGTTGAGAAGAAGCCTCTGAAGCAACAACAAACAACAAACAACTTTCTTCTTAACAAATTTCTTAGATGTGAAAGCCCTTGTAAAATTTCTTACATGTCAAAACTAGTGGAGTTTTTTAGCTTGACAGAAGAGACCCCATGGTCTCACCCATTTGAAGCTTCACAAGCTTTCCCCTTGTGAAGCTCGCTCACTTGCTAGAGGGCTCGACATTTGCACTCTTTGCTTGCTAGGGAGGGTTTGTTTCAAATGTTGTTTTGAAGAACAGGTAGCAGTTCTTCTTTTGGAGATGGTAATTGGACTTTGATGCTTCATCATGAGTGTGCATGTAGGCATGCTGCATGTATGATGATCACCCACCTGGAGGGAACTTTGCAAGAGTCCTTGGTGTGTGTCTACATATGAAGAGCTCTTGAGAACACATCTGCAAGGCAGCATCTGATGTGTACAGCTTCAGCTGTTGTCTCTGAATTTATTTTTGAGCTTGCAGCACTGCTGAGTCACCCTGTGGCCTGCAGTCAATCCTGCATTCTTGGCCAGACTTCTGCTTACTACTTCTAGACCTAACCAAAAAAACAAAAATAAATAAAAATACCCCTGTTTTCATTCCAGTGCAATTCTCCACTGCCATATTTTGTCATGGCAAGTTCACAAGAACTCAAGAGCTTGAACAAAAAGCTGGCTTCTGAGCTGATCACTCAAGAGCTTGAACAACAAGCCTAATTCTGAGATATACAGAAGAGGGTTGATGTGGTTCAGCTGGAAAGGACAAAGTTGTTTGTGAATCATTGAATCCTAGTACTAGACTTGAAGTTTGGAATTTTTATTTTATTTTCTCGTAATAGTTGCTCTCCTGGCAGCATCTGGCTGATGATTGTCAACCCGGTCAAGAAATAGCCAGCTAGGGTTTTGGTTGCAAGGTTGAGAGCTATGAGCAGCTGCAGGTTTACTGCAAATTAGTCTGTATATTTCCCAGCTCTTAAACATTATCACTCGTACTTCTTTTGAACATCATGCATTTCCTGACATTGTGTATTGTCGCTCATTCATGCATCAGTACTGGAGTCGGTCGACAGGAGTGGAGAGTTGCAGCAGCTGTGGTGATGATGATGAGAGAGTTGAGGTCAGGGCTTTATGCCACTGAAAGGAAGATCCGGCTCTTGCCTCTGGTTCTCGTGGTGGCAGTACTGTGTGGCCTTTCATTTTATCTTGGAAACATCTTTGATTCTGAGAAGACAAAGATGTCGTCCGAGGTCATCAACAAAGAAGCAGATGATGAAGTTACATCCAGTCTGAGCAAATCTGATTGCCTTCAGCCTGCCTTGAAAGTTGAACCTTTTCCTGAGTGCAGCATCACTCTGCAAGACAACACTCCCTGCTCCGACCCCAAGGTAAAGAGCAATACATATGTAAAATTCAAGCTTTAAGATTTTCCATCTGATTGTTGTTGTCATTGTTGTTTTGCATGGAATTTTTTTCCCCCCTTGATGGCATTCTCAGTTTCTTCAATGAGCTCCTGGTTCTTGGGCTTTTGGGACATGTTTTCAAAGCATGTTCAACAACATTTGAATGGTGTTATGGGTGTCATGATCCCAATGGAGAAGAAAAACCTTATGGGCATCAATAGTGTTATGGGTGCCATGATCCCAATGTAGATAAACAGCATTGTGGACATTGATGGTGTCATGGGTGTCATAATCCCGATGGAGAAAAAAATGTGATGGGCATCAATGGCATTAAATGGGCATCATGATGCTGATGGAGAAAAAAAGCATGCTGGTCATCAATGGTGTTATGTGTGTGATGATGCCAATGCAGAAGACAAGCATTATGAGTGTCATGATCTAAGTGGAGAATTTAACCTTACTCTTTTTCTAGAGTACTACAGTTTTCTTTCTTTCTTTTTTCTTTTTGGGTGTCACAGAGACTGATGTTCACCAATTTGATTGAGTATGTGTGTGCTTGTTATGACTTTTGCAAGGACAGAGATGGACAAAATTTGACAAGCATCGTATGGCATTCAGGGAACGACATTGTCCTCCCCGTTCTGAGCGTCTACAATGCTTGATCCCTCCTCCCCCTGGCTACCAACTCCCCATTAGATGGCCCACAAGTCGGGATGAGTGCTGGTACAAGTAGGTGTCATTTACTTATTGACACCCATTGTCATTCTTATTCCATTACTAACACCAATGCTCAATTCATATATTGCCCATCCAGAAATCTTATATTCTTTTGAGCTTGACATCAGGATATCTTATCTTCCAACTTGATTTTCTTGGGTCTGCAAAGTCAGTTGCCCATATGGTGTATTTTCAAGGTGAAGTTTCATGTGTTATGGTTGTGGTTTATATGGTCCAGAAATGTGCCATACGAGTGGATCAACACTGCAAAGGCAAATCAAAACTGGTTGAAGAAAAAGGGTGAGAAATTCTTCTTCCCGGGTGGAGGTACAATGTTTCCAAATGGTGTTGGTGAATATGTTGACCACATGGAGGAGCTCATTCCTGCCATGAAAGATGGCTCTATTCGAACAGCTCTCGACACTGGTTGTGGGGTATGTAGTTTTTTTGTACGAATAAACAAAATAATTTCGTGTTAAAAACTATATATATCTAGAGTTGTTCAGTCTCTTCTCCAGTTACTACCTATCCATTTTTGTTCTGTTTGATTCAACACAATTGCAGTTAAGGTTTGTTTGATTCTGCTATGGATTGAAGATGGGTAACAAGGGATTTTATGGTTGTGACTGTGCAAGTGCAGGTGGCCAGTTGGGGAGGGGAGCTTTTGGAAAGGAAGATTTTGACAATGTCATTGGCACCAAGAGACAACCACGAAGCTCAAGTGCAATTTGCACTGGAGCGAGGAATTCCTGCAATTCTTGGCATCATTGCTACACAGCGCATGCCTTTCCCAGCAAGTGCATTCGACATGGCTCACTGCTCTCGTTGCTTAATTCCTTGGACTGAATTTGGTAAGCTGAAATTTGCAATGTCTTACGCTGAAAACCCAACTGCCAATCAGTCATGTATTGTGTATACTTTTGGTTTGAAGAAAGAAATCGGGAAAATTGTGCTCTCTTTGTGTGCAGTTCAGGGTTCAGGGTTGAGTAGATGGGTGATTTAGTCACAGGGATTGCAATCAAGCCTTTGGTGTCCAACCTCTCATCTGTTGGTGTTTCTGCTATTTTCTTGATCAGGTGGGGTGCTCCTGTTAGAGGTTGATCGAGTTCTGCGTCCTGGGGGATTCTGGGTGCTGTCTGGGCCACCAATAAATTGGGAGAACAATTATAAAGGATGGGAGCAAACACCTGAGAAAATGCAACAACTTTTGGATGGTATTGAAAGCCTGTTGTCACGGATGTGCTACAAGAAGTACGCCACTAAGGGTGACATTGCTGTCTGGCAAAAGCCTTTCGATAATACATGTTATGAGGAGCGTATACCTGAAACTTATCCACCAGTCTGTGACGATGCAATTGAACCAGATGCGGCTTGGTATGGTTTGCAACACAATTTTGCTTGGTTGTCTTTTTGACATTTTGCTGCATCACACTTTTTAAAGTATTGTGTAATGACTGTTCAGAGGATCTATCAACTGAGTGGCACATGGTGGCAATCTGGGTCTGACCAATTGCCATTATTGGACGTAATTGGCACTTGAGAGGGATTCTGCTACAAGCATTAGGAGCTTTTTTAGACTGTTTGTTAGATGGTATATTGTTATATTTGGCTGGTTGCATGCATTTGAAAGAGCAGTAGTTGACAGTAAGAAGCTTAGGGTGAAGGGCAGAATCTCTCCCGAGTGACAATTATGCACATGGTTGTTCAATATCCATCAGATTCCAACCAGATTTAAGAGTGCGATTCCAAATGGATGTGTAACCTTGGTACTGTCCTCTGCCTCTCTTAAAAGACATTGAACTCAAGAGTCTATTGCTCCTCAGGTATGTACCTATGCGGCCATGCATTGTACCACAACATGAAAACACAGAAGGACTTGCAGTAGGGAAGATTGCGAAATGGCCAGCAAGGTTGACAGCACCCTCTGAGAGACTCAAGCTGGTTGCAAGCAAGGTGCAAGTGTTTGAAGCTGATACACGCAAGTGGAAAGACAGAGTCCGACACTACAAACAGCTATGGTCAGAGTTTAAGTCAGACAAGATTCGCAATGTGATGGACATGTACACCCAGTTTGGAGGCTTTGCAGCCGCACTCATTGACGACCCTGTGTGGGTCATGAATGTTGTTTCATCATATGCTGCCAACACTTTGGGCATCATCTACGACCGTGGCTTAATTGGGACTGTCTCAGACTGGTATGCAACCCTTTTTCTTGTGCCCCTAGTATATTTCAACCCCAATATTTTAACCAGTGTTGGGCGGTTCTTTGATTTTGTTATAGAACTCCCTGTTCTGGGTTTTTATTTAATTTTCAGAATAAAATAACTGCTGGTTCTGTTGTGTTTTTGAACATTTTCAAAGAACCAGTGGGTTTCCTCAAAGAACCAACAATGAACCAGTGGTTCAGGGTAGGTTCTTTGACCAGTTCTCTGGATCTCTTAGAACAAACGGTCAGGGTACCAGGTACTGAACCCTTACCCACTTATTGGAAAAGAAGAGAGAACTGCCCAGCACTGGTTTTAACTTTTCTTTTATGACCTAATTCAAGTGTGAATAAGATCAACCATTTTTCCCATGTTATGATGACTCACAGTGCGTTTGTTCGTGGAAGTGGTTCAAATCAATGGGGGAAACTAAAACCCTAACCCTAATATGTGAAAATAACTCCAGGTGTGAGGCGTTCTCAACATACCCAAGGACATATGACATGCTCCATATGGCAGGCCTTTTTAGTGCGGAGAGCCATAGGTAACTAGTATATTCACCCAAGCTCCAGCAAAATAAATAGCTCTTTTTTGACAAATTTTTCAGCTGGGTTGGGCTGAGTTTATGTTGGGTTGTGCAATTCTTCTTATGTGACAAATGAGCTTTGATTTGATTGATCAATTACGCTTGTTTGTGGCTTATGCTTGTGTGTGTGCCTATGAGTTACAGGTGTGAGATGAAGGATGTGCTTTTGGAAATGGATCGTATTCTGAGACCTGAAGGTATTGTTATCATCCGTGATGGTCGCAACTTTTTGGAAACTGCTGAGATTTGGGGCAAGGCCATGCGATGGGAATGCTCACAACATGATACTGAGCAAGGACCTGCGGATGTAGAAGGTCTGTTGTTTTGTAGAAAGCAATTTTGGCAGTCATCAGAGACTGCCAACACTTGAGATCACATATATAGCTCTGTCTCTCAGCTCCAACTTTTGCTTTCAAAAGTCCTTCAATTGGGTTAGGCTGGGTTAGGAGGGCCCACTTGGGCAGCTTTTATTATTTTCTGCTTTCAGACCACTCACTGATGGGATTGAGCACAGCCCCATCACTCTTCTACTTTGAAGTGGGGTTTTAATGGATCATCACTTCTCCTCTTCTAAGTCCCATTGTCACATATACTGATGGTTTCTTTGAAGGTTTATCCTTTCAGCTGGCTTTTGCAAGTTTATGCTTTTGGTAAGCTTCACCAAGATCAAAAGATCGCTGGATTTTTCACCCATGTGGATTCTTTCTTCTGTCAAAGGATTCACTGGTTGTTTCATTGGTGGTGGTAAATCTATCTATCTAGGTGGTGGAGTTATCCTTGGGAATTCATCCATCCTTCAGAATTCATTCATCCTTATGGGGCTTCTGTAGTTGGGTTTTTCATTGGCCTGAAGTGGCTGCAGTGTGATGACATAGCCAGAGTCGCATGAGCAAATTCATGTGAATTTCGCCTGAGCAAATGCATATGGCCCATGTCCTGTGATTACTCCGAGCTTTGATGTCATGCTAGTGTTCTTTACACCCATGTTTGGTAGTCAAGTGCTGAATTGTTTTTAGTGCTAAAAGAAAGTGCTACTTGTGACAGTTTCCAGATTAAGGTCTGCACCCCAAAAAAAGTTCAATTATCTTTGTGCAAATGAGTTTATAACATTGTGAGATTTTGCATTAAGTTGTGGGTTTGAATCTTGAGATTTTGATCACAATTCTCTTAGTTTAAGATGTTGGTTTCTTGGCATGTTCTTTCAGTAATCATCTGTCATTAAGCCTAATGAAAACTAGGAATGTCTTATGGTGCTTTGTCATTTAGTCAAATTGTCCAAAAATATTGGGTCAAAACATGTGGTGAATTTTAGTGCTGAAGGACTTTTTGGCTCGATCAAATGATTCCACAATGTAATGAACATTCCTTTCAATGCCTGCAAAGTGGGGCGCGAACCATTGACGATGTTTGGAATTGCAAGTGGTTGGCAACAGGGTTTCTTTTTATACTTTCAATTTGTAGCACAAGTGGCAAGGGCATTTGTGAAGGTAGTGAGCAAATGGCTTGTTCCCAGAAAAAAACATGTGATATATGTGACTAAAATGCAATCGGAGGGTTTTGAAATGCGAAGGTAACTTATGGTTTCTACTTGCACATCTTTGTGTACTCAAGCAAGCTTAAAGCTTGTAGAGGTGTTCACCTTTTAGGCTTCTAACATATAATTATGTTATGCATGATTTTCAAGTAGAACAAACTAACAGTGACACCTTGCGGGGGATTTGAACCCCAATCACAAGAACCTTGACCAACCAAATGAACAAAAACTTTTAAGAGCATAGCATGAAAGCTTGACATGTGCAAGTAATAAAATGCACTAAAAAAATGTGCATGTCACAACAAAAAACTTTGAACTTGCATTGTACCAAAACAATTTAGCAACAACTAACAAGTTACAACAGCACAAATAACTACAATCAACATCCAAAGTCTCCCTTGAATTTGGCTCAGAATCCCATGAGTTAAATGTACCAAGTTGTTTGCGGGTGCAATAATGTCATTTAATCACATTCAGAAGAATTACAAAGGTTGACTCACAATCTAGTTGCAACTAATATTGTGGAAAAATTACCCTGAGTGAATCCATGAGTTCATGATTCAAAAACTTATGCTCCAATTCAATGACAGATAAATCACATGCAACAATGTATTGGACTTTCATAGCTTTCATAGCCACTTCAAAAACATCATGAGTAATTACAAATGTATGTTAGTTAAGGAATCAACAAAATGGATCATATGGATTGTCTGATAATGTGGAAAGCCAAGTGCTTTATGCATTGTTCAAGTCAATGACCAAATCTTGAGCAAGATGTGTTCACAACCATGCCTATGAACTTAGGAAAGTTCTTAGCCTAAAAAGAAGTGTTCAAATTGATGTACATTTTGCTTCTATGTTAGCTTCTACAAGTGCATAATTAGCTGCAAGAATAGATGACAAGTAGCAGGTTGCAATTGCAAAAGAACATATCAAGGTTGCATGCACAAGTGACAATAGCAACCAAATGTGACAAGTAATTTTTGCTAAACCTTAAACCCTAAACTCAATTGTGTGGAAGAAATTGACAAAAAAAAGAAGCTTATTACACAACTTTTGTCAAACCCTAAACTTCAAACTCAATCATGTGCAAAAAAATTGACCAAAAAATGGCTTGAGCCTTGATACTTATCTAATGCTTGAAGATGAACTAGTCATTACAATTGAAATTGACAAACAACAAAGGTGTGAAAAACCAAATCAAGCAAAAGGGTTGTGACAAGTAGCAAACACAAGAAACTTGTGACAACCTCATACTTGCAAATGTGAAAATAAAAGAAATCAACAAATTGAAATGCAACAACAAAGGAGGAACAAGAGAATGGAGAAAGAAAGACATTGGAATGTGATATTTACTGATGACAAAGACATGTTCTTAAATGTTACAAAGGCCCTTGTAGCCATTGTTGATCGATCATTGATTCCCTTGATAGACTTGAAAGTGTAATTCCAATTTTGAACGGTCCAATCCAATGTCCCAATCACTGTAACTTCAAACTAATGACTGCACTGGACAAAGTAGTGTGCACAATTGTAAAATTTATTCATAATTCATTTCAGGTCTTGACTCCTGATTACAAAAACTTGAGCAACAAACATTTTTTTATCATTCACAAAAACATTCAAGGCTCTCAAGATTCAGCCTTTAGGAATGGCACTTGTACAACATACAAGCTTTGTGGTGATGGCTTGTTGAAGCACATACGATATGCGACAAAAGAAGTGGTGGAGACAACAAAAATGAAAGCTCTTTGGCCTGTCCCAATGTTGAAGATCCAGCAAAATCCTAAGCCTAAATTCAACCAAATGTGCCATCTTTAGATGGCCACCCTTGCAAATCTTGAGCTACCGAGCTCAGAATTAAACAAATTAAACAAATTATCTGCCCTTTTTTTAAAGCTTAGGTGTAGCAAACCCCTTGTGATTAGTAAGGATTTGGCAAAAATTCTCCAATAAAAGAACGATTGGGTAGCAAAGGGTTGATTCTAGAAACTCATTTCTGGGCTAACACAAGTGTTTTCATGGTTACCACAAACACGCATTCTGAATGCTTTCTTTGAGGTCAATGAAATAGCTCAAGAATGAGTTTCCAAAATCAACCTTGGTTCCCTTTGAAGCTCGTTCCCAATATTCTTCACATTCACATTCCAAGAATTGCAAGGTTTCATTGTGATTTGATGGAGTATATTTTGGCCTAATACTTGTTTTATGAAAACCTAATTTGGTCCTTGTGAGTGTCAGATTAACATGCATGAATAAACATTGTGTCCAAGTCTTCTTTTTTAACCAATGAAACTTCGAATCCACCCTCTCATAGCACCAACCCAATCCCACATGAGCTCCATCTAGCTTTGCTATCTCATCATCCTTGAACTTAATTCTGGCTGAATTTTCTACCAAAGAATTATGTTTGTGTAAACTTTTGAACCAACAACTAGCTTTGTTTTGTAAATATTTTCATGGATGACCCCATTGGGTTATGTTTCCCAAAGTAAATGCATACCCAAGGTGGAGTCAAGTGGTGCTTACTTTGCGAATGCACCACTTTGAGGGTCTTGCCCAATATAAAAAACTTACAAGTTTTTTTTTCTTTTATTTTCTTTGAAGGTCTTGCCTAACATAAAAACTTAACAAGAATTCTTTTTTCTTTTTTCTTGTGATACGCCAAATCCAAAAGGCAATTATCTAGAAAGAAATTATGGAAAGCTAGAGATTATTATACACATATGGAATTCAAAGTGATAGGAGACATTAAACTTGCATTTGTTGCATAGGTTTAGGGATTTTAATATCGGATTACTTGTCTTGAACTTAAATTTCCAAGAGGCTTCAAAAAAGTTGATTTTGAAGAGAGTAATTGTCTTTTTAACATCTAAGGGATACACTACAGTAGCCTAGGGTCGGTTTCCACCTTGACAAAAATGAATAATTATTTGTTTTCAAAAAATGAATTCGTTTTGAAAATTTGAAATTACATCATTCGATTTTAATGATTTTGAAATTACATTTTTCCCCTAATCATCATTTTGAAACCCTAAACTTGATAAAAGCCACATTGCATTGCAAAAGTGAAGCTTGAAAAGTGATTGACTTACTTTGCCCAAATGCATCGACCTAATGGATGAAAAATAAGTGTAGGGTATAAGCCCAAGGGTGAGGGCATTATCATAATAAGGGTGCATGAGGCAAGAGCTGAGATTGATTTTGGTAATGTTATCACTTGTGGGTTTTATTCAACATAAAAATTGATGCAACCTTTACAGATCAAAGCTTTATATTTTTCATAAAGCCAATCTTTAAAATGAACACTTGTAGTGAAAGTGGAATGCCTAATTGCAGGGTGGGAGAATAATTGTGCACTACAATGTGCTCCTATTATGCTAGAAAAATTCTAAGAGGTTTTCATGAGCATTTGCTTCTAGAACCACCCCAAAAAAAAGGGGGGGGGGGGGGGGTTTGCTAGTTGTTACAACAAAGGGAAAGAAAAGTCATTTAAAAAAACCTCCAAATGTTGTTAACCGATGTTGGGTGGGTACCCAAATTGCAATGTAGGAAACAATGATTTTGAGTACTTGGAACCCACTCAAAATTGTTGAGAAAAAAGATAGGATAGATTTCCAGATATTTTAGGATTGAATTCAAGGATGACAAGAGACCATATTTCAACGCAATAAATACAATTCCATGAAACCTTAAACATGAAATCATATAGCAACGAGAAAATTATTTTAATCCTATTAATGTAATTTAGAAATTAAAAGTAGACTACTTTGTATTAGTTTAACGTTATTAGTTTAACCAACCTTGAAAATTCTAGGAACCACTCCTAGAATCTAGGGACACTCAACACTACTCTAAACCTAACCACCTAGCCTAGTTACACAAATAAAAGGCATGGGTAGAAGTAACATGTTTTGATACTAAGACTAAAGCATTCATCTTATGTAGGTAGGGTAAATGGGCTAATATTGTCTTATCCTTTAAGAAGCTTGATCTCTTGACACAAGACATTATTGTATGTCCTACTTATCAGGTTGTGTGGATTGATTGAATGGAATGCTTGGGTTACTTGGATCAATCTCATGTTTTGTGGTGATCCATAGCTTGTCAATACAACCAATGACCACCCCAGCTAAAATTGGACTTTTGGTGGGTAAAAAAAGTCACAAATCTCTAATAACTCAATCAAGGAGGTTTGTCATATTCAACAACTTTATAATTAAAGGTTGTTGCCCTAAAAGGCTCTTATATATATATAAGCCAACACCACCCAATTAATGGAGAACCAATAAATGCAAACATAATGCAAACACAATTATGAATAGATTAAATAGATAGATAGATAAAATACTTTAGTTAGAGTTGTGTGAAACCCAGTGTATTAGAAATGGCACCAAGTCCCCCTTGGGTTCTTGGGAGGGGGAGGTTCTTTACTCTCATAACCATGGCTCTCAAAAATCAAAGAACTTATCATGATTTATAACCATGGCTCTTCAAAACAAAAAAAAACAAAAAACAAAAGACTTCCTTCCAATTGGGACTTTGACTATGAAGTTGGGCCTTTTATAACATATCCACGCAAAAATTTCAAGCTCTAAGATTTAAAATTTACAATTTATCTGAATGTCCTAAATTACATAGAAATTTGTTGGTCATCAAATATGTACATAGGTGTGCATAACTTGGGGACATTGGAAAATATGGTGTCAAGCATCTCATTTGAATCTTTAGCACAAATTGTACCTCTAATTGTCAAAGATTACAACATAGCTCTAAATATGGACACTCCATGCTTGTGTCAAACAATATAGGTCAATTACTTTTTTACTTAACAAAGTACATATTTTCTAAATGGTTCATTCAAATAGCAATTTTCATCAACACTAATTGGCTCTTGTGTTGTTGGCCCAAGTATATTAAACCTCCCATAAGATCATCCATCCCATAACATCCAAATAATTGACAAGACCTCTATGGGATGAGTATTGATTTGTCAAAGTCTAATAATTTATATGCTTGAAAATTTCAACTTTGCAAGTTTTTGATGGTTAAACCCCTAAACCCATTTGTTGCAACTTTCATTGTAAGGAGAAGAACATCTCAACCCCAAGTGCTACATTTTCTTTGATTTCACACATTTGTTTGGTCCTTTAATTAGGTTGGGAGTGAGGATGGTCTACAAAGAGTGAAGACAATTGAGTTATATAATTAGGTTGTAAGCAGTTGGGTGATAGTTGAGTTCATCACAACTTAGAAATAATTTTTATGTGCTTTGTTTAAACACTATTTCAAACATAGTTATAATATAATATACACACATATGGACTCAAAGAATCCAAAATCCATTAAGCTACTACTACACTCTATAATGAATCTAAACACAATATCCTTTTTGCCTTGGTAGGCAACTAAGACTACACTCCTGAGCCTGGGCTTTCCAACTTCATAGCTGACTTTTCCTTATCAATCAGTGTGCAAGTGAACTTGATCTAGGGTTTAGGTTTTAGGGTTTAGGGGTTTGAACCCTAACTTAACTTGAATGGCATTCTGAATGTGCGAATCAAAAGGGTAGGTGCACTTAAAACTCATAAGGAATCTGACAATTTCATGACAATTAAAAACACCATGTCCTCTAGGGCTACTACTACCAAGGACCATCCATCATCTCACCTAACCTAGCAAACACTTATTTTACTTACAAGAATTCTTTCTACAAACAGATTAGGTCTGAAGTCTGAAGTCTGAACCTGAATGCATGCTAATAATAAAGAGCAGATCCACCAACTCAACAACACCCTGAAGTTCATCCAAATTAGTCATCCAAAATTATAATTAATTTACTTGACACCACCACACCCCTGCTGAACTTCATCCAGATGACAGTTTACAGGCTGTTTATACTGCTACTGCCAGTGGAGCTGCTCTTAACCTCTGCGAAACCCGTCTTCTTGATGCCAAGGGTCCACTAACCTCGGGTAACTACCATAGTACCATGACAAGTTCAACATTTCAGCATTGAATAATTTAATTTTTTTATTGTAAAGATTCCCACGTCCCCGAGTGGAATATTCCAAACACATCTAAAAGATTCCTTTTTTTCCTTGTTAAAATTTGTTTTTTCTTTGCAAATAAATAAATAAATAAAAATTTTGAGGGGAAAATTTCAACATGTCTGAAAATAATATGATTAGTGTTGAAGCTGCTGCCAAGGTACTGGGGGTATATCAGAACCTGTGAAATAAGTACTTGAAATTATTGTGATTCAGATTCAGGGGGGCCACAAATGCATGGATGAGGTTTAGAGAGAGAGTCAGACCCTAATTGACAAAAGTTCAAAAAACTCTCTGAGAACAAAAAGACAAACTAACTGCATTTGTGAGCTTTTGGGTTATGTACTTGAAAAACAACACTGATTGAGGTTGAGAGAGAAACTACTCAGCACCGCTGGAGATGCTCCAACTTACTTAAAGTTGGACTCTTCAGGAGTAGAGAGGCATGAACTATCAACTGCTTGTTCAGGGATATATCAACTATTTGTTGCTGCTGAACATTCAAGTTGTTGTTGTTGTCAGAACTGCAAGAGGGCTGCTGCTGCTCCCCCAACATTATATGTGCATATACTTGTTATTGCAGGCAGTAGTTTTCTATTGTCTGATTCTTCTTTTCCCCCCCCTGGCTGCCCTTTTTCCTGTCCAAGAAGAAGAAGATGTGTTTGGGTGGTGGTGCCCATGCACTCGTTGGATTCTCGAATTCAGGTGCAGCACTCTTGGTATTGTTGGAAATTCCTTTGTAAAGCTGTGTTCAGATGTGCCAATAGCTGCGTCAATAGCAAAGTGTAAATTGCTAATTTTGTTCATACTTAGACCAGTCAGGTAGGTAAGTAGCCTATGTGTCACGTCTACATGGCAAGTTATCACCATGACTATCACAAATTAATAAGGCACTGGTTGTGTATTTCCAAATTTTCAAAATTCAAAGATTTTTCATACCATCGACCACGATATCTGATCACCCTGAAAACTAGGTAGGTAAGTTATTAATCATCATACCCCTTCCCTCTGCTTGATCCAAACTCCCCCACTTCCCAGCTTTTGCCACCCACAAGTTGCTTGCACCATCACCAAATCCTTCAAGCTTTGTTGTACATCATAACTTCGCTTTTGCAATTCCATTTCATCACAACATTGCTCCGCAATTCTATCTTGCGTCAAATGTCAAATAGTTTGTTTGCATTATAACAACATCAAGTAGCAATCAATTTGTAATGGAAACATAGAACTTCGCATTTGCATGTGCTACATCGATGTTGACAAGAGGGAGTGGTGTAGGGAGAGGATCATCAAAAGGAGGAGAAAATCAAGGACCGACACGTCAAAGGCACAAAAATTGGGAGCAAGCAAAAGTGCTAGCTCTCATACAATGTAAACATGCTAAACATGCAGCCCAAAAACGATTGATAGATCCATGAGCGCACATGGTGCTTGTCGCACAACATTGGAACATGATTGCAAACAAACTCCAAAAGATTGTCCATACCAAAATTCCTTGAAATGGAAAAATGTGCAAGGACAAATGGAATGGTTTGAATTCGGATTACAAAAAATGATCAAATTATCACAAAGGAACATGCCGTCACATGTCGTTATGGGAGATGATTCTTGAGGAGTGCGATCAATATTATGTACGAAGACAATTCAACAAGGCGTTTTATGAAGTGATCGAAGCATTTCAAGGTGAATGGATTATTATTGTTCCGATTCATGTGAGGGATTTACAAGCATAGGGGGAGGAAACTTTGTTGCGTCAATGTTTGAACCAAACACATAGGAGGAACAAGACTTTACACAACATCAATCTTTCACAAAAAAACTTATTAGTGATGATTATGCAACTAAGGAACAACTTCCAAATGAACAACAAATTGTAAGTGCCTAGGAGAGGACTAATGTTGTGAACCTTGATGAATTTGCAAGTAGTCCTCAACATTCCCTGGTTTTATCAATTTATCACACTCTAAATGCATTTGTAGCTCACCCTTCGCAACTTCAGATAACAACTCCAATTGCACCTAGAAGCGCATGAGTCAAATGCAAGCGGTCAAATATGTTCTCATTAGTAATGAATTTAACAAACAAAAACACGAAGGTTGTAATGGAAGTGATGGATCACACAAATTTCATGCAACTTGAAATTGAAAAGTGTCACATGAAGACCCAGGAATGCACGATCAAAGATTAGCTAAAGTATTACAAACGTCGAAACAAAAAAATCCACAAAACAAGTAAGGATATGGTCATTGTTCTTCCTCGTCTTAGCAATGCAATGTGTCATGTGTTCATTCATGACAAGCCACTATTGCCTACACCTTGTCACTTTGAATTAGATTCATCATAGGAAGATGAAGGAATTCAAAGGGAAGTAATGCCAAAGACAAATTGAACTTTTCATGGAGCAACTTGACATCATAACAATAACATGGTAGCAATACCAACAAAAAAAATTAGTAAATTGCAAGTTTGAAATAACTTACAAATGATTCATTCATGAGCATGACAAAAAAATCAGAATTCAGGTTAATCTTTGGTGTTGTAATGTAAAAGCATGATTCAAAAGAATTCAATTGCCTCTGCAAAGCCTGTTTCCAAAGTACTACTCCAAAAGAACTCATTGATCTATTCTTCAAATTCCAAAACCTTGCAACTCTAGTTCAAGGTCATTCTCAATAACATGCTCTACAAAAAGCCATTGTGCATTAGTGTCTGTTCTACGACGTAGGGCCACATTGTTTGCATCAATCTCCAATTCCAACTAAGTCATCAAAATCTCAATATCTTGGTCCTTCCCATCCAAAATCATGTTGTAAAAAATGCAACAAACACACCACAACATCAAGTATAAATAAAATGTTCAAGTTACTTTTTAAAAGCAACTTTCTAAAACTCTTTTTCAAGATACCAAATGAATTTTCAACAACACTCCTAGCTCGGCAAAGTTGTTTGTTGTACATTAAGGCCTCTAGGACAATATGGTGAGAATTGGCAAGTTGTGTGTAGGGAATCATCAACCATGGAAGCAAAGGGAAACCTTTGTCTTCAATCAAATAAAGTCTAACATCCTCCAAACCATAATTGAGACGAAACAATTTTCCATTCATGGCCTTCTAGTACAAAGATGAAATCCGAACATCATTCATTGATTTCAACATTCCAACAAAGGTATCATGAAACTTCTTAAAATCAGCAATAGCTTGGAATTGCATGTTGTACACTTTCAACTTAAAGGAGTAATAATCTCTAGCAAAAGGGCCTTTGGGCTTATAAATAGGGAGTTGCATGACATCAATGGTGCCATGAACAGATGGTAAACCAAAGAAGTCTTTGAACCCAATCATAACCTCAAGCAAATCCTCCCCCTTTGGTCACTTGATCTAGTTTCTGAAAACAAAATTGACTACATGAATGAATTCACGATTAACTTACCAATGGCAAACATCTCACTAGATTGAAAATATTATGCTCCATAGGCAAGTTTGTAAAAAGAACATGCCACCTAAATCCCAATTGATACTGCACACATGTATTGAGTTTTGTTCTTTTCCATCAAATGTTTCAATTTGAAACTCAACAAATTCACAAATTCTCTATCGACTCTAAAATGTTCGATCTATCTTGCATCATTATATTGCATGACAAAAAAATGAAATTTCCAAGTTGTAGACCTAGCCTTTACCCAATCCTTGAAATCTTTGTTGAAAGAAAATTCGTAAAGAGAAGACAATATGACATGATGCAGAATCATAGAATTGATGAGAACATGAAAATGTTTTTTGTTTTTTGTGGATTGGAAAGGAAATGGGGATTCTAAGGGTTTAGATTCATAGCATAGAAGTAAAACATGATGTGATTGGAAAACAACTTGGAAAAAAAAGACCAACAATGCAATTTTCAATGTTGACATTATGTTAAAAAATTTGATCAACAACCAAAGGACTAAAAAAACAAGATGATAAAAACGTTTTGGTAAAATTACTTACAACAATACACAAGGATAAACACATGAAAAAATTGAAAATTCTTGAAATTGGATTCAACAATTGAAAAATAAACACAAACCAAAAACCTGCAAAAAAACAAAAAACCAAAAGTTAAAAAATTTGAAAAAAAAAAAAAAAAAAATAAAAAAAAAAAAAAAAAAGTAAAAAAGAAAAAAAAAAAAGAAAAAAGAAATAAAAAAAAAGAACGCAAAAAAAAAAAAAAAAACATATTAAAAAAAAAAAAAAAAAAAAATTCAAAAAAAA
>Ga0116227_10001587_pt1 | contig 51151 bp, 28 predicted proteins | sample S1TSphgellanicum_FD_89693 | JGI IMG/M metagenome (GOLD analysis project Ga0116227, IMG submission 89693) | Host-associated microbial communities from peat moss isolated from Minnesota, USA - S1T2_Fb - Sphagnum magellanicum MG | ecosystem: Host-associated > Plants > Peat moss > Unclassified...
GCTAAGATCGTGTCTCATTTAAAGGGTGATAAAGTGATCATCTTCAAAAAGAAAAGAAGAAAAGGTTACAAAAAGAAAAATGGCCACCGCCAGCAATTCACCAAAATAGAGATCACAGGTATCACATTATAATTAGGATTTAAACAGGAGCAGCGCAAGCAGTTCCATAAAAATATCAAAAATGGCACACAAAAAAGGGGCCGGTAGTTCCAGAAACGGCCGCGAGTCGCATAGCAAACGTTTAGGTATCAAAATTTTCGGTGGTCAACCGGCAATCGCAGGTAACATCATCGTTCGTCAGCGTGGTACTAAACACAATCCAGGTTTAAACGTAGGTATCGGTAGAGATCATACCTTATTCGCTTTAGCTGAAGGTATTGTAACTTTCAAAAAGAAAGCTGATAACCGTTCATACGTATCAGTATTGCCTGTTGAAGCAGAACTAGTTGAAGTTGCAGCACCTGCTCCAAAAGCAAAAGCTGAGCCTAAAGCAGTAGCAGCACCAGCACCAGTTGCTGAGGTTGAAGCTACTGAAGAAGCACCAAAAGCAAAGAAAACTGCACCAAAAGCAAAGAAAGCTGATACTGCTGAAGAAGCAGAAGTTCCTGCTGCTGAGTAATTAGCGATCCGCATAAAATATAAAAGCCCTGATCATATTGGTCAGGGCTTTTTTTGTGGCGAAAGTTGTAAACTTTCCTGATTGGGGGCTTCAGTTATAAACTGAAGCCAGTGGTTTTCTTTTTTTGTTTGACGGCATACTGGTTTCAGTTTATAACTGAAACCCTGGATGCTGACATTTTGTAACTGTAGAGATAGGAATGTTTTTATCTTGAAGGGAAATAGATTGGACAGCCAAACTGTGAGCGGACAGGTTTACCACCCTGCATGGCAGGTATCCATTTCGGCGATTTGGTAATTAATCTTATTACTTCCTTGTCAGCACTTTCAGACAAGCTTTGGGTGATTTTTATATTTGTTACACTTCCATCTTTTTCTATTACAAAAGTAACTCTTACTATTCCTTCATCGTCTCGGCTTTTTTCATTACGTCTAATATATCCAATAAAGAAATTGCCTAACCCACCTGGAAATTGGGGTTCTACATCTGTTGTACGATAGATAGTGGTATCATTACTGCTCGTATCAGGTTTAGTTAAAACGGAACTATCTGTTTTTTGAACCGGTAAGTTCAGTCTAAACGTTATTGGTATAGTAAAACTAACAGGAACGGGCCTGCCATTTTGTATTCCAGGTTTCCAGTGCGGGGAACTGTTAACAACTCTTAATGCTTCGGCATCAATATCAGGAGAAACAGAACGTACTATTTTGGCATCACTAAGTATTCCGTCTCCTTGTATTATAAATTGAACAAATACTTTGCCCTGAATATGATCTCTTGCGGCGTTGATTGGGTAATTAATATTTTTTGCAACGAAACTCATAAAATCACCGCCTTTGAATTCTGGTTCTTGCTCAACGGCAAGAAATACACTGTCTTTTTGTGTGATTTGCGCTTTTGAAAATCCGGCAATTAGTAAAAATAATAGGATAAGTAAAGGTTTTTTCATCCAATAAATATAAAACATTTTGTCATTTCGAACGATAGAAGTCTTCTTCGGAAGCTTGATGCTTTTTTGGAGATTTATAGGCTTCGGTCGCAAGATGAAGCCCGTTGGATATAAAAGTAATAAGTTTCAAAAACCAATATAATACTGCTGTGTATCAGCTATTTTTTTTAAGGGTTTATTTGTTATTTCACACACGGCCTCGTAATTTCTATAATCTACGCTGTAATAATTATTCTGGTTATCACTTAAGCGTGCCGCGCCTACTGTTATTAATTTATCCTGAAATTCCCATTTGCAATACCAGGAAACCCGGTTAGGTTCGAGTTGTTTAATGTCGCTCATATTTAAACTGATGGTCGGGTTTCCATATAAACTGATCATTTTGTCTTTAAGGGTTTTCATGTCATTTGTAATCCATGTATCAATATCAGCATAATGCCGTTGCGGCGATAGCAATTGCAACATATATAACCGATGATCATCAGGAATAAAGTAAGGTTTAAATTGATAAACACTATTACCAATCATTGCTGATGAGTCGTTGTAAATTTTAAAATAAGTGGCTTTTTTTATACCAAAATTAATGGTTTCGTATGCTACGCTATCTGGAATGGATGGTTTTGTTTGTTTGGAAGCGCAACCGACAAAGAATATACCAGTAATGAGTAAAATGTATTTTTTCATTTTTGTTGGGAAAATAGCATTTGCCGGTAATTAATAGTAAATGCTTTTCATCCAATAAATATAAAACATTTTGACATTTCGAACGATAGAGAGAAATCTTCTTCAACCTGCATTTGCGCCATATATTATTGCAGAAGATTTCTCCCGTTGGTCGAAATGACAGGGCGGGAGAGATTGAACGATAGAGAGAAATCTTCTTCGACCTGCATTTGCGCCATATATTATTGCAGAAGATTTCTCCCGTTGGTCGAAATGACAGGGCGGGAGAGATTGAACGATAAAGAGAGATCTTCTTCGACCTGCATTTGCGCCATATATTATCGCAGAAGATTTCTCCCGTTGGTCGAAATGATAAGCAGGGATATATTCGATGTTAATTCTCCCTCACCAACAAACCATCTGCAAAATCGTGCAGGTATTGTTTGTGGTCTTCGGGTAAATTGATCTGCTCGAGGGCCTCAAACGCGTTATCGGCGTAGGTTTGCATGGCTTCCTCGGCATATTGGCGTATTTGCAGGGAATTGTAAATGCGGGTTACGGCTGCAACTTTTTCTGTATTATCAAATTGGGTTGCATTTATCAGGTTGCTTAGTTCAATAGCGTCTTCGCCCTTTGCAAGTTCAAGGGCCTTTATCAGCAGGTATGTTTTTTTGTTGGAGATAATATCGCCGCCAACCAATTTGCCAAATTTCTCCGGGTCTCCATATACATCCAGTATATCATCCTGTAGCTGGAAGGCAATGCCCAGTTGCTCGCCAAAGGTGCTAAGCAGGGCCGCATCCTTTGCTGGGGCTCCACCTATCAGCGCGCCGATCCTGAGCGCACCACCGAGTACTACAGCGGTTTTAAGGCGTATCATGTTGATGTATTCATCAATACGTACGTCATTCTGCTGCTCAAACTCCATGTCGATCTGCTGCCCTTCGCACACGCCTACAGCAGTTTCATTAAAAATATCTAGTACCTGGCGTAAAATGATGTTATCAACCTGCATCATCAGCTTATAACCTTCAATCAGCATCACATCACCGGAGAGGATCCCTACATTCTGGTTCCATTTTTCATGTACGGTAGTTTTGCCGCGGCGCAATGGAGCGTTATCCATAATATCATCATGCATCAGCGTGAAATTATGGAACACCTCAATAGCCAATGCAGGCGAAATAGCCTTGGTAACATCGCCGCCAAACAGTTCGCAGGCCATCAGCAACAGGGCAGGGCGCATGCGTTTGCCACCCAATGACAATATATAACTTATAGGTTCGTAAAGCTGACCAGGATGTGCAGGATAGGTTAATTCATTAACCGCATCGCTGATCATCTGCTGTAAATCACTAAGTTTATTCATGTATTTTAATTACTGAATTATTGATTTACTGAATTATAGATTATCAAAAATCTACCAGCTGTAGAATTACATTCAATAATTCACTCATTCAATAAATCAATAATTATCTAGTCCTGTACTAATGAAAAATCAATTTGTTTTTTGGTAAGATCAACGTTCTTCACCCTGATTTGTACCTCATCGCCCAATTGGTAAACCTTCTTTTTACGCTGACCGATGATTGCATAATTTTTCTCGTCTAAGGTATAAAAGTCGTCCGAGATATCACGCAGGCGTATCATGCCTTCGCATTTATTTTCGATGATCTCTACATACATGCCCCATTCTGTAACGCCCGATATCACGCCGCTAAAGATGTTGCCAACCTGATCGCGCAGGTACTCAGCCTGTTTGTATTTAACTGAAGCGCGTTCTGCATCGGCAGCTTTCTTCTCCATTTGCGAACTGTGCTGGCACAACTTTTCGTAAAAATCAGCATTGGCCGATTGTCCTCCATTTAAATAGTGGAACAATAGCCTGTGCACCATCACATCCGGATAACGGCGGATAGGCGAAGTAAAGTGTGTATAATGATCGAACGCCAAACCGTAATGACTTGACGATTTTGTAGTATAAATAGCCTTAGCCATGGAGCGGATAGCCAGATGTGTAAGCACGTTCTGTTCTTTTTTGCCCTCCACATCCTCCATTAAATAATTAAGGGATTTGGCTGTTTCTTTATCAGATTTTGTGTTGATCTTATACCCGAACCTCGCAGCAAACTGTGCAAAATTAGCCAGCGCCTCCGGTTTAGGTGAATCATGCACACGGTACACAAAGGTAAATTTGTGCTTGCCTTTACCCATTTTACTCACATGCTCGGCAACTTTACGGTTAGCGAGCAACATAAAATCCTCGATAAGTTTATGGGCATCCTTACGTTCCTTAACATATACACCGGTAGGTTTGCCGGTTTCATCCAGCTTAAATTTTACCTCGGTGGTTTCAAAGCTGATAGCACCGTGTTTAAATTTGCGGTCGCGCAGTTTGTAGGCTAGTTGGTTTAGTTGCGCTATTTCTTTTTCGTGATCACCTTCTTTACTTTCTATGATTTCCTGCACTTCTTCGTAAGTAAAGCGCCTGTCGGAATGGATAATGGTTTTACCATACCATTCATTAACAATATAGGCATCCTCATCCAACTCAAATACTGCTGAGAAAGTGAGTTTATCTTCTTTAGGACGTAATGAGCATAAGCCATTTGATAAACGTTCAGGCAGCATCGGTATCACCCTATCAACCAAATAAACTGATGTACCACGGTCCAATGCCTCTTTATCCAATGATGAATCAGGAATAATATAATGCGATACATCGGCAATGTGTACACCTACCTCATAATTGCCATTATCCAGGTATTTAAATGATATAGCATCATCAAAATCCTTAGCATCAAATGGGTCGATGGTGAAGGTCAGTACGTCCCTGAAATCGCGTCTGCGGGCTATTTCCTGCTCACTTATTTCATTAGGGATCTGTTCAGCCTCGTGCTCAACCTCAGCAGGAAATGAAAGTGGGAAACCAAACTCGGCCAATATGGCGTTCATTTCGGTATCGTTCTCACCCTGGGCACCTAAAATATGCTTAATGCGGCCGATAGGGTTCTTGGCATCTGCGGGCCAGTCGGTGATTTCAGCTACTGCTTTTATACCGTTTTTGGCACCATTAAGGTCATTCATCGGTATGAAGATGTCGTGCATCATCTTCCGGTCGTCGGGAATAAAGAAGGCAAAGCGTTCGGAGAGTTTTACAATGCCTGTAAACTCTGTTTTTGCACGCTGCAGTATCTCAATTACTTCGCCTTCCTTGTGTTTGCCCTTGCTTTTGGCATAAACGTAAACTTTTACACGGTCGCCGTTAAGGGCATTACGAAGTTTGCGCGGGGCTACAAATATATCGCTCTCAAACTCATCATCGGTAACAATAAAGGCAGAGCCATCATTGGTAAGATCAACTTTACCTTCAACAAATGTTTTAAGTTCAAGCAGTTGGAATTTGCCCGGGGAAAGTTCCTTGAGTGTATCTTTTTTAGCTTCTTCTCTTAAAATTTCAAATATAATATCGCGTGATTCCGGGTCGCGCACATTAAGTTTCGCTGAAACCTGCTTGTAGTTCAGTGGGGTATTTCCATTCTGCTCAAATACATCAAGTACCATTTGGGTAAGTACCTGCTTAACAGAAGAATTATTTTTCTTTTTAGACATTGATACAAAGATAGGGAATTGTGGTTAGAGATTAGTGATTGCTGATTAGAGAATAGTGATTGGAGACCAGAGATTAGTTAAAGATGACTTTATGTCAAAAAATCCCATATTTAACCTCTACCTCTATTCAATAAAACTACCATCCCCTCGGCGCTGCATCAGTTTGCCATGGCGCTTAGGCGCGCCGCTCCATTGCTGCAGGTTCATCCTAAAGCTTACCATTACATAACGGCTCAGGGCGTTGGTTTTGGTATCGGTATAACCGGTTGGGGTAATTACCCGGTTAATGAAGTTGTTTTGATCAAGGATATCAAAGAATTGTACGCTCAATATGCCATTTCGTTTCTTAAAAAACTCCTTCTCGAAATAAGCATTCACCACAAAAGGGTTTTTAGTAACGTTTGAACTGATGCCTGTTACATAGTTTTTACTGGCGCTGTAACCAATCATCCACGTTTGCAGAAAGTACACCTTGCCATCAACACTTAAGGCGAGGGTCTTGGTGTTGTTGTCCAAGGCATCGGGTAAGCTGTTTGATGATGTGGTAACGTTGTAGGATACATAAGGGTTCACCTCCAGCCAGTCGTTAGGGTCAATCCTCGGGCCGAAACGTTCGTTAAAACGCCAGGTAGAAGAGAAACTCTCCACATTATTACTCATAGCTATATTGCGGCCATAGGTTACGTTACCATTTAGTTCGAGGTTGTATTTGCGGTCGTCGTACTGTTTGGCAATGTTGTAATTACCGCTTATGGTATAAGCGCCGTTAAGGTTAGTGTAATGGGTGTAAGGTATTAAACTGGTATCGCGCAGTGTTTCACCGGTAGTTGGGTTTCTTTTTGTCACGATGGTAGGCGTAAGGATATTATTGGTTACAACCTGGTTGTTAACAATTGAGGCATTAACATTTGCTGATACATTGAACTGCGAATTGGCGATATAATCGTTATAAATAGCATTGATAGAATGCGTAAACGATGGCTTTAGGTTAGGGTTACCAATTACGGGGTTCTGCGGATTGGTAAGATCGGTAAACGGCTGTAACTCGTTAAAGGTAGGCTCAGTTGGTGTGCCCGAATAATTTATAGAGAACCGTTCCTGCCGCGACCACATATACATGTACCTGAAGATCGGGATCAGGTTAAAATCGGAGTGGTCAACTGTACCCGCGTAGCCCTGCCGCTCACCCTGTAAAAGGGTAGGTATAGCTGTAACACCCAATGATAAGCTGTACTTGGGTTTATTGATCCGGTAGTTTAAAGCGATTCGGGTTTCGGAAAAAGAGTAGTGATACACATTGGTTAAACTATCTATCTGAAATGTTCGGCCCAGGCTATCGATGTTATCGGTATAGGCATTGTTGTTATATCCTCTGTAAATATACTGCGCGTTAAACTCCAGTTGCGATAACGGGCCTATCGGCTCAACATAAGTCATGCTGGCGCGATAGCTTCGGGTTAAACTTCCCCGTTGAATAACCCGGTGTACCAGTGAATCAAGGAATGGCGTAGCTGTAGTAATAGAATCCCTGTAGTAAAGTATGCTATCGGCTTGCGTGCTAAAAGTTTTTTGGTCGGAATGCGTGTAGCTTAACTGCATAGAGATGTTCCTGCGTTTCTTTTTAAATATATGCTGATAGAACAGCACCGCGCCATAGGTAGGTGATGAAGAATTGCTGCCGCTATTGTTAAGAGACGTTTGGTTGATCACTCCCGTTTGGTAGTACTGAGACAAATTGTCGCTATTACTACCCGAAAAGCTATAAGTAGGTGTAAATCGGAGGTAATTGGCGCTATCAATATTATACTCCATGTCAAAGCTGGCCGTATGGCTTTTGCTGTTGTTATTGCCGGTACTGTTGTTGGTGAAATTGGTGTTACCCAATGAACTGTATTGTTTACCCACGCTGTTGTTAATAGAATAAACATCATTATAAGCATAGGTATAACTCATGTTCACCTCTATTTTTTTGCCCCAGTCGTCGCGATAATTGAAAGCCGGTCCTCCGGCTTTTGTAGTACCACCACTGCCTCCGCTGCTGCTTTGGCTGCCTAATGAGCCATTGCTGGCACCGTTTAAGCCTGTGCTGGCTACGCCATTCACTGTATTACGGAAATTGGCGATAACGCCGATCTGCTGGTTAGCATCAATACGCTGCCCAAATACACGATCATCATACCGGCTGTCGCTGCCTTCGCCCGCGGTTAGGCGGGCAATATTGCCAACCGATCTATCAGCACGGGTAGTAATATTCAACACCTTTTGCGGGTTGCCATCTTTAACGCCTGTACGTGCTGCCTCATCGCCATAATCATCCACTATCTGTATCTTTTCAACTATATCGGCAGGCAAGGTTTGTATGGCCTGTGCTACGTTGCCGCCTGCATAGTCCTTGCCATTCAGCCGGGCTTTCATTACCTGCTGGCCCTGGTGGGTTAGCGTACCGTCGGACCCTACTTCCATGCCCTCCATTTTCTTCAGCAATTCATCCACAGTGGCATTCTCGCGCACTTTGTAATCGCTGGCTTTGTATTCAACGGTATCTGTTTTATAGGTGATGCTTGGGGTCCCGTTGATGTTCACGGTTTTAAGCATGTTGTTTTCAGGCTTAAGGATGATAGGGTCCAGCACAATATGCTTAACCGCATCGTTATTAAGGTATTTGCGGGTTGTAGTTGCAAAACCGATCTCAGAAATGGTAAGCACAAAAGTTGCCGCTTTTACATTTTTCAGCACAAATACCCCGTCGTTATTAGTAGCTGTACGTAAAGTGTCGGTCTTTGATTTTAAGGTGATTATCGCACCTATAACCGTATTATCCGATGAATCTTTTACAATACCGCTCACTTCCCTAAGTGCTATGGGTGGTGGGAGCGGGGCTGTAGACCCTCTTGGGCCGCCGCTTCGCCCGCCACCACGCTGGGCAAGCAAGGTTTGGGCTGTTAGTAATATCACCAGTAAAAAGTATATTTTTTTCATACGCTGCTTGCTTAGTTAGTTGCCTGTTTTGTAGCAAGTATGTATTTACCCCAAAAATCTGTAGGGCTCATCATGTCTGATATATCCGAACTTTTACCGCCTCCAAAAGTTGGCCCTCCGCCACCGCCAAATCCTCCGCCAAAACCGCCTCCACCACCGCTAAGCCGGGTGCCTCCGCCTATACTAATGCTGTTTGCACCAAGTTGCAGGCCATTAACTTTAATATCGTAGGCTATCTCTTTCTGGTCGCCGGGGGTGATGCCCAGCAACGATAAGGGGATGGCCAGTTCATAAGCAAAAACGCCTTTTTCATCAATATTGGCTACTGTTTTAATGCTGTACTCATTGTATACAGATATCACGGTATCGGTAATATCCTTAAAGCCTAAAGCATTTAGTTCTTTGGCCGAAGCTAAGGTTTGTTTTTGCTGCGCGATGATAGCTGCTGTATCCGGCGTATCCTGCTGACCAAAACCTCTTCTCGACCTTCCGCCTCGACCGCCGCCTGTATGGCTTACCACAGGGTAGGTAATACTAAACGCGCCCTTTTCCTTTTTTTTACCCGCTGTATTTAAAATAAAACTTATGCCGCCAGCTAAAATTTTGTTGTTATTATCCATATCGGTTGATTTTATGGCGAGGTAAATATTCTTATCATCATTGGCGATGGTGTACCAAAGTTTTACGGTTTTGTTATACGCCTGAAGGCTGGTGCCCCATTCGGTAAGCTTACCATCAATTTTTACCGGGGATGGTGCCCATAAATTACCTTCCTGCACACTCTGTATTTTTTGGGCGAACAGATTATTATAAACGCAGGCAAAAATGATGACGAGAGTTACTGATCTTGATATAGATAATACCTTTTTCATACTAGTTAATTGTTGATACCGGTAAAAAGAATAAAATATCAGGCGTTGCATAAAGTAATAAATATTCTGTTCAGGATTAGATGTGAAATTACGGCGAATGTTTAATCAATAAGCGATTGTCATACAAATGTTGCTTTGCTGTCATATAATTGTTGCACAGTTACTTAAAGGGCGAATATTTTGCCGTATTAAATAATTTTGCTTTTACAGCTAAACAGGCGGGTTTATTGCACTAAAAGCGCTGGATAAAACTTTTTTAAAAAAGATTTGCATCACTAATTTTAAAGCTTACCTTTGCGTTCCCTTTCGGGATGTAGCGTAGCCCGGTATCGCGCCACATTTGGGATGTGGAGGCCGCAGGTTCGAATCCTGCCATCCCGACTTAAAGCGATACCAAGCCAAAGCCTGTAGATTATTGATTTACAGGCTTTGTTGTTTTCAGACCTTTTTCCAAAAAGTCAAAAAAACATCAAAGTTTCTCATTATTTACGTCACCTATCCGGCCACCTTTTTTTATTTTTTAAATTTTAGGTGAAAAAAGTGATGTGAATTACTGTTATTCAGCTGATTATAATGGTTATATATGGCCGTTTTTCAACCCGTTTTGCCTATTTTTTGAGTGGGTTTTCTATTAAAAAACATCAAAAAACAATTAGAATCTAATGTTATGAAAGTGGTTATATAAATTCTTTATGAGTTTTGACAGTAATAACTTGCGAATAATTACACATTGCTAAGATTGAGAATCTGTTATGTCATTTTTCGGTTATTTCCTCAACAAACAGTTAAAAACGGAAGGGATGGCGTTTGCAAAAGACATGGAAATGAAATTTAGCGCTGGCTAAAAAAAATATAGGTGGCACTGTTTTGGGTACATAATTTATATGATTTGCCCGGAATAATCACCATTATATTTGATGTTGAATCCGTTAACGTAAACGGTAAATTTGATTGCTTGCAGGAGTGAAGTCTCATTAGCATGTAGAAGATCACAGTTGATTTTCGGACAAGAATACAGATAACTTGCAAAAAAACTTTCAGTCAGTTTTTTTCGGATAGGTTGTCGTACCCGCTTGCCGGGATCAAGCAAGCTATAGTAGAGATTAAACAATTTGGGGTATCTGCCGATTACTACTCTTATGATCTCGACTGGCACCGTCGTTTGTTGAAGAGTCATCAGCATTCGTAAAAAAACTTACGGAGTTGCGTATTCCTTATGTATTTATCAATTCTGATCTGCCTAAGGAGGAAAGCCTGAGTTATATAGGGCCTGATCTATTTCAGAGCGGCCGTTTAGCAGCGCAGTTGGTTAAGTTGATGATGAACGAGGACGATGACATCGTAGTAGTAAATATATCAACACAACTGGAACTTGATCATCATTTGTTTCGTAAAGAGCAGGGGTTCAGAAAGTATTTTGAGGAAAATAACCTGATGAATATGATCCTGACGCTGAATATCAACACCAACACTGTGCAGGCGGGCGCTTTTAATAGCATAGGTAAGTGTGATTTAACAGCAATTGGGCAGTATAATTAATAAATATCAATCAATTAATTCTGATTGCTTTTAACCCCTTTTGATATGGGTTTAAACCCGGCGAATTGCCCCTGATGCAAAATTTGCTAAAGACCATCAATGTCAATTGAATCAGGATATATTCCTGTGAATAAATAGCCATACATAATCCACGAAAAAACTATTAATTCTTTTTATGGACTAAATATTGTAATTGAAATGTTACAATTATGTATAGTTAAGTCGCTCTTGTTTTAGAGTATATTAGTGCTTATAAAACCTTAACCTTAACCGATTGCACATATGAAAAATCTACTGTTAATCTAGCCAACCCACTAAAGATTATTTAGCAATATAACCGGACAGCATTTTGTTGTTTCGCATCGTTGTGATTTCTTTTTTACTGCTCTGCAGCGAATAACGCCTAAATCTTTTATTCTAATGAAAAAATTATGCCTTACCTTCTTCGCTATTATTGCGTTGGCTCAATTTTCTTTTGCACAATGGACCGTTAATGGAAATAATATTTATGTCACTACCCCGCCCAATGTAATCATAGGAAACCCAACATCTGAAACGATAGATACTTCATCCGCGGTTTTATTTCCCGGCGCTGTACCTAAAATGGAGATTTTAACCGGCGCATCCACCAACCCCTTCACGGAACTAGTAACCATTCGTCACGCTGCATTGGGAACAGCTACCGGACCGCGTCAACTGGGCTTTTTATTAAAACTTTCGAATGAAACAACCACTACCGAGTCGGGGAAAATGGGAGGCATGTTATTGGAAAGCAGTAATAACTACTCTAATACTCCTTCTTTAAGTCTGCTTACCAATAATACAAGGCAGTTGACAATCTTATCTACAGGAAACATAGGTATCGGAACGATGGGACCAACCGCAAGTCTTTCTATCACACCCGGAGCCAGTGGCATAATTAACGAGGCCAGCGCATTCTTAGCGGGTACGCCAAGAATACTGGGTACAACGACAGGCTCTTATCTTTATCCATTTGAATTTAGGTACCATTCTACAGCCAATGCTGACAGGTTACAAATTGCTCCCTATAGAAGAACAGCCGGCAGCACCTGGTCTGGTACAGGTTACCGTATCCAGTTTGCCATAGATAGTTCATATACAAATGGCTCGAAGGCATTTATAGAAATCGGCGGCTCTGATCCAACGGTAAATTATGGTGGTTTTGTATCAATAGGGACCGGCGGAGTCGATCGCTTAAGTGTATTAAACAACGGAAATGTGCTTATTGGCCAATTAGGTTCAAACGGTCAACCAGGTCAAATAAATTCAGCCTATAAACTGGATGTCAACGGGAGTGTGAGGGCAAATGGAATAGTGGTTAATATTACAGGAGCAGATTTTGTGTTCGAACCGACTTATAAATTAGCTTCACTAACAACAGTAAAGCAATACATCGACATAAACCACCATCTGCCGGAGATCGCATCTGCCAAAGAAATGCAGAAAGGTGGCCTTGATCTTGGCCAGAATCAGATAAAATTATTACAGAAAGTCGAGGAACTGACATTATATCTAATTGAGAAGGATAAACAATTGACTGACGAAAAAGAAAAGAATACAAAGCAACAGCAGCAGATTGATTATCAGGAGGAAAGAATAAAAAAGTTGGAAGATGCAATTAAGCAATTAAAGAAGTAATCGGCATCATTAATTAACTAAAACGGTAAATGGTTCCAATTGATTTTATCAGACCTTTTTATTCTGAACGAAGGTGTCATGCCATAATTAGATATATGAAAATCAGCTGTATAAATATAAAGAGATTAGGCATTTCCCTGCCTTTTGCCTGTTTTTGTAATTTGTGTTTTGCGCAGCTTAGTCAGGTTGTTAGCGCATCCAGGTTGTATCCCTCACTATCGCCTGATACATCCACTTTACCCAGATATGCGAACGTCTCGGTAGAGGAACATACCGGGATTTCTTCAGTCGTGCGCTCCATTGATCAGTTGCCCGGCAGGCAATTATCGGTTCCGATAACCCGAAGCTTTGTGGCTAATTGAGAAGGATAAACAATTGAATGATGAAATGAATATCAATAATAATCAACAAAGTCAAATAGCCGGTTAAAATGAACGCTTAAAAATAGATCAGCAGGATTGATCAACTAAAACAGGATTTACACATGTACAAAAAAGCTTTTGGAAATAAGTGAACACACGCTATAGATCAATATGAAAAAAATAGTTGCATTAAGTTTTTGGCTGTCAATAATGCTATGCGCATGTCGTGAAAACAGGAAAATCGTAAACCATATACAGGATAGCGATATGTCAGTGGAAATAACCAGGCTCAAAGGCGGGAAAGATGGTTCAGGCACGTTGGATTATGCTGTACGTCTTATCCCGGCTAAAAAAATAATAAACGACAAAGATAAAAGCTTTACAAACTCATTGTGGTATAGTATGGACAGCTGTTTTTACCTGGTGAAAGGACAGCAAAAGATCTATTCGGCAATTGTACAGCCAATTGCTAACGGGGTAGCCGGGACTTTTGAATATATGCTATCTTTTAATGAAAGTGATTTAGAAAAAAGTAATTGGAATTTGATATATGAAGACAAGTATCTAAACCATAAAAAATATTTCCTGAATATTCCTGAAGAATAAATACCTGAACTAAACGATATGATAAACCTCTTTACCAAAAGAAAAAAGATAGCTCTTGCGCTCTTAGTTGTCTGGACAGGAAATATATGCGCGCCTGCAATATCTTATGCGCTCACATCGGGTCCGGCGCAACCCGAAGTACAGGGTTTCCAGGTAGCCAGCGTATCTGATATGGTCGATCTGTCATCAGGAGGTTTAAAATATAATATCCCGTTATTGGATATCGACGGTTACCCGGTTAATCTCAGCTATCAGTCGGGTTCCGGTATTGATGATGAAGCCAGTTGGGTAGGTTTGGGCTGGAGTTGTACCCCAGGTGCAATTACCAGGCAAGTAAGGGGTTTACCCGATGATTTTTCAGGCGATACGGTAGAAACCGACCATTATGTAAAACCCAAAATCACTATAGGTGGGCGCTTAACAGCCAAAACCGAAGCTTTTGGCATTGCAAGATTACAGGGTACTTTCACTTTTGGAGTTTTTAATGACAATTATACAGGCCTTGGCGCGGAGTTGGGCGTGAATGCAGGGGTTTCTTATTCAACATCAAATGACGGATTACTTACAGCCGGGCTTGGTGTTGGCGTTTTATCAAATACGCAATCCGGTGTGGACGCCGATATATCTCCTTACGTATGTATGGCTATAAAAGAAAATGCAGATAATAATGCAACTATAAATGCAGGTCTATCAGGTTCTTTTGGTTATAATACCCGGTCAGGGCTCAAAGGGCTTACATTGGGTGCAAGTTTTGGAGCGGGTAATAATGTAAAAAATGATAATGGCGACATTATAGCATCAGGAGGGGCAAGTTACAGTGTAGCCGGATCAACCATCAGTTATAACACCGAACCGATCTCCCCCTCGGTTCAGGTGCCCTATACTTCAAGTTATGGTTCCTATAGTTTTGATGTGGGGCTTGCCGGGGAAGGTATCTTCAGTTCACTTGGTGGTACAGGTTATAAAAATGTGCGGCAAGTACAATCAATTTATAATGGTAAACCGGCATTTGGCTTTTTATATGCCGAGAGAGGCAAAGATAATCCGGATGCGATAATGGATTTTATCCGTGAAAATGATAACCCGGTAATTCCTGCGCTTCCTGATCTTGCTATTCCTATTCATACTCCTGATATCTGGTCATACACCAGCCAGTCGGGCGGAGGTCAGTTCAGGTTATATCGTGGAGGGTCGGGCGCATTTTTTGATAACCAGTCGGTTGATGGTTCAACCACCAGCACCCTGGGTGGTGATCTGGGGGCGGGGGTATGGAGCCATGGTGGGGTAACTCTTTATAACCAAACAGCCAAAACAAGCACACATAAATGGACTAGCAACAATAGTTACCTGGCTTACGGCGATTTTCAAAAGCCCAACTACACCAATCCAAAAGCGGAGCACGTTTATTTTAGGCAGGTGGGTGAAAAGAATGTAGAAGATCAGGATATGGATAGCCAGCTACATGGTACCCAGGCACTAGCCGTCTCTACCAGCAGCACAACCGCAAACGCAGCTTTTCGTAATGCAAGCGGCTTAAATAGTTCAGTTGCCATAGCATCTGCAATTGCCAAAACTTCAAGGCGGCCTAACCGGACGGTAATATCTTACTTAACCGCAGCCGAAGCACAGCAGGCAGGGCTTTATAAAACTATACCGGAATACGGTTTTAAAGATTCTACCAGTATCGCTACGTTAACAGCAAACCAAACATACACCCCATTACCAAGGGTTGATGCGATGGGTGCCACTTATATTCACAAGCCGCATCACATTTCAGAAATTACCGTAACGGATGATGGCGGAAAACGGATGGTGTACGGCGTACCGGTTTATAATATATACCAGGATGAATACTCATTTGCCATAGACCGAACTACCAGGGATACGAATAACCTGGTGAATACGCCAACGGGTATCATCAATCCTAAGGGCGATCCTTATGGGGTTGACAATTACTACCATAGAGAGCATAAACCATCATATGCCACCAGTTATTTGCTGTCTGCAATCCTCTCGCCCGATTATATAGATAAAACAGGTAATGGTATTACTGATGACGACCTGGGCACCGCTATTAAATTCAATTATTCCAAATTACCTTATCATTATAAGTGGCGCACGCCTTACAGTAAAGCTACCCCTAACCGCGCTCTGTTGGCTGATCCCGATGATGATAAAGGCAGCATTGTTTATGGCGAAAAGGAGATCTGGTATGTGCAATCCATCGAATCAAAAACAAAGATCGCTTATTTTATAACCGGCGATCGTAGAGATGCTTTGGGCGTAAGTGGCTGGCAAAATGGCGGCAGCGACCCATCGAATACACAAAAATACCTTAAAGAGATCCGCTTATATTCCAAAGCAGATATGACGCGACCCATCAAGGTAGTTAAGTTTCAGTATACATATGAGTTGTGCACTGGTATCCCCAATTCATTAGATTATGGATCAGGCAATCACCAGTTAGGTGGCAAGCTTACTTTATCAAAGGTATGGTTTGAGTACGGGAATTCGGACAAAGGAAAATACCACCCTTATGTATTCCAGTACAACAAAGCCAATCTAAAATATAATGGAGCCAATACACCAAAATATGCCTATAACAGTACCGATAGGTGGGGGATATATAAGCCGGCAACCGAAAACGCTAATCATTTGGGAAATGAGCAATATCCGTACACCAATCAGGATACATCTTACACCAATCAAAATAGTGCTTTATGGCAGCTGAGCCAGGTATCCTTACCTACGGGTGGGGTAATTAATGTATCCTATGAATCCGGAGACTATGCTTATGTGCAAAATCAAAAGTCGATGGTAATGTGTAAGGTAGCGTCGTTAATTGGCTCCAATACAGGTATTGATACTACCCGGGCTTTAAATGCAGGCATAAATGGTGTAGCAGTGAACATAGGCACTGCTAACCTACCTCCCACAGGTGTTAATCAAACCACTTGGTTTAAAAATAATTTTCTTAACGGATCCAATTATTTATATACCAAGATGTGTATCAGCATGGCTACGAATAATTATACGAGTCCTGAGCCCCATTTATCTTACGATTTTGTTCCTACTTATTGCCTGATAAACACGGTAACTATCAGTCCGGCAGGGCAGGCGAATATTACCTTTGTTCCAATTAATGCAGGCGGTGTAAACATAAACCCTATAAGCATTTCGGCCTGGCAGCGCATGAAAAATGAATACCCGAGATATGCCTATCCGGGATTTGAGAACAGGGTGCAAACCGACAATAATAGTGTGCTGGCCGCAGTATCCGCCGTAATAAACGCAGCAAAAAATTTAAGCGAACTCGAAAAGAGTTTCTATCAGAAAGCAAACAGCCGTGGCTATTGCAGTAAAGTTTTGCTGGGGAATAGTTTTGTAAAACTCGCGATAAACAATGTTGCTAAAATTGGTGGTTCCGCACGTGTTAAAAGGATTCAGATCAGCGATACCTGGAACGCGACCGGCAACCCCAATACCGCATCGAGTTACGGGCAATCCTATACTTATACCACAACCGAAAACGGAAAGATCATCAGCAGTGGTGTAGCTACTTATGAGCCAGCGGTAGGTAATGATGAAAATGCACTAAAACAGCCTGTGCCTTATATCGAAAATATTAAAGGGGCGATCAATAATTATTTTGACCTGGAAATGCCATTCTGTGAATCATTATACCCGGCACCAACGGTAACTTACAGCAAGGTCACTGTTGCCGATCTGGATAAAACAGGTACGTCGCCGCCGCAAACGGGTACAATCGTTAATGAGTTTTATACGAGCAAGGATTTTCCTGTGAGAGTGACAGCTTTGCCTGTAGTCCCTTATTCACACAAACCTAATGCGCAGTATTCGTTAACTCAAACCAATAACGACGATGAACTTTGTATGTCGCAGGGCTACAGCATTGAGTTAAATGACATGAATGGGAAAACTAAGGCCACCACAGTTTATGACCAGTCGGGTGCGGTGATTTCTTCAACAGCCTATTATTATAATGCTACGGATAATGGCGGCGTACAATTACTAAATAATAATGTACAGGTGGTTAATCCATCCACCTTACAGCTTACCAGCCAGGTACTGGGGCGTGATATCGACTTTTTTACAGATTTTCGTGAACAGCAAACCAGTAACACAGGCACAGCGGTAAATATTGGCTTTGATATTTTCCCTATACCACCATTTCTCCCGTTTTTTGGCTTGCCGCATTTTCCTGTACATGAAAATAACGATAATAAATTATTTCGGTCGGCCTGCGCTGTTAAGGTGATCCAGGATTACGGCATACTGAGTAAAGTGGTAAAAACGGAAAACGGTTCATCCATCACCACTGATAACCTGGCCTACGATGCGCTAACCGGCGAAGCAATTGTTACCCGTACCAAAAACGAATTTAACCGCCCCATATATTCCACCAACATCCCCGCTTATTGGATATACAACGGTATGGGCGCAGCCTATCAAAACCTTGGTGTTTCATTCAGTCAGTTTACCACTAATGCCAATGGCGAAATTAATTCTGCCTATGCAAGCTACCTGCACGGTGGCGATGAGATCGTAGATACCCAATCCGGCATTCATTACTGGGTGATCTATAACCAGTCGGCATCCGGCACGGGCAATACCCAAAAGCTGATTGATATCAATGGCAATATCAATGCCAGCTATAACCCTCCGGCATTGGTTAAAATTGTAAGGTCAGGCTTCCGGAATATGCTCAGTGCCGGCGGTACTACCCTGGTGAGCCTGAACAGTCCGATAACTGCAGCTAATTACCTGCAATTAAATACATCCGGAAACCTTACGGCTATGAAGGTAATTAATGCTTCGGCGACAACTTATGATGAGAACTGGGCGGGTGCGGGTAATCAATGCCCTCATTATATTAATGGCATAATCACAAACAGTCCGTATGAAACTTTTGGCACCAATGACTTACCGCCGTCTACTTACATTATTACTATTGTTGGCGATTCAATCTTAGCCACTAGTTATTTTAATACTTACAAACATTTACAAAATTCAAATATTACAGCAAATTATATTGAAAATAGTGGGGTACGATTTCAAACTGTAGGATTTGATACCTGCTTTTACGTTAGCGCTACTAAGCAATATAATTTAAGTACAACAAACGCCGCAGTAACTATTGACGGTAATTGTTGGATTTGTGGTATCGATATAAGTGATCCGAGAAGGGTTGTAGATATGCTTACTTTAAATAATCCAGTGGGTTATTTAACAGCTGGATGGCACGAGATGCACATTCAATTTACCATTGATTTTCCTTCATATAATCCCTATTTCGGCAGTGTGGAAATTTTTGATAATACCGCCGAAGAAATGATGAGTACGGATACTACCGGTAGTTCTCTAAAAACTATTTTTAATGCTAGAGGAGCTATAGCTTGGGAGAATATCAGAAGTTTTTATACTCCGACAACAACTACGATATATCATTACACAAATCCTAATGGGTCGCCAATTCCCGCTTGTAGCCCTTTATATTATCCGGTACAGATCTCACAAATTAACCCTTACATTACCGGTTACCTCGGCAATTGGCGGCCTTACCAAACCAAGGTATTCCAGCAAAGCCGGAACTATTTAAATTCCGCTAATTTGAATCAGGCGAGCGTCGATGTCAAAAATGCGGGTTATATCAATAATTTTTATCCCTATTGGTACTCAAACGCCGGTACATGGACCGTTAACCCGAACGGTACCCGCTGGGTAACCGCAAATACGGTAACGGTATATGATAAATACGGGCAGCAACTGGAAAATAAGGATGCCTTAGGGCGTTTCAGCGCAGCTAACTTTGATTTTAACGGCGAACTACCTTCAGCGGTGGCCTCAAATGCCATGAACCGGGAAATTTATGCCGCAAGCCTTGAAGACAGCTACTTTACTTTTGGCGATTCCAGCAATACGGATACCTGTAATATCAGGGAATTCATCCAGCCATCTACCAGGCTCACTATTAAACAACTGGCGGTAAATACTGTGGCACATAGCGGCAATTACAGCGCATTGTTACCTGCGGATGGTGTTACACTATCGACTATAATTGATACAGTTCATCAGAAAACGGTGCCCTACCTGGCTTTAGACAGCAAGAAGCAATATATCACCCAAACTACAACCGGGCTATATCCTAATGGGTTCGAACCATATCCCGGTAAACAATACCTGTTTGATGCCTGGGTAAACGATGCTTACCCTAATACCACAGCCATTAATATCAGCCTGACTATTAACGGCACTACAGTGCCTTTAAAGTGTAAAGCAGTAGTAGAGGGATGGAAACTGATTGAAGGTATTATAGACCTGTCAACGCTTAGTTCGGCCACCGCATTAAATATATCTATTACGCCAACAGCGGGTACGGTTTATATAGATGATATCCGCATGCATCCTTTTGCCGCGCAGATGAAAAGCTATGCTTATGATGATAAAACCATGCGCCTGATGGCCGAATTGGATGAGAACGGCTTTGCTACTTTTTATGAATATGATGATGAAGGTTTGCTGATAAGGGTTAAAAAAGAAACAGAAAAAGGGATCATGACGCTAAAGGAAAGCCGGTCGACCTACAGGCGCAATTTAAATCCATAAATGATGAAAAGGAGAAAATCAAAGATCATAATAATACTATCGGTGTTGGTATTAGCAGCTTTTTTCAGTTATGGAAAAACAACCGATACGGTACCGGACAAAGCGGTATTGGAGAAGTTTGAACAGGTGTGTAAAAAAATGAATGATGTTAAAGGCAACTACACGCTTGGCGGTGTCATTAATATTATTGACAGGGCAAATCCGGCCGGTGCTATGGATCATGTTAATTTCCTGTTTTGCAAACAAGGGGATGAGTTTTATTACCAACTGGGGAAAATTATCACCCTGAATGGGCAGGGTGTGTATCTCTATATTGATAACCAATCGAAGAGGGTAATGCTTTCACCGCAAAAAAAGGTACAGTACGATGCGGGGATGAAACAATTTGCCGATATGGGTGCGAACATCCAATCGGAACATTATAAAATAACCAGTGCTATTAATGGCGATGAGCAAACGATATCGCTGGTGAACGAACGCCATATCAGCTGTAAGCAGCATACGATAACTTTTAACAGGCACAGCCTGAAGGTGAAATACCTCTATATGCGACTCACAAATTTGAACGACCCGTTGAATAAAGCAAATGAAAAAGTGATAACTGTAAAAATAAACGAATGGGATAACACGGCTGATATTAGCCGGTATCTGTCAAAGGATAAGGTGATAACAAATGTAAAGGGCAGATGGAAAACGGTTAATGTATTCAGGAATTACGAGTTGATAAAAATGTAATATTTAATAATTGCCGGCATGCGTAAAATTCTACAGCTTTTTATTTTGATCGGAATAGCATTATCGCTGCTGTTTTCGGGCAATTGCTTTGCCGGTATCGAAAATAACCAGAATTCAGTAACGGGCCCTTTTAGTGCCGGATCAAGTTGTGCCGCCCAGGATGGTAAATTTACCGACCCTTTATGGAGCAGTTATTATACCAAATCTATTCAAAGTGTTGTATCGTTAAAGGTATTGGATAATGTATTTATCAGCACTGCATTTACTTATACTGCCAATTTACAAATCCAATATTACACATCGCCCGGCAGCGCTGTAACAACGGTTAATACATCACTCACCGTAAATTATGTACCGGGACAGGGTGCTAAATATAAAGGACTGGATATCTATAATGTGCCGTTTGGCTATAAGGTTACGGCTACGGTTACGGGGGCATCAGTTACGGGTACGGTTCCTGCCTCGTCGGTACAATTAACAACAGCTGTTGTGATAGATCGTAGTTACCCATTCTCCGCAACAACCGGTATAGGCGCAGGATATAGCATAGCCAACAATACCAAACAATTACAGGTGAGTTGGGCTACGATGCCCTCGGCAGATGAATATGATGTAGAGTGGACAACGATCAGTAACGGGAACAGTAATTTTGCGGAGATTTCAGCTAACAGGACGATCCCGTCAACACCTGACAACCCGACTTTGAGCAATGCGCTTGCCCAGGCATTCCGGAATAATGCCAGCAGGACAACCACCTCCGGCAACAGCGTAGGTATATCCCTGATATCTACCGATAGCCTGCTGCTGGTACGTATCCGGCAGGTACAGTATGATAAATCAACAGGCGTAAGGGTAGCAGGCAAATGGGACTATAAGAATGGCAGTGGTTACGCCATATGGCTGCTAAATTGGGATGAACAAAACCAGAACTGGCAATATTCAGCTGCATTTGCCGAAGATGGCAAGAAAAAAGAAGTGATTAGTTATTTTGATGGTACGCTGCGCGGCAGGCAAACGGTAACCCTCAACAACACGGATAACGTTGCGATAGCACAGGAAAATATCTATGATAATTTTGGGCGGCCCACAGCCAGCATATTGCCTGCGCCGTATAAAGAAGCAAGTCTGGTACCATACCTGCATTATATTCCCAATTTTAATCAAAATGCAATAAACACACCTTATACTTTCGCCAATGTTTCCGGCGCGGTCCCGGCTACCTGTGAGTTAAATCCAGATCCTTTGAATACCGCTGCGGGCGCTTCACGGTATTACTCTGCTTCAAATGATTTTAAAGTATTGAATATCGGCAATAATTACATCCCAGATGCCGCTGGTTACCCTTTATCGGTAACTCAATATACCAATGATAATACTGGCCGAATTCGCTCGCAGGGCGGGGTAGGATTGGCATTTCAGCCTGGTAAATCCGGTTCTCCCGCACTAAGCAAAACCACCAAATACTATTACGGCAAACCGGAACAATGGGAACTTGACCAGTTGTTTGGCAATGATGCAGGCTACGCCGAACATTACCTGAAGAATATGGTGATTGATCCCAATGGGCAGATCAGTATTTCTTACCTGAATGCCAGCGGTAAAACAGTTGCTACAGCATTAACGGGTAAGGTGCCATCCATGCTGGATACACTGCCATCTTATCATTCAGTTTCGAGCACAACTATACCGCAGAATATCCATATATTAAAACCTGAACAATTTATATATGATGCTTCTGCTTTAACTCTTACCGCAAATACCACCTACCTCGCTTCGGTAACCGGCACAGATACCCTGAAATTCAACATCCAGAAACTGGTGGATAAATATCCGGGTACGTTCCAGATCTGCAGTAATTGCTATTATAAAATGACTGCCGTTGTAAGCGATGATTGCGGTGATATTGCAGCCAGCACCACTACCCCGGTAAAGATAGGCGATACAGTAAGTACCTGTGGCGATACAAGCCTGTATAATGGTTTGCTGGTAGTGCCTGTTAATCAGATCGGGGAGTATAACGTGCGGCTGCAATTCGCGTTCGACCCTAACGTGATACAAACTTATACCGACACTTTTATACAGCAAGGCCTCAGTAATGGCTACATACAACAGCAATTCGATTACATCAAACAACGTTACCTCGATAGCCTGGATGTGAGTGGCTGTTATAGTGATTGTCATACCTGTACAACTATGCTTGCGGATTCGGCTGGTTTTGTGCAGGCACTCCAAACCACCTGCACCGGGCTCGGGCTCGATTCATCAAGTGTGGCGGGCTCTTCTTTTCATGCATGGGCAGGCGGTTTGTTCCATAACTTAAAGGCAAACTGTAATGCCTTGCAGGCTGCGTGCAGCTATTCACCTTGTACATCTGAACAGGAGGAAATGGAGAGTGATGTTTCACCCGGAGGGCAGTATGCTTTGTTTGATTCAACCGGCAGGGTGCTCGAATCCGGCGCGAATGTATTGGCTGATACCGTACCCGGAGTGGGTAAGCCCAACTGGCGCGTAGTGTTCCCGGTATTGGCATCAACAGATTCGGTATATATCAGCAACGAAATTGTCAGGCCCGACGGTACTATAACTTCACCCAATAATGCCAGCTTTACACTTCAAAATTTGATCACTTACTGGCAACCGGCATGGGCGGTTAAGTTTTTAAGTTATCACCCTGAATACTGTAAACTGCAGTTTTGTAATACCTCTTCGCAATACCAAAGCTGGGATCTGCGGGTACAACAGGATTTTACCAAAGCATCACAGGTGCCCCTGATCCCGGTGGCCAGCGGGCCCGCGTTGAGTTATAGTTATACCAATTCGTCCGATTGGCTATTACCTGCCGATCCGTTCTTCAAGTCGGGGGGCATGGGCGCAGCCTATTATTCGCAGATGCAAAGCGATTTGATTCATTATTCCAGCAACATGCTGAATATCACCCAGGAGCCGGTAAAGGGGCTGATGGCATATGATGATTATATGCTTTATTGCGTGGATAAAACAAGCAGTACCAATACGGGGCTGCCGGTAGATAGCAATTGGACGCAATGCACGCCGGTAACGTCATGCCGCGTGGCCGATAGGGAGTGGGCCTTATATAGCCAATACTACTTTCAGCTTAAACAAAAATATTACCAGTTGTTGCAGGCAGCTTCTTGCGGTTCGGTTTGCCCGGTTGGGCAACCTATAGTAAGCCAGTTGCCGGGAAGCTGCCCTGTGCCATCGGAATTTACTGTGCAGCCATATATCGGAACAGATTATTGCGGAAGCGCGCAAACAGCAGTGGTAGTACACAATCCCGGTACGCTGAGCCATTCACTTACCGTACATCTATATTATCCATCGATGTACAACAGCAGGACAGACCTCATCCGATCGGTTTATTTTCCTGGTGCGGCACAAGTTACATTTTGCGTTCCAAACGATGTGCCGATAAGCTACATCAGTGTTGATTCGGTTAATTGCGGTACAACACCGCCACCAGTGCTCGACACGCCGCGTGTTTATGTACACGATGCTTTATTGTCAAGCACAGGTATGGTGTGCGGCCAAAGTTATTATACACAAGTGGAATACTCAACTTATATCGTATTGCGTAACCGGAATGGACAGTCCATTCCAGCACCGCAAAATGTACAGGTTGAAGTTAAATACTCGTTTTCTAATGGCAGTCCGGATATTCCACAATACTTTACTATACCACCCGGCGATTCAGTAAGCACTGCCTATAATTATTACCGGTCATATTTAGTGCCGAATACCTGCACTACAGCTTCAGAAGATCCCGAATGTGTAGCAAGTGTTTACGGTGCTTTATTTGCGACTAAGGTAACAGATCCGCCTACTTATTTTAATATTACGTGCCCAGGTTTTATTAACCCCATTCCTCCACCTATTCCGCCCCCCGTAAACCCATGTCCCCAGGCATATACTGTAAAAACACCACGGTTCCCTACTTATTCAACTACCACTGCAGGCAATTTGCCCGATATTACAAATAGTATACAATTAATTTTACCTGTTGAAACTGCTATATCTGAACAGGGCCAGGATATCTGCCAGGCCAATGCCGCTACCTGGATTAGCAGGCTACAGCCGGGGTTAACGGCGATGAGTGTCAGTCAAACCCAAATTGACCAGCTTACTTCGGCTTTAATAGGCATTTGTTCTACGGGAGTCGATCAAACTCACCCCATGGGTGCCAGTTCCCTGCCGCCGGGGCAAACTATCCCTTATACTAATTTCGGCGCAGCTATTCAAAGTATTATACTTAGTGGCGGGCATTACACCTCAGTAATGAACCCGTACCTTATTGATGCGCCATATCCTTATCAGCCTTTACAACAGTCGGTGGCCAAAACCATCAGTAATTCAAACGCTGTGCTGTGCGATTCATTGAGCGCTTTAACCGTACGTGCTGCAACTGCGGGCCAAACGCTGTACAACTACCTGGTAAGTACCTATGGCAGCGCCATGACACTGAGCCACGCCGACCTGGATGCACTGGTGAATTCCTGTACCAGCTGTAAATTATATTGGCTAATGATGTAACGCTTCCGGTATTTCTGGATCCCGGCTCAACGGGGTGTGTACTGCGGTCGGCTTACGTGGCTGCAAAAACGGCTATGAATGCGGAGTTCGGCGGTACGCTATCAACCCTCGATACCAATTATCAAACCATACTGAGCAATTATATGAACCAGCATTGGGGATTTTCGCTCACGTATAGTGATTACAATGCCTTTGAAACCGGCACATCGCCATTGTTATGTAATACCATGCCTTATACATCGGTTAGCGCCAACCCCTATGATTGTGTGCAGAACGCCGTATCAAAAGCAGTGGAAAGCGGTTTGGCCGACTATGATGCCTACATAGCGCAGCAGAGGCAAAACTTTATGGCCAGCTATATCAACACCTGCAGCCTGGCAAAGGCCAACGCCAATATAACAGGCGTACAACAGGAGTATCATTATACGCTGTATTATTATGATCAGGCTGATAACCTGGCGCGCACCGTGCCACCCGAAGGAGTTACCCTCGTTAACTCATCGCTGTTCAGTTATATCGATCATGTGCGCGATGTGGATACCACAGCTACCATAAGCTACAGTTACAACGGTCCCCGCATTACAGCGAACCTTGATAGCGCCATGACCGCACTTTCCGCCACACTGTCGGCAGGCTCGGGCGCGGTGGAGATGTGGTTGTATAATGCCAGTCTTAACCATTACCACTGGGTAGAGGTAACGCCCGATCAGCAATACCTGTTCCAGGTAGGTATTGCGGGCAGTACGCTTAATATTGATATCTACCCGCTGAATGCGGTTTCGGCGGGCAGCGTAACACTTATCCCTGCTACGCGGCATTTCCAGGCTAACATAGGTGCCAAGCTGCCATTATACCCATTTACACATGTAGTTTTGCAGGGCAGCAGCCTGGGCAGGGGGAGCACAACGCCGCAGATCTACCTGAACGGGCAGGCGCTTACGGTAAATACCAGTGGTGCGGTGCCTGCGCCATTCGGTTTTACGATAACGGCAGGTACCGGCACGATCACTTACCCCGACAGTATCCAGAGCCTGAAACACCTGCGGCTGTACAATAACCATTTATTAAGTCCCGCTGCCATCGCTGCCGATGCAGCAAACAACTACTTTTCAGCTTATGACCTTAGCTATGCGGGCTGGTACCGCTTTAACATACCGGCGGCAGGTGCGCCTCCCACCACCATAAACGGCACAACGGATGAAAGTACCAATGTAGATATTTACCCGGCGCACGTACTGCCTACCAGTTATACCTACAATGCCACTAACCAGGTAACACAGCAGCGTTCGCCTGATGGTGGTACGAACAGGTTTTGGTACGACCTGCTGAGCAGGCTGGTGATCTCGCAGAACGACAAACAGCAGGCAGCAGGCAACTACAGCTATACGCTGTACGACCCGATAGGGAGGATAACCGAGGTAGGGCAGAAGAATTATACAGGCACCAGTATAGGCAGTCCGGATTATTTGAGCAATGCCACGATAACCGCGTTTAACACGGCGGGCACCAACAGCCAGATCACTGATACGTATTACGATAGCCCGGTACCCACGGTAAGCGGCAACAGCAATGGCATAGCCACGCTGCCGGGGCAAAGCAACCTGCGCAAAAGGGTAGCCGCCAGCACTTATACCGAAACCCAGGGCAGCCCGGTACTGCGGGCCACCTATTATAATTACGATATCGACGGCAACGTAAAGACCCTGTGGCAGCAGGTAGACGGCATCTACACCCCGGCAACCAACGCGGGATTAAAACGGATAGACTATGAATACGACCTGGTGAGCGGCAAGGTAAACTTTGTACGCTACCAAAGCGGCCAGCCCGACGCATTTTACTACCAGTATAGTTACGATGCCGATAACCGCCTCACCAAAGCCCGGAGCAGCACCACGGCGATGGTGGACACCGCCACCGGCAGCTACCTGCCCAAAACCACCGCTAAGCAGGATGCCGCCTATTACTACTACCTGCACGGCCCGCTGCGCCGCATGGAACTGGGCGACAGCACCACCAAAATACAGGGTGTGGACTATGCCTATACTTTGCAGGGCTGGCTGAAGGGGGTGAATAGCAGTTCGGGTACAGCTGCGCTGGATATGGGGCAGGATGGCGCAACCGTGGCACGTGATGCCTACGGCTATTCACTCGGTTACTATACAGGCGATTACAACCCGATAGGCGGCTCAGGCTATGCTGCTTTTGCCTTAAAATATACGGCCGCCACGGGCGATATTACCGGGCAGAGTTTATACAACGGCAATATCAGCAATGCCACGCTGGCTATTAACCAGTTGGGCAGCCCGGTTGGTTATACCTACCATTACGACCAGCTGAACCGCCTGAAGAAAATGCGGCAGCATACCGGCATCAGCGGTAGCAGTTGGGACAGGAGCAGCATAACGCTCAATTACCAGGAAAACGCCACTTATGACGGCAATGGCAACATACTGACCTACGGCAGGAACGGCGCTGTACCCACCGCCCAAACCATTGACAGCCTGACCTACAATTACCTAAAAAATACCAGTGGCAGGTTAACCAATAACCGCCTGCAAAACATCAATGACGCGATAGCCAACAGCAATTATACCGGGGACCTGACCAACCAAACCAATACTACCAATTATCGTTACGATGCCATTGGTAATTTGATCTATGATGCGCAATCAAATATCACGGGTAACGATGGCGTAAATGCCATCACCTGGAGCGTATACGGCAAGATCCAGAGCATCTACAAAACCACCGGGACCATCAGCTATACCTATGACCCATCCGGACAAAGGGTAAGTAAAACAACAAACGGCTTAACCACATATTATATCAGGGATGCACAAGGCAATACTTTGGCCATTTACGATAATGCCCACAGCACCACCAACTGGAAGGAACAGCAATTGTACGGCTCATCACGATTAGGCCTATGGGCACCCAATGAAAACTTAGCCACCAGCAATGCACAAGCCATTTGGGATACCACAGGCAGTAAACAATATGAGCTGAGCAACCATTTAGGCAACGTATTAGCCACCATAACCGATAAACGCTTACAGCATACAACTGATAATACGAATATTGATTATTATCTTGCAGATGTTTCCACCGCGCAGGACTACTATCCATTTGGTATGCTGATGCCCGGCAGGCAATATTCGTTCTTTAATGTATACAGGTATGGCTTTAACGGGAAGGAGAATGACAATGAGGTAAAAGGAATCGGCGAACAGCAGGATTATGGGGTGCGGATTTATGACCCGAGGGTGGGGAGGTTTGAGAGTGTTGACCCGATAACCAGGGAAGTGCCGGGACTGACCTCTTATCAGTTTGGTGGGAATAGCCCAATCGCTTATATAGATTTGGATGGTCTAGAGTCAGCGAATCCTAAAGGACAAAAAGATTTCATGTCATTCTTTGTCGATGGCGTGCAGGATGGCTTAAGTGAGCAAAGTGAAGATGCACAACACGTATTAATAAAGATTCTATCAAATCCCAAAATATATCATAAGCTTGATGAAATAGCAGATATGGCTATGCAAGATCCTGTAAAACTGGTGAATGACATAGATAAATCTGTTTCAAAAAGTGGAAGAAAATTAGCTTTAGATGCCCTGAAAGACGCCGTAAAAGTTGGTGCAGCATATGTTAAAGATGAAAATCAGGGGGCATATGAAGCCGGGAAATTTGTTGCCAAATATGGCGTTTTACTACTGGCTCCTGAAGAAGAAGAAGGCATTAAATCTACAGAAGGTATTGCAGATGGAGGCGAAATAAAGATTTCTGCAGAACGTACCAAAAGCATAGCGACTTTAAGAAGAGAAGCTGTTTCAGGAGCATGGAAAGAAGAACAAAAATTAGTGATCGAAACAGGTGAAGGCACGAGACAATGGACAGAGGCTGAAATTGAAGAATTAAAGACTACTGGTAAGGTAAAGGGTTATCATGGACATCATATAAACAGCGTAAATGGCAGTCCTGAATTAGCTGGCGATCCAAATAATATTGAATTCGTAAAGGGTTCAAAAGAAAATCTTCAAAGACATGGTGGTAATTTCAGGAATCAAACTCGAGGACCGCTGATTAATCGAAACGAAAAAATAAAAGAGTTTAAACAAAGTATCAACAATTAACGATGATGACAATATTGAATTTATTAGATGACTACAAGGTATTTGGAGAAAAACGACTTGAAAATGGCACTTATTTAATTGGTAAAGCCCCGCATATTGCCCCAAATGCTTGGTTGCATTCGATATATTCGGGTTTGGATATTAATGAGTTGAATGATTTGGAGAAAATCCTTGATAAACCCATTCCAAAATCTTACAAGTCTTTCTTAGAAAAAAGTAATGGATTGAAAATATTTAATACAACATTTTGTCTGTATGGATTGAGACGAAATTACAACAGATCAATCGATAATGTTTGGCAACCTTTTGATATTAGAACTCCTAATATAACTGAACGGCCAAAAAATGCTGCAAATAATTTTTTTTTCATAGGAGGTTATAATTGGGACGGATCATTGCTTTACATTGACAATCATACAGATAAAGTTCATTTGTGTCATAGAGATGATGCTAATTCCATATATGAATGGAATAGTTTTGACAATATGTTAGAATCAGAGATTCTTCGCATTATAACACTATTTGATGGTCAAGGCAAGAAAGTTAATCCCCATATTACCACTTTACCAATATAATCAGAACTGTTATAAGATGTTTTACTTAAGATGGTGCTCGATCGGTAGTCTATCAAAAATGTGGTAAGTTGTTATCTGTTTGAAAATCAAAGATAATTTATAAATTTTAAATAAGAGAACTTGTTTAGCGGGTGGTATTTACATACCATCCGTTTTGTTTAAATGTGAAATTTGGAGCGTAACCCCCGCTCCCGCAAGGCTCCGCCTTGCGGAAATGCGGAAAATGTACCTAACGTGTGCCATCCTGTGCCACACGTTCCACATGTTTTCTATGTTTCGTGGCACACGTTAGAGGTATAGCACCTCCGTCCAAAGTTCGCAAGACATGGGCCGCGACTCGCTGCCAATCCCGAGAGATGTTTATGGCTACAGCCTGTATTATTATACCAGCGATTACACGCCAATCGGCGGTACAAACCCATTTTCCACCGCCCCGGCAGGTTTAAGCACGTTTAATAGTTTGTACAATGGCAACATAGCTGCCATGAGCACCAACATAACCAAGCTGACCTATCCTTGGCATTATTATAACTACCGATACGACCAGCTCAACAGGCTCAAAGGCACCAGTGTTTACAAAGCAGGCAGCACCGCCACCCCGGTAACCGACTACCAGGAAGGGTTTACTTACGATGGCAATGGCAATATCCTCACGGCCACCCGAAACGCAGGTGCTGCCACCGCTATGGATAACCTGACCTATAGATACAACAAGAACACCAGCGGCCGGCTCACCAATAACGAACTGAACTACATAATCGATGCTGTAACCACCCAGAACTGGCCCTACGGGTTAAATAACCAAACCACCAGTAACTACACCTATGATGCCATCGGCAATATGACCGCCGATATTGCCGACACCCTCAGCAGCATTAACTGGACAGTTTATAACAAAATCCAAAGCCTCACCAACAGTAAAGGTACAATTACCTACACTTATGACCCATCCGGCCAGCGGGTAAGCAAAAGCCTGAACGGTATTACCACCTGGTACATCAGGGACGCACAGGGCAACACCCTGGCCCTTTACGATAACAAACACGGCACCACCAACTGGAAAGAGCAGGACCTGTATGGCTCGTCACGGCTGGGCATGTGGCAGCCCAATGTAACCCTGAGCAGCAATAATGCACAAGCTGTATGGGATACCACAGGCAACAAGGCATACGAGTTAAGCAACCATTTAGGCAACGTGCTGGCTACCATAAGCGATAAACGGGTACAGCACAGCAGCAATGGCACAACTATAGATTACTTTGATGCCGATGTAGCCACCGCACAAGAATACTACGCCTTTGGTGGCTTAATGCCCGGTAGGACTTATGTGCAGGGCAGCAATTATCGTTACGGGTTTAATGGGAAGGAGAATGATAATGATGTAAAGGGGACGGGGAACCAGATAGATTATGGTAATAGAATATACGATCCAAGGCGAGCCGGATTTGATAGTGTAGACCCATTGAATCAAGACTATCCAGATTTATCATCGTATCAATTCGGAAGTGATAATCCAATATTAAATATTGACATAGATGGCTTGGAGGCCCAAAATAGCAATGCCAATAATTTAAAGAGAGCAACTGGCGTAACTCTCTTAAATAAAACTACGGAAAGCGCAACAAAAGAATTAGCTAAGCAAGCTATGGAAAGAGTTGCGAAAAAAGAACTTGTTGAAGAAAGTGTTAAGGAAGGATTCGAGAACGGATCTAAATTGGTTCCAGAGATTGCAGGATATTTAGGAGCAATAGTAGCGATAATTACTCCTGTTCCAAATGATCCAAATTCAGCAGAGGCAACATGGATGAGACAGAAGCCCTCGCAAGCAGCCATGTCAAATTATCTGGAATATTTAACCAGTGATCCGTCAACATTGTCGGATCAATATCTCATCCAGGTACGTGAGAGGTTGGCTACTGGCAAAGCATATGCCTCTGATTATAGATATGCAAAAGAAGCTAATAATAGATTTGGAGGACAAAGTGTAAAAGACGTTGAAAAAGGCCATGGAGTTGTATATTTGAGAATTGATAAAACAGGAAAGCTAAAACCCTATATTGGTCAAGCAGAAAGTGCATCAAGATACCGGCAACGGCAGAGGGAACATGAACGTGCAAATCCGGATGCAGATTTCACATTTCAAATAATAGCAACAGGAATACCAGGGGACGATCTAACTCGAAAAGAACAGCAGGCAATAGATGCTTATGGCGGCGTAACTAATAAAAAGAATCCTAACGGCGGGACATCTAACCAACGAAATCCCGGCAAATCATTACCAAAACAAGACAATGACGGAGGCAACTAAAAAGAAACGATTGAGAATTAAAGAGGGTGATATATTTACCATTCCGATTGATGACCAGACGCAGGGCTACGGGCAAATTGTAAAGATACCTGATAAGTATAGTTTCATTATGGCCGTTTTCGAAGGCAGATGGAATAAAAATGAAACTGCACCCTTGGAAGAAATCATAAAAAAGCAGGTATTGTTTTTGGGTTTTACTACCGATGCTTTGCTATTTCATGGCAGATGGGTAATTGTAGGAAATGTAGCATCCAATCTTCCCTCTTTTACTCTTCCCTTTTTTAAGTTGGGTTTGCCATCCGAGCCGCAGAAATTAGTGAATTATAAACTTGATGAGATACGTTTAGTAACATCCGAAGAAAGCAAATTATTAGCTTTTCATTCTTCCAGTTCTCCAATAGGGTATCAAAAAGCTTTACAAGCACATTATAAGTTAATTGAATATGATTTGGGTCAGATATTTCAATATAAACACATGGTCAATACGTTAGCAAAGCTTAATTTATTGCCCAACTAATGAGAATCCGCCTCGGTGGTATATCAAATGTGTTGGTGAATATTTATCTATTTGAAAACCAACGGTAATTATAAATTTTAAATAATAAATCTGTTTAAACGGGTGGTATTTACATACTACCCGTTTTGTTTTAGAGTAATTAAGAACGTAACTAACTGAAAAATGAACAGGTGTGCAAAAGTGTGGTTAAAGTAACGTGTGCCACCCTGTGCCACACGTTCCACCTGTTTCCTGTGTTTCGTGGCAGACCCCCGCGTTAGATAGGAGCGTATACCGGCCTCGCGACTAACGCCTGCGCAGTATGAGCGGATAGCACGGGCCGGAGGCAACGCCCAAAAAACAGCACCACCAAAGTACAGGGTGTAGACTATGCCTATACCTTACAAGGCTGGCTAAAGGGGGTGAATAGTAGTTCAGGTACAGCTGCGCTGGATATGGGGCAGGATGGCGCAACCGTAGCACGTGATGCCTACGGTTATTCATTAGGCTATTACACTAACGATTATAAACCTATCGGCGGCTCGTCATACAATGCCTTTGCCTTAAAATACACGGCAGCCACAGGCGATATCACCGGGCAAAGCCTGTACAATGGCAATATCAGTAACGCCACGCTGGCGATTAACCAATTGGGCAGCCCGGTTGGCTACACCTACCATTACGACCAGTTGAACCGCCTGAAGAAAATGCGCCAGCATACCGGTATCAGCGGTACCAGCTGGGACAAGAGCAGCATCACGCTCAATTACCAGGAAAACGCCACTTATGACGGCAATGGCAACATACTGACCTATGGCAGGAACGGCGCTGTACCCACCGCCCAAACCATTGACAGCCTGACCTACAATTACCAAAAAAATACCAGTGGCAGGTCAACCAATAACCGCCTGCAAAGCATCAATGACGCGATAGCCAACAGCAACTACACCGGCGACCTCACCAATCAAACCAATTACACTAATTACCGTTACGACGCGATAGGTAACCTGATCTATGATGCACAATCAAATATCACGGGTAACGATGGCGTAAATGCCATCACCTGGAACGTATACGATAAGATCCAAAACATTTACAAAACTACCGGAACCATCAGCTATACTTATGACCCATCCGGACAAAGGGTAAGTTATTGGTTATTGTTATGTAAAACATTATAAAAAATAATAACGCAAAAAACTTCTTTAAGTGTTTTAATGGCGTTATATAAGGTGTTATATATTTTCTTTCTGTTAAACTTGTAATTTCTGCAATTTCATCAAAACTTTTTTGATCAAAGTAGCGCATCCTTATTATTTCCTTTTGCCTCGGCGATAATTGAGCAAGTGCATTTTGCAGCCGGTGCTTAATATGCTCATCTTGCTGGCTTGCAATTAATATTGCCTCGTAGGATTGCTCCGCATAACTAGATTCTATATCATCCTGGCTTATTTCTTCAAACTGTATGCTGGAATTATAATTGGTGTAGGTTTTATACAATACCCTTTTATAGGTGGTTAAAACATATTGCTGCATGTTATTAACAGCCGACAGTTTCTCTTTTATCTTCCACAATTCAATAAACAGGTTATTGATCCCCTCCTTTATTAATTCAGGGTTTTTATACATGGATAGGCCGAAACGATATAAGTCGTCATAAAAAATATCAAAACATTCATAAAGCCCTTGCTTATCGCCCTCAGCGAGTAATTGCCAGTTCTTTTCAGCATATTTTGATTTAAAAGTCATCCGTTTTTTAGTTTAAGAAGGGGTTTATTTATTAAAAATACTTCAAATAAGCCAAACTTTGTAAAATATTTTAAAAAGTATTGGTAAAAATGAAAGATCCTGTGCACTTGTGCATAAATAACGAATATAATGGATCATTCAGAATTTAATATTGAAAATCTGCTAACCAGCGAAAGCTTTATAAACTTTTGCTACGGAACTAATAAAACTGACATCCAGTTTTGGGAAGACAAAATAGTCGCCAATCCGGATGCAGCCAGCATTATTGATCAAGCACGTGAATTATGCTTATTGCTTGCTGTAAAAGTATCGCCAGGCGAAAAACAAATTCAATTGGACAAGCTTAAACAGCAAATTGAGCAGGCTGGCGTATTGCAGATAGAGAAAAAAACTATCGGTACAAAAGTAAAACAGCTTTGGATATGGGCAAGCGTGGCAGCATCGTTTTTGCTGTTCACTACTATATATATAGCACATTACAGGGCTTTGCAGTCAACCGCATCGGCAATGTACAGCCATATTAATAATTCAAATTATCGTTTAACTGCTCTAACAGATTTTAACCACCGCAAAACAGTGGTATTGCCCGATGGTAGTACCGTTATCATAAACGGATCGAGCACATTAAAAGTGGCCGCCGACTTCAACATAAAAAACCGCCATGTGCTGCTTACCGGCGAGGCTTTTTTCCAGGTTAAAAAAAATCATGCCAAGCCATTTGTGGTGTTTACTGATAAAACAGCTACAACCGCGCTCGGGACCTCCTTTAAGGTGCAGAGTTATCCGGCCGAAACAGTTGCCAGTGTAATGCTATCAACAGGTAAGGTAAAAGTTGAAAGCACCAAAACCAATACTATTGATGAAGTAATACTAACGCCAGGCCAGCAGGCGGTATTAGCAAATCATACAACCGCGTTTGTAAAGTCGGGCTTTGATAATTTATCCATTCAAAACTGGCTTAACAGAAAGCTGGTGTTTGCCAATTCAGACCTTACGGATATCACCAGAAAATTTAAGGAGATATACGGGATCAACCTCATCACATCAAACATATCGCCCGATAAGGTGATGTTTACCGGGCAGTTTAATGATCAAAACCCAATAGAAGTGCTGGAAGCGATTGGGTTCTCCAACCATTTTACCTATACGCAAAGCGGTAATAATATTACCCTGATCTTTTAATAAAAGAAAATCTCCCTTCTCCCTTACTAATTTAAACTAAACACCAAAACTAACACTATGCACAAAAAACTACTTCTTAAAAAGTTCTGTGATCGAATTTTACTCAGAATGGCAGGCGCGCTGTTGCTGGTAATTTCCTTTACGGGTTACGCGCAATCATCAACCGGTAACAAACTGTATTCGTTTCATTGGGAAAACTCATCCGTGTCAACAATTTTTAAACAGGTTGAGGATGCTGCTAAGGTCCATTTTTCCTACAATCCCAAGGATCTTAATCTTCAGGAAAGGATAACTACCCAGGTTGTAAACAAATCGCTGCCTGAGGTGATCGATGCCATCGCATCAAAAATTAAGATCAAATACAAAATTGATGGCGAAACCATTATGTTGCAGGCCGAAGAGCATAATAACGCGACCGGGCAACCATTTAAATTATATGGTAAAGTGTATGATAGTAACCATAACCCATTAACAGCAGCTACGGTAACCAACAGTACCACCAATAAGTCGGCAGCTACTAACAGCAGCGGCGATTTTGTAATTGAAGCGCATAATGGCGATATTATCACATTTTCCATAATTGGATTTGAACCGCTTACCATTATCGGCAATGAAAAAACACAGTCGATAAATATCAGTTTAAAGCAAAGCACTACCGAACTAAAAACTGTGGTTGTAACCGCTTTGGGTATTAAGCGCGACGAAAGATCATTAGGCTATGCCTACTCTGAGGTTGATGGTACCGATCTGAAAAAGGCACGTGAGATAAACGTGATCAACTCGTTGGAAGGAAAGGTTGCAGGCCTGGTCATTACCAGTACAGCAGGCGGCCCCGCGGGTTCATCAAGAGTGATCATCAGGGGCAATACCAGCATAACCGGGAATAACCAGCCCTTGTATGTAGTTGATGGCATACCTATCGACAACTCTAACTATGGCCAGGTAGGTAGCAGCAAGTATGCATCGGGCCAGGATTTTGGGGATGCCATATCGGCCATTAACCCCGATGATGTTGATAAAATAAGTGTGTTAAAGGGCCCCTCGGCATCAGCACTGTACGGTAGCCGCGCGGCTAACGGTGTTATCCTGATCACTACAAAGCGTGGCAGCACTAAAAAGGAGTTGGGCATTGAGTATAACAGTACATCATCAATTGAAACACAGCTTACCAAGGCCGACGGGAACCAATATATTTATGGGCAGGGTACAGGTGAGCAATTGGTTATTGACCCAACTCAGGCAAAAAATACGCTGTTTAACAATTTTGGCCCGCGATTGGACCCCAGCCTGCAGGTTGTAGGTTTTGACGGTGTGTACAGGCCATACGCGTTGGTGCAAAACAATATTCAGAACTTTTTTCGTACTGGCTCAACGTTTACCAATACAGTTGCGTTCGCAAATTCAAACGATGTTACCACCTTTAGGCTTTCCATATCCGACTTGAGGAACAACGATATTTTACCCGGAAGTAACATGAGGCGCAATAGCTTCAATTTTACCGGCAGTTCAAAATTTGGAAGTAAGATAACTATGGAAGCAAGGTTGATGTACATGAATGAAGATGTAAACAATCGCCCGTCGCTTGCCGATGATCCGGGTAATATCGGGAATAACTTTATTGGCTTAGCAAACAACGTTGACCAGGCTTATTTTAAAACCGGTTATAAGGATGTTAATGGCAACTACGTGGATTGGGGCGGCGGCCAGTACAGGCTCGACCCATACTGGGTAATTAACGAAATGAAGAACGAAACCACTAAAAATCGTGTAATAGGCGGCTTGCAGGGTAATTATGCAGTCACCAGCTGGCTAAATATACAAGGCCGCGCATCAACGGATTTTACTTATTTCAACTACAGCAAATACAGCCCTATATCAACCCCGGGGTCATTAACCGGCGAGTTGGATGAAATAGATCAAAAGCTTTCAACTACTGAAGCCGATCTGTTAGTTTCAGCGTCAAAACAATTTACAAAATCACTATGGTTATCGGCAAAACTGGGTGCCAGCCTCACCCGCATTGATAACCCAAGCACCACAGGTCAGAATATTGATATGGTGGTTACCGATGTAGTGAACATTAACAGTTTTTCTGACAAAACATTGGTTGCAAGCCGGTATCAAAAGCAAACCAATTCTGTTTACGGCTTATTCTCGGCGGCATACAAGAGTTACCTGTATGTTGATGCAACTGTGCGCCAGGATGCCTCATCAACCTTGCCTGTAAATAACAATACTTACACTTACCCCTCATTAGCTACAAGCTTTGTGTTTACCGATGCCTTTAATATGGATAAGTCAGTACTTTCCTTCGGTAAGATCAGGTTGTCAGCCGCCGAGGTAGGCAGCGATGCCGATCCCTATCAGCTTAATTTATATTACAATTTATACCCGCAAACGTTTAATGGCCAATCATTGGGTGGCATAGCCACTACCATATTGCCCAATAAAAACCTAAAGCCAACACGTACCTCGTCATTTGAAGCCGGTACCGAGCTTAAGTTCTTTAATAACCGGATAGGTTTAGATGTTACTTATTACAGTTCCGACTCAAAGGATCAGATCAACCTGGTTGCCGCGCCGCTTTCCTCAGGTTTCGCGCAGCAAATAATTAATGCCGGTGACATTGGCAACAAAGGGTTAGAAGTTGAATTAAATGCCAAGCCCATTGTTGTAAAGGATTTTACCTGGGATTTGAACGTGAATTTTGCACGTAACGTAAATACAGTAAAATCACTCGCGGCAGATGTGCCTTACCTAACACTTTCAGATGCACGCTGGCTGGGTGTTTCAATTGTTGCTAAACCGGGTGCAGCTTATGGCTCTATATTGGGCTATGGTTATCAAAAAGATTCAAAAGGGGATATAATATTAGACCCTACCACCCTGGCTCCACTGCAAAGCACCGATCGTGAGATATTGGGCAAAGGTACCTGGAACTGGACAGGCGGTTTAACCAGTTCATTTTACTACAAAGATTTTGGGTTAAGCTTTATTGTTGATATAAAACAAGGGGCCAGCCTGTTCTCAATGACTAACTTGTTTGATGTGATACGTGGCAGCAGCGCGGTTACTTTACCGGGCAGGGCCGAATGGATCCAGTCGGAAGAGGCGCGCCAATCCGCAGGTATGTCGCCTGAGCAATGGGCAGCAGCGGGTAAGGTTCGCGGTTATGTACCACAAGGTGTTGTACAAACCGGAACTGACAGCAAGGGTAACCCTATCTATACCAAAAATACCAAAGCGCTTGATCCATCGGTTTACTGGGCAAATTATTACAGCGATGGTAATGGTGTGGCTACTCCCTTTATTTATGATGCCAGCTATATTAAAATGCGCGAAATAACATTCAGCTATAATATACCTGCTAAACTCATTTCAAAATGGAGGATAAAGGATATGTCGGTAGCAATAGTTAGCCGTAACCCTTTCATCATTCAAAAGCATGTGCCCAATGTCGACCCTGATTCCAATTATAACAATGGTAACGGACAAGGACTTGAGTATGGATCACTTCCATCAAGAAAGAGCTGGGGCTTTAACCTGAATTTTAAATTCTAACACCAACATTAGCATACATAAAAATGAAAAGATATTTAAATAACCAAATGCTCCTATTGGTATTGCTAACGCTGATACTGGTATCGTGCAACAAGTTTGGAAACGTTAATACCGATCCAACAAAATCAAGCAATCTCGACCCTGTTAATCAGCTGGCTTTAGTTCAGCTGCGCTACTCGGGCGAGTTAACTATAAACGAACGTACCACAATTATCATGACCATGCCGCTTGTACAGCAAATTGGCGGTGCTTATTATAACAGGTACGGGTTCGAGTATGTGAAGAACAAACAATACATGTCTGAACTGTGGGAATTGGGTTACCCGAATGATGTTTTAAATATTACCGACGCGGTTGACCGTACAGCAAACAATCCCAACAAAACAAACCTGAACGCTATATGCCGTATTATGAAGGTGTATATATTTTCACGGATAACCGATCTGTATGGCGATATCCCATATTCACAGGCGGGTAAGGGTTATGAAACAGGTGCTGTAAGGCCCGCATTTGACACCCAAAAGGCTATATACGATAACTTTTTTACCGAGCTTACAGCCGCTGAAGCAGAACTTGATCCATCAAAGGATGCCGTTCCGCAGGATATTTATTACCAGGGCAATGCAAGCGCCTGGAAAAAATTTGCCAACTCGCTGCACCTTAGGTTAGCTATGCGCCTAAGCAAGGTTGATCCTGAAAAAGCTAAAACAGAGGTGATGGCAGCCTATAATGCCGGTTTATTTACCAGTAACAATGATATATGCATCACCCATCATGCTAACATCCAGAACAGTTATTCTGATATACGCGGCAACGGTGTTTCGGTAGCCATAAATCAATACCCTGATGATGGCCGCCCGCGTGTATGTAATACGCTGATAGATGAAATGAAACAGACCAACGACCCACGGTTAGGTTACATCGCCCGCGATTATTGGGTAAACCCGGATAATCCTGCCGAGCGTATTGATGTTACAGATGGTGTAGTTGCGCAAATAGGCCTGATAGGCGTAGGCCCGGGAAAATATAACTACGATGATTACTTAGGCAATATAAACGTTGCAGTAGCGGGCCATGGTGTTGTGCCAATACCCAATAATGGGCAAAAAGCACAACTGGCTGATTGGATGATCACCAATGATGCCCCATTCCTGCACCTTACCTATGCCGAGGTTGAGTTTTTATTGGCCGAAGCTACCGAGCGTTGGGGACTAAGCCTGGGCAGCGATGCCAATACACTGTTTAAAAATGGTATGGCGGCAGCCTGTCAGCAATTATCGCTGTTTAATGGCGGCCCGGTTTTAACTGACGCGCAAATACAGCAGTTCCAAACAGATAATCCATTGATACCGGGCAAGGAAATACAGATGATAGATACGCAGTTATGGGTGGCATTACTGTTAAACGGCCCCGAGGCTTATGCTAACTGGCGCAGAACTGGTTTCCCGGTATTAACACCTGCAATAACTACTGAGTCAACAACTACAAATATACCACGCAGGTTTGAATACCCGCTAACAGAAACAGAGCAGAACGCTGCTAATGTGAAGATAGCCGTAGCTGCCATAGGCGGTGGGGTAGATGATTGGACAGCAAGGGTTTGGTGGGATCAACAATAAAGAAAGAGTTATGAAAAACACAAAGCATATTTGGTTTGGCATTGTACTTATTGCATTAATAAGCTGCAAAAAGAGCGAAGCTGTAAATGCAAAAACAAACACAGTAAAAGCGCCGGCAGGCTTTAGGGTAATAGGTTATATGCCCGAACCCGATGTTGAAAGCGGTGCCGCGCTGAGTTTTGATTACAGCAGGGTAAACTACGTTAACATCGCCTTTATAAACCCTGATAACAATGGAAACTTTGCCGCCACGCCGGGCTTAAGCGCAGTTATCGCGCAGGCCCACCAAGCTAAGGCAAAGGTGATGATCTCTATTGGCGGAGGCTCGGCCCCGGCATATTATGCCACCTTGTTAGCAGATAGCAAAAGGAGTGATTTTATAAATACGCTGGTTAACCTAACCGTTGCAGATGGTTTTGATGGCGTTGATGTAGACCTAGAGGGCCCGCGTATTGATGCTAACTATGAAAGCTTTGTTACAGCGCTTTCTGCCGCCCTTAAGGCAAAAGGTAAGCTGCTTACAGCCGCTATAGCTACGGCCTATCAATCACAGTACACCGATGCTGCTTTGTCGCATTTTGATTTTGTTAATGTGATGTCGTACGATAAAACAGGCCCCTGGAACCCGGCTAACCCCGGCCAGCACTCGCCGTATGATATGGCTGTTTCAGACCTGGATTATTGGACAAATACCCGTGGAATAGCTAAAGATAAACTGAGCCTGGGCGTACCTTTTTATGGTTACGGATTTGGGCAGGGTGCACCAGGTGATATCAGCTTTAAAGATTTGGTAACGCAATATCCGGGTGCTGAGAATGCAGATCAGGTAACGGTATCAGGTGGTGGTATTATTTATTATAACGGCATACCAACCATTAAAAAGAAAACACAGCTGGCCCTGGCAAACGCGGGTGGTGTAATGATATGGCAACTATCACAGGATGCAGGCGGAGACAAATCATTGTTAAGCACCATTGATGCTGAAATTAGTTCATCGGGCACTAAATGAATTTTAATTAATTAAAAAATTAAACATGAAAAAATTAATATATCGTAAAGAACTCCTGGTTATCCTGCTTGCCTTTATTGGGTTTGCAGGCTGCAAAAAAGATATTGCAGCAGAACAGGAAGCTAATAATCCCATTTACCCAAGGATATTTGATAATAAAAGGGTTTTTGCAGGTGCCTACATTATAAATGAGGGCGATACCGCTAAATTCACCGGCCTGCAATATACCCCGGCTGATAAAGTAAAAATAAACTGGATGGTGAATGACAGCCTGGCTTCAACAAGCACCTCATTTAACTTTAAACCGGCAACTGGCGGCGAGTTTACCATTAAACTGGTGGTGAGTTATAATGGCGATACCTCAAGCCGCAGTACAAAGGTGCTGGTAAACCCATCAACCTATACTTTTAAGCCTTATACCAATGTTACTATGGCTTACCTTACCAGTGCAGGTACCGCGGCCAATATTAACTGGAAAAACGTAACTCACGTAGCCTACAAAGTTGGCCTGGTAGCGCCTGATGGCAGCCTCGATGTATCGGCAGGAGAGATCAATCAAACTGCGGACGAATTGGTAGCCAGGGCGCATATTAATGGCGTGCCTATTATTATGGGAATCAGCGGCCGTTTATCGGGTATTGACGGATGGGCCATATATGAGACCAATGATTTTGGCACCCCCATACAGGATCCGGTTAAAAGAACGGCGCTGGTGGCTGCAATAAAGGCCTATATCACCAAAAAGAAGATGGATGGCGTTGATATTATGATGACGGATATAAACTCCGATAACACGCCGGCTAACATGGCTGCAATTGGGCCGCTGTTAACTGAACTAAGGGCCGCCCTGCCTGCTAAGGATATTATTACGGTTACAGCAACAGTAAATTATCAGCATTGGAACTACCCCGATCTTTCAGCTGCTGACTGGGTTAATATTCACGCTTTTGAGGATAATATACACATTGGCCCGGGCGCGCCGGTAGGGCAATCATCAAGTTATGACTTTATGGTTTCAAGTGCCGCCATCTGGACACAGTTTCACCTGCCTGCAAATAAAATAGTGATAGGTATGCCTGCATTTGGCCTGCGTTATGATGCGCTGGATGCTAATGGCAATAACCTAAGCTGGGGATCATACAGCTATGTAACCTATAGCGACATACTTGCATTTGACCCATTGGCAGCTACCAAGGAGGAAACAAACATGGGTTTTGGCGTTTACTTTAATGGTGTGCCATTGGTAACTAAAAAGGCTGCCTATGCCAAAAATAATGGCTTTAAGGGTTGCTATTTATGGGCCGAGGATTATGATGTGCAAGGGCCTAACTCGTTATTATCTGCTATATATACCGCGCAGCAATAGCAAAGATTTTTCATTTTTAATTCAAATTAGTTGTAAAAGCGTTTTACCGGGAGTGGTAAAGCTCTTTTTTTGTTATTTGAGAAGAATAAACACGAAGCATTTCTACGCTTATCGGCGGGCAAGCCAGATAAAACTATACGTGCAAAAATTATTTGTACAAGAGTTGGTAACGATTCGAACAACGAGGGCTTTTTAATGAATTTAATATGTTGCTAAAATTATAGGCTATTTAGATCTTTTTTAAGGATTGCATAAACTGCATAGGTGATTTACCATATTCTTTTTTAAACGCCCGCGAAAAATTAGAACTGCTTTGCAAGCCTATCCTGTCGGCTACTTCATTCATGGCAATATCCTCATGAGTCATTATTTGAATGGATTTTTTCAGACGAATGGTTCTTATGAACTCACCTACGGATTGGTCTGATATACTTTTTATCTTTTGGTACAATTTGGTGCGGCTTAAGTACAGATGTTTGCACAAAAAGTCAACATCAAGATCAACATCCTGTATGTTATCCTCAATGAGTTTTAAAAGCTTGTTAAAAAACTCCTTGTCCTTTTCTGAATGTACCAGTTCCGTTGCTTCCGACAGGTAATCATTTGTATAGCGTTGTTTAAGGATCTCGCCTTGCTCAAATATATTATGAACCGTAAGCAGCAAAAGGTCAATGCTCAATGGTTTGGCAAAGTAATAATCCGCGCCCGATTCCATCCCCTCAATTTTAGTATCCAGTGCATCTTTGGCCGATAGGATGATGAATGGGATATGCCGGGTTTCAAATCTTTCCTTAATCAGTTTGCAAAACTGAATGCCATTCATTACCGGCATCATTACATCGCTGATGATGAGGTCAGGCACCTTTTCGGCGGCTACTTCGAGGCCTTTATTACCATCCTCAGCTTCATAAATGTAATAGTGTTTCTCAAATATCTGTTTTAAAAATACCCGCAGTTCCTCGTTATCATCAACAATTAAAATGTGTTTGTTTGCTTTTGTGCTGACTGCTTGATTGTTTTCTTCATGTTCGGGCAAGGGCGATAATATAGAATTATCAACCACCTCCAACAGTGGTTCCAACTCTGTTCCTGCCGGTATTTTCTCCGTATCGGTATAATTTTCTGCACCCCAGGGTATGCCAATAATTATTTCTGTGCCTTTATAGCGCTCGCTGTACACGTAAATATCCCCTTTGTGCAATTGAGTAAGGCTTTTAACCAATGCCAGCCCCACGCCCGAGCCTAAGTGATTACGGCTTATCCGGTAATAGCGGTCAAAGATCCTGGTTATTGAATCTTCTGAAATACCAATACCTGAATCAGCTACACGAAAATAGATATACTTTTCGGCCCGATAATTTTCATTCAACAATTGAAAACCCGTATCAAAGGATGGTTTAAAGGAGTTAAAGTCAAAGAAGACCTCGAAAGTTACTTTTCCGTTTATATCCGTGTATTTAAATGAGTTATTCAGCAGGTTAAATAATATCTTTTCAAGAACCTGGATATCAAACATGCCGGTTAACTGGCCATTTAAATTTGTGCGGGTATTGTTGAGTAGTTTAAAATCAATATCCTTACTAATGGCCAGGTTCTTAAACTCGGCTGCCAGGTCCTCACAAAACTGGTTAATTACTAATTGCTGCACCTGTAGTTTTATAACGCTGTCGGCAACTTTTTTAAAGTTCATCAGTTCACTTATCAGGTTCATCAATCGCTTGGCGTTCCTCAGCATCAGTTGATAAGAGTTATTCAGCACCGTGTTTTTGTTTTCGCTGATGAGGCTTTCCAGCGGTCCAAGTATTAACGTAAGCGGCGTACGGAACTCGTGCGAAATATTGGTGAAGAACATCAGCTGCTGCTGGTAAAGTTCTTCGCGCTGTTTATGCATTTCCTCCCGTTTCTTTTCATTAACCGCGTTTACTTCTATCTCCCTTTTCAGGCGGTACCAGCGTGCCTGGTAAATGTAAATACCCGAAAGCGCCGACAGGAATAACAAGGCATAGATAAATTTGGCGGTGTTTGATTTCCACCAGGGTGGTATCATTGCAATAGCTATCCCGGCCCTGTTATTACTCCATATCCCGTCATTGTTTGTGGCCTCAACAATAAATTTGTAATTGCTGTAGTCTAGATTACTATAAGCAGCACTTGGGTTTTTGCCATCTGTATATCTCCAATCCTTATCAAAACCTATAAGTTTATAACGGTATTTGCATTTTAAGGGGTTGGCAAAATGCATAGCGGAAAAGAAGATGACAAAATTATTCTGCAAATAGCTAAGCGTTAATTGTTTGCTGTAGCTTATAGCTTCACTTATTGAATTTTCTGCCGAATCCCGTTTGCAAAAAACAGGTTTTTGATTATTGACCAGTATGTCAGTTAAAATAGGTTTCGCGGCAACGCTGTTGGCTTTGATCTGGTCGGGATAAAAATAGTTCAGTCCGTTTATTCCCCCAAAATATAGCTTCCCATCTGCTCCCTTATAGGATGCACCCACTTTAAAACTATTGCCTTGCAGGCCGTCGTTTTTATCATACCGTATCAGTTTTCCGGTTACGGGGTTGAGGCATTCCAACCCGTTACCACCCATCCACAAGTTGCCAACGTTATCAATCTCCAGGGTTTCCACATCGTTAAATACACCATAGGCGCTGCCGTAAGTTTTTATGCTGTAAGCGTTATTGCTTCCAAGAGAGAGGCGATCTAAGCCTCCGCCAATAGTACCTATCCAGTAAGTACTATCGTTTTGTTTACAAATAGGGTACGTATAGTCAGAACTTAGTGAATTTGGCTGCGAAGACGCGTGGTAGGTAAAGCTTTTGATGATATTTCCCTGCTTATCAACAGTTAACTGCTTTAAACCATGCGTGCTTGAAATAAGCAGTTGAGGGTTGGTCTTATCGGCCAAAATAAAGTATCCTTCTCCGTAATACTTTACATGGTAATAGTTTTTATCATCCTTCCATATCACACCATACTTATCCATATGATTGCCAAACCAAATGTTCCCATAGCAGTCCTTTACAAATGTATCAATGGCGTAAGCCGGGAATTTGTCATACCCGGCTGGCTGCCATAGCGCCTTTCCATCCGGTCTTAATATTTCAATACCCGACGAACTGCCGATCCATAAATTATGTTCATTATCAAATGTTAATGAAGTTATGGTGTTGTTTTTTAAACGTACTGCCGAACTGTAGGTATTGTAATAGCTAAAAATGTGTGTGTTTAAATCATACACGTTTAATCCGTTAGCGGTAGTTCCCAGCCATAGCTTATTTCCATCATTCAGTATGGAGCGGATATAATTACCTGCCAGCGAGTTTGGGATTTCAGGATTGTGCTGAAGCGTATAAAATAGCTTTTCATTTAAATCGCAATAATTAACGCCTCCGCCAAAAGTGCATACCCACATGCATTCAGAACGGTCGATGAATATTTTGGATAATGAATTTGAATTAAGATTATGCAGCGCGGTGTTACTGTTTAAGGTTTGGATAAGATCCAGGTCGTTATTAAGCCGTAAAAGATTACTGCCTTGATTTATCCAGTAATCCGATTTACTGTCTTCAACTATATCTTTAATATCGTTTTTATCGGGGCAGGTAAATTGTTTAATAACGGTAAATGTTTCATCACCTGTTGTATTCCGTACAGTAAGAAATGCTTTGTTGCCGCATGCCAGCAGCAGGTTGTTTCTTTTATCAAAAAAGATCTTCGTAATATTCTGTGCCGGTAGATTTGATACTGTTACCTTTTTGAATTTGTTATTTTTATCCAATAACCAGATTCCCTGGTTGCCTGAAAAATAAACGCTGCCTTTATTATCAACCGCCATCGAATAAAATTGCGCGTTGGGTTGTGCCGTTAATGGCTGCTCCTGTAACGTGTGCCCTTTTATTAAATATACCTTAGCGCTGTTCCATAGCAAGCCATATAATAAGTTACCTGCCGGTTTATATATCTTTTCAAATGCCGGATGGGTTTTCCCCCCTTCGGTATAATCGATATATTTTTCAGATCGCACATCAAAACACTGTATGCCACCTTCTGAACTAAGCCATACATTACCATCGTCATCTGTATAAATACATCTTAAACGATTTTTAAAGGCGTTGTTTAGAGGCTCGTTAGTGTTGTAATACTTATTTATGGTGTAGCCATCGTATCTATCGAGCCCGAAATAAGTAGCAACCCATATATACCCCAGTTTATCCTGTGCAATATCATTGGCATCGGTATGGGAGAGGCCTTCATCAACAGTAAGGTATTTAAATTTATAAGGATAAGTCTGGGCAAAAAGGGCAGGAGGTTTTACAACGATAATTAAGATCAGAAAGAGCAAAGCTTTTATGTAATATTCCTTTTTCAACCTAAACTGAAGTTTAATTTTCATTTATATTAGTAATTAGCATTGTGAAAACCAGGCGATGAAAAATCAAAAGCCGTGTCTTTCATTTTTGTAATTCTTTAACGGGTATTCGTTAATAATTGGTTTTTCAGTATAAAGCGAAGGCCGCATACTGTTTAGATACATATATACTCAAAAATGGACTTATATGTCGAAATAATTTACTGCCAGGATAATAAAAGAACCGTATGTCAAAAAAAATGCACGATTTGACAAGCCTGCAGATTGATTTATTAAGGTTATTTGTGGCTGTCAATTATTGGGTCAGTCTCTTTTTGGGATCATACCTAACCTTCAACTTTACAGTAACTATTTAATTTTATTAATGAGAAAGCTATTTCTTCTTATCCTGCTGCTTATAACCGGCAGATCTTTTGCACAACAGGTAAACACTGTTACCGATCCAGTCGATTGGATCAACCCGCTAATGGGCACTGATTCTAAATTCGAACTATCAAATGGTAATACTTACCCATCCATAGCCTTACCATGGGGCATGAACTTTTGGGTGCCGCAAACCGGCCATATGGGCGATGGCTGGATCTATACCTATGCTGCCGATAAGATCCGCGGGTTTAAGCAATCGCACCAGCCATCACCCTGGATGAATGATTATGGGCAGTTTGCCATTATGCCGGTAACCGGGCATTTAAAGGTTACCGAGGATGGCCGTGCCAGTTGGTTCTCGCATAAAACAGAGATTGTTAAGCCTTATTACTACAGCGTTTACCTGGCCGATCATGATGTAACTACTGAGATCACGCCAACCTTGCGTTCGGCACAATTCCGGTTCACCTTTCCTAAAAGCGACAGTTCATTTATCGTGATAGATGCTTTGGATAAGGCTTCATATGTTAAGATCATCCCCGGTAAAAATGCGATCATCGGTTATTCAACCAAATATGCCCGCGGGCCATTAAAGAACTTTAAAGATTACTTTGTTATTTACCTTGATAAACCTTTCACGCTATCACGTACCTATAGCGATACTGTTTTAACCGATTCGCTTGAACTACATGCCAAACACGCGCAGGCGGTAATCGGCTTTAAAACAACAAAGGGCGAACAGGTGCACTTGCGGGTAGCCTCGTCCTTCATCAGCTTTGCGCAGGCCGAACTTAACCTTAAAACGGAGCAGGGAAATGACGATTTTGAGGTAACCAAACAAAAAGCGAAAGACGTGTGGAACAAAACGCTGAACCATATTACTGTATCGGGTGCCTCTGTTGATGAAACCCGCACCTTTTACTCCTGTTTTTACCGCATGCTCTTCTTCCCGAACAGGCTGTATGAAGTAAATGCTCAGGGCAAAATTGTGCACTGGAGCCCATATACAGGTAATGTTGAGCCCGGATATATGTTTGCCGGTACGGGCTTTTGGGATACCTTCAGGGCGTTATACCCGTTCCTGAACCTGGTTTATCCATCCATCGATAAAGAAATGCAGTTGGGCCTTATAAATGATTATAAAGAGGGTGGCTGGCTGCCGGAGTGGTCGAGCCCGGGTTATGCCGATATTATGGTGGGGAATAATTCCGCATCTGTAGTGGCTGATGCTTATCTAAAAGGCATCCGTGGGTATAATATTGATACATTATACCAGGCGTTGCTTCATGGTGCCAATAACCAGGGGCCGAACGCTACCGGGCGCAGAGGCGTTGATTATTACAACAAACTGGGCTATGTGCCTTATGATAAGGTAGACCAAAGCGCCGCCCGTACATTGGAATACGCTTATGACGATTTCTCTATTTACCAACTGGGTAAAAAGCTAAACCGCCCTGCTGCTGAGATCGAAATATACAAACAGCGGAGCCTGAACTATAAGAATTTGTTCGATCCATCAAGCAGGCTGATGCGGGGGAGAAATGCCGATGGCAGCTTTCAATCGCCTTTTTTCCATTTCAGGTGGGGTGGGGCATTTACCGAAGGAAATAGCTGGCACTATACCTGGGCGGTTTTTCATGATATACAAGGCTTGATAAACATGATGGGTGGCAGGCAGAATTTTGTTGCCAAGCTGGATTCTGTATTTACATTGCCGCCATTACTGGAGTTAAAACCCGGCGATTGGGAGTACCACGAGATGCGTGAGATGCAGGTTGCCAATATGGGGCAATACGCGCACGGTAACCAACCCATACAGCATATGTTATACCTGTACAACTATGCCGGAGAACCGTGGAAAACCCAATATTGGGTACGCGAAACCATGCGAAAGCTATACCTGGCAACACCTGACGGTTATTGCGGCGATGAAGACAACGGACAAACATCGGCCTGGTACGTGTTTTCGGCAATGGGCTTTTACCCGGTGTGCCCAACCAGCGGTCAGTATGTGTTAGGTACACCGCTATTTAAAAAGATGACCCTGCACCCGGAGAATGGTAAAGACTTAGTTTTAAATGCACCGAACAATAGTACAGACAATAAATACATTAACAGTATCAACTTCAACGGCAAGGTGTACAACTATAATTGGCTCGACCATGCAGCGATGCTGAAAGGCGGTACCATTAACTTTGATATGGCTGCGCAACCCAATAAACAGCGGGGAACCACGCCATCCAGCTTCCCGTATTCATTATCAAACGAAAAGTAAAAGCAGTATCGATTTTAGCAACTTGCAAAACCAATTATCAGTTATGAACAAAATTACACTGACAGTACTAGTACTGTTATTTACCATTGCTGCTGCCAAAGCGCAGGACTGGCCGAATTTAAACAAATACCGGGATGCAAACGGTAAAGTACCGCCAGCTGCAGCCGGTGAGAAAAGAGTGGTATATATGGGCGACTCCATCACGGAGTTCTGGATGAACAACGACTCTTCATTTTTCGCAGCCCACTCGTATATCAACCGCGGCATCAGCGGGCAAACAACCGGGCAAATGCTGCTGCGTTTCCAGCAGGATGTGGTCAGTTTAAAACCGGACGTGGTCGTAATCTTAGCCGGTATAAATGATATCGCC
>Ga0116227_10001588_pt1 | contig 51142 bp, 40 predicted proteins | sample S1TSphgellanicum_FD_89693 | JGI IMG/M metagenome (GOLD analysis project Ga0116227, IMG submission 89693) | Host-associated microbial communities from peat moss isolated from Minnesota, USA - S1T2_Fb - Sphagnum magellanicum MG | ecosystem: Host-associated > Plants > Peat moss > Unclassified...
GATCAACGGTAAAACACCCCCCCCAAAAAAAAAAAAAAAAAGAAAAAAAAATTTTGCCCATTGTGGCCGATGGGTCTCTACAAGTTTTCCGTGTCATAGAGCGAAGCATTTTTTTTTTTTTTTGTGTCCCTTTGTTTTGGGTCTTTCGGAAAAGGCTCTGGGGGGACGTGTGGTTAAAGAGACATCGAACATGCCGATAAGCATGAGGGGGTGGAATAGATATCCATTCAGACCATTGTTCAGACCAGGCCCCCAAATGTGGAAAATTTTTGAACTGACAAAACCTCAAGATTTGGAGTCCCCCCCCCCAGGTTTGAACCCAACATTAAATTCTATAAATTCTACCAAATTGAAAGGGGCTTGCAACCAACACCAACATTATTGGGCCAATTTTCACTCACAAAGACTAATTTCTCACAATTATTTATTTGACTAGCACGTGACATCTCCTTAAATTAATTAGTTGTTAATAAAGGAAAATATTTTTTTATTTTCAATTTTTAAACCAACATTTTTCAATATTTTTCAAAATAAATAAATAAATAGTTGAGAACATGGATTCATGTTTGCTCCACCATTCCAAAAGGCATTTTTGATGTCTTTCACATTCAATAATTAATATCTTCAAAATATCAACAATTTTCAACTGATAAACTTCTTCATAATTTCACTAGTGTTCATGCAACCATTTTAATAATATCCAAATTGTAATTTTTTTCACTTTTATTAGAAAAAGAATGTTCTTCTTCTAATAATGGATGCAAATGATGGTAAGATTTTTAAAACATAGGAAATAAGGATCTCCTACCATTTTTTCAACTATGATTATCCCTTGTTCACAAACAATACAAAAAACAATTTAATGAATCCAAATAGGTCATTACATTAGTATAAATCCTATCATTTATAATTATATTAGTTGTGCTTGTAACTACAAAATTGATATTGTATATTTTTTGGGTCATATGGTTGTGTGTGCAACTAACACCCTGCAACTAATAATGCACAAAATGGACATGAATCATAAAAATCATGACCTAAGTTAATAAATACTTACATTAATACATTCAATATATTTATGTAAGCTATATATAGTAATCTTATACATTTAGTAATAAAATTAAACCATGCTAACTAATGTTATCCAAAGCAAAACATTGGTTGAACCTAGGTCAAACTCACATTAATCAAGGTTCAACTTAAGTTAGACCTTGGTTAAACTAATCATGGTTGAATTAACATAGATTAAATTAATTATGTGCTTAAAATAACTTTGGCTAATTAAGAATCACCTTTGCACATAATCATTATTTAATTTCTATAAAGTTATAAGTGGTTATTTAAATTGATATTAAAAAATTTGGATGAAGGTGTACAATAACATATTTAATGTATTATGGGAACTTTTAATAAAAATTAAAATGAATTTAATGGGTACGGAATATTTGAAAACACTTTCAAAATAATGTAACCAATGTTTTGCATTACTTAAAAGATTCTTTTAAAGACTTGAACTAATTTCAAATTGAAAATTTTAATGTACACCTTTACATTATAGTATAATGCAACATCTTTTTTAATCATTTTTTAAAAATATATAAATTGATTTGAAAAATTATTATTTTAAGCATATTTTACATAATATTTCATTAAAATTGTGATATGTAGTCAAATGTTTTCTTATATTATATTTGCACCTTAATTTTAAACTTTTGTATTTGGGATCTAACATTAGGCATACCATATTATGAGTTCTCCTTTCATCATATTTTCTCAAGAAGGAAAGGAAATGATTAATGACCCTACATACTTCCTTTTTCATGTTCACTCAAGACTTCTCAATTCAATATTCACACTTAAATCATTTTCCATCACTTTATTCAAAGTATGAAGATTATTAATTTTCTTTATTTAATTTAAAACTCATGGTTATGCTTGCACTCAAGGCATCACTCAACAACCAATGGCCCTTTGACTAGTTTAAAACATAAATAATGGTCCAATAGTAGACAAAAAATAGAAAATAATCTCCAATATATACTTTGTATTGTTTCCAAAATGTTATTTTATATTTTGGAACCAACATAAAAATTGAAAAAATACCTTTCTTAAGTGCAAGGTTGTCAAGTTGCATCCCATAACTAAAGCATTATGCAACACCTACACTTGTATTTTGCACACAAACAAAAGGGGAGAAATACCAATGCCACAAAAGGGGGGAATGAATAAAAAGGAAAAACACAAGGAAGGTAGTGGTGCTACCTAATAGGAACAAGACAAGGAGTAAGATGAGTAGCAAAATAATCAACCCATGCAACAACACCATTAAGCAACAATGCTAAATAGTTGGGTAGTGTTGTGAACACCCTCAACCTTGGCACAAGTTCTAGGAGTAATAAAAGTTCTACAATGAATAGGCCCACAAACAATTCAAGTTACAACAAAAATTGTCATGCATTATTTGGAGTTCATTGTTCAGAATAGTGTTTTGAGCTACACCACACACATTACTTGCAAAACCACATGAGAAACAATTTGCAACGCCATGAGAATCAACAAACAACACAATGAAATACAAAAGCAAAACAAAAAAGAACAAAAAACCCTTGAGACAAAAAACCACAATATCAAAAATAACAATAATGTTAAAACAACACAAGAAAATAAGAAAACAATAGCAATAATGTTGCATTGAAAAAAACTTGAGACTTCAAGTGAGCAAAGTTAGGCTTTTCATATAGCTCAAACCTTTATCACTTGGGAGGGTACTTGCCAATTCTTTTGGAAAGAACCAGGTTCAACTATGATCAAATTTTGTTTATGGGTCTAGTACCCACCCAACACTAGTGTGGACCAATGTTGGATGCTTATTAAAAACAAACCCCCAACGGTTATTAAAGCAATTATTATGATTCATAATCATGATTCTCAAAAATCAAAGACCCAATTTTAGTGTATAACCATAGTTTTGAATTTTTTGAAAGAAAATCAAATGATTGACCATAGAATCACCAATTCATTGTTGATTCTTTCATGAAAATTGGTAATTCCTTATGGTCACACAACAAAGGTGTGACCTTTGTGTTCTTGCAATTTACATTCCACGGTCAAAAATAAGTCATAAGTCATACTCTTATTATTAAGAGTTCCTTGATTCAAATCATGTGGGATTAGGTCCATGTTCAAATTATTGGTTTTTTGGTGTTGTTTTATAATCAACATGCTTGAAACAATGCAAATTATTGAATGAGGTTCACCATCTTCATAGATTGGAAAGAAGTTAGGTAACAAAACATGGAGCACGTTATAAAAATAAATGCACAATATTTAGAACTAAAAGTTTGCACGATAATGGGTTCAAACCAAAGTTTCATGTCAATGTGAATGATATTTTGTTGTATCAACTATCTTCATTCAAATTTTGCATTTTTGAACACAATAAGCACACAAAATGAAATGATTCCATAATTACTTGAATTTCTTTCAAGGGTGAGTTGACAATAAACTATTTATTTAATTTTGGAATAATTTTAATATAATTAAAATTCATTTGCCTCCAAACACACAACATTGAATCTTTTCTTGAAATTTAAAGAATTAATATATTCATTTTGGGAACAAAATGTCATGTGTGAGGTTAAAGAAGGGGAACGAACAATTAACATGTTCCAAAAGTTCAAAGGTGAAGTTGAATGTGAATTATACAAAAGGTAAGGTCCCAAGGTGGGGGCATTCTTAAATATAAGGACTTAGGACAAGGCACAATGAAGTCATGGTTTATATTTTGAGAACGCCGCTTGGGCCTTAAGGACCCATCATAAAACACACAATCAACATATACTAAAACTAAACATGGTAGACTATGTGACAATAGGAATGTGAGGCACCTTAGGCCTACAAAAGGCCTTAAGTACATATATTACAATGATTATAGACTAGTTGGATCATGAGGTGGTAGGAATGGGAGGCATTTAATAGGCATGTAAGAGGCCTTTTGCAAGCTAAAAGGTGCCTCCTCATTTTTAGGAACCATTATTCACCAACATAAGGTGTCTTCCAAATACCATATGAATATTTTCATAGTCCTTTAGGTTGATGTGATTAAAAAAAATTTAAATAAATTGTGAAAAATTCAAAATTCCTTATTTTAAACTTGAGAAGGACAAAATATTTATAGATGTCTTAAAATTTGACTTTTGAAAAAACAATATTTGAGGCAAGTTGTGTCAAAAAAACATGGGGATAATATTTTTAACGTATTCAAACCAAGGCATGTACATTTCCTTCAAGGCAAAATACAATTGAAAACTACTCACAATATTTAAGCATTTGAGGATCATGTCAAATTTGCTTAAAGACAAATATCACAATGTGGGAGGCAAAATCACCCAAATAGGTCTTACTACTTAATCATTCAACATTTTGTGACATTCCCTTGTTGAATGGATTATCACCTATTCACAATGAAAAAGGGGAGATTTGTGTTAATGAATCAAAACACTATTTTACAACAAGGTGTAAACAATGAAGAGAAAAACGTCGACATTGTGAAGAAAAGTGGAAAATATGATTTTCAAATACTTGTATGGGAAAAGGACTCTAGAGCCAACTACTTCATCATGACATGCTATGATTATGTAGCCAACTAGTTATTGCAGAATTGGCTCAACTTCAATTCAAAAATTCAATTTGGGTAATTTGTTTTCCCACTTACAATGGAACAACCTATGTCCCTCACAAGGATGTGTCATGGGCCCAAGCTTTCCAACCGTTTCCCCTTCCAATTGTTCAAGGAGAAAACATTGACAAAAGGGTAAAATTATGGAGTTTATAAAACAATTTTCAAAGCTTTACCACATCATATTCTATTGTGTGCATATAGATTTAAATTCATGGAAAAATGTGTTGCCAAGGATGAACATAGATTTTTATTATAAATTTAAAAGAATAATTGTAATATATTGTCATCATTATTGCCGTAGTTGTGAGCTTGGAATACAAACATATCATCTGATGCATCAAATCTAAAAAAATTATTACATTACATGTGTGTATGTTGTATTTTACTTCCATTTAGCATCAAAATTTGACAATTTTTCTTAAATTTGTCTTCAAAGCATGTAGAACAATATTAAGGCATTGGGTAAGTCACCACAACTCAATAGTCATAGAAATGTTGTCACAAACTTGGCAAAAAGACTTTGTGTTTTTCATAAGTAACAATCAAATCAACAAAACAATTAACAAATTGGTGTACCAAAAAACAATTTCTAAAACAAGTTTTGAACATGTCATATAGGCATTCAACTTTGTAGTGCTCAATTTTTTGAATCCATTCACTATGAATGTTCCTAATAAACCATTGCCTTCAGAAAAAATTGCATATATGAATTTTAGGCTTTAGCTTCTTAGTGTATAAAAATTTGCTACTTTTTATCGTGTTGTGTGACATTTAAGTTGTATTATGTTTGAAGCAATAATGTTAGATTTTAATGATGTATTGAAACTAGGTTAAAAATTTTCATGGTATTCAAAGACAGAGATTATCTGTAGTTCAATGAGTTCCTCCTTGCAACTTCTATAGATGAATACAAATAGTTGAAAAAGTAAAGCGTAACATGTGACCTTTTTCCTTGATGGTGGAATGTATGGCCATCTCCTTCTTTTTTCTTTTTCTTTTTCATGTGCATTTGAATGTATTGAGGGAATTTTGAAAGTTTTCTTTTAATTTAAAGTTTTCTTTCCCAACAATGATGAATATTTAAAACAAGTAAAATAACAATTTTAGTCCAACATGGGCCACCAATCATATATTATGCATTTCACATGGTAATGTGTATGAGCTTTAGCTTTGTCATTTTACCATCAAATATTGAACTATTGTACTTCACATGAATCAATGATAGCCTTGCCCCCGAAGGTGACTACTTACAAAACATTTATGCCTACGATGACTTGAGTCAAACATCATCATTTGTTCCAATGTTATGGCCATGAATAAATTGGATGTTTTGAATGCATCCTAACATTCACATGTCATTAAATAAATTGAAAAAAATGAAGGGGTAAAAAGTCTTTTAAGTAATTGACATCAAGCTCACACAACCTTGATTGTTTTGAGTATTGATCGTTTGCAATTGCATACAGATTTACATACATGATTGAAATTTACTTTTGGAATAATATAAAATATATATTCACACAAGTGGGTTTTTAATCTAATATAAGTGAAGATGCCTAGTACAAGTATGCAATGTTTGCCATTGTGTCATCATGAAAGTTGACCTCATATATTTTTAAATACCTCCTACCTTTGTAATTACTTGTGAGAAACAATAAAGGTCTCCATGTACTGCCAATTTTATTTGTTCGAATTAAAGTCTACATTGAACTCCTAGCATGTAGAAAACACGGGCTTGAAACTTTGTGGAGGAAGTGGTAACTCATGGAAGTTTCTATAGAACCTTCATAAGATTTTATCTTTCAAGGAAGTTTTTCAAGTAATTTCATCATGGTTGAATTAAAGTGGATGGTAATATGCTAATGTAAAAACTTGGACACATGCAATTGCTCCCTTTATATTGAAAGGGATTTTTAGAAAATCCAATTTTGTTTTTTGTTTTTTTAGGCTTTAAGTTTTTTGCAAATTTAACCCGAAAAAATTGTTCAAAGTCGTAGAAGATACATCATAACTTGCTTCAATATATTATTGAATATTTCTTGTCATTGCATTACTTGATAATATAAATTCCTTAATTGAACAATTGATATTAGCCATCATAGAACTTGATGGCATGAAGTCTACCATGTGAATGCAATGGTAGGAGGTGTGCAAGCTAACACACTACCCAATTTTCATGCTTTGTGAAAAAAAAATTCATAATAACTTTTTGTTTGCATTTATATTGATTTGACAATTTGATTAATAAAAGACTCAACAAATAAAAGACTTGTGGCACTAAGTGGGGTGACAAGTTTAGTTTGGTTTGGGGTTGTTTTCCAAATTAAGGAATCCTTTATGTGAGCCCTTTTAGGATCTCACCTCTTGTCACTAATGTATTTCAACAAGAGGCGAAATGAAAGCTAACAAAAGCACAACAAATTCAGTTATAAGTTTCTTGCATATAGATGTCATGACCTTCACTTCATGTCATTTTGAAGCTACCATAATACACGAACGATTTTGGTATAGATTAACTTATTTTTTATTTTTTTCGAATTTTTGAGAAATTATTTACTACTAGTGCCAAAAAATTTATGATAATTATTAAATTAAATTCTAAAATATTTGATTGTCGAGTTTGAACTTTAGACCTCCCAATCCTTGAATTCAAAGATGTGAGAGTCTAAACACACTTAGACTATCCCAAAAAGACAACAAAGTCATGTTTATTATTTTGTATAAACATTACATGCCAAAAATTTCGGAATTAAAAAACCAAGTGTTGAAGCTAAGAGTTGAGATTTAACTAATTATTGGCCAATTTGTTGCCAAATCCATTTGGGTACAACAGTATTTATATTGATAATGGATGAATGTTTTTATAAAAATTGAAATTGAACAATAATATATTTGCAAGCAAATGGCTCTAAGCAATTTGAATAGTTGTATTGCATCCAACTTTTTTTTTGGTAGAAAAAAATATTTTATAAAAATATTTGCATTTGAAGAATGGGGAGGTGAATAAAATAAACTCAATATGGTTTTGTTTCACTTTTGTCATTTTAATTTGTTTTTCAACTTTTACTTCTACCTCAAGCTTTTGTGATTGGAAACCCTCTTCATCTCACCATTGGTAGTGCGGGAATCATGAAGTGTAACCACACAACAATCTATGGATTTATGAACTATGGACATTGGTCTTGATCGGTTTTGACTATTGTGTGCACATTATCAATCAACAAACTGAAGGGGGGTAAGAAGGAACTCATGAGGAGCAACAAATTGGGTAAAGTGTAACCCATGTTCCCCCTTTGCTCAAATCTAAAATGAGATCATGCTAGGAACATGAATGTGGCACCCCTTTGTATACATTAGTGGCTTGGAGTGTGAGCTAAATTCTACCTTTTGCTTTTGATCCCTATGCTTTTAGGAGATTGGTTACTTTTGCATGTGGACCATGAAAAAAAGTTTTGATCCCTTTTGTGATCATAAACAAATGAAGTTTTTTCATATTTAAAAGGATGCAATCTAGGTGGATATCATGTTTGATTTATCTAACAAATTGGAAATTTTCAATTTTATTTGACTATAAATATGTTTTAAAAAATTATTTACAAAACATTAATCTCAATTAACTCTCATGGCCACTTGAGTATTGGGAATTTATTCTTGAAGGTGAAAATTCACAATTTTTATTTGCGTATATAATTCTTGCCTCCATGGTTATATATTTATATTTTCTCATAGGGTATGGATGTTTAACCTTGTATATAGGTGAAATGGAACAAGTAAGATTATTAACTTAACTATGTAATTATATAAGGTACACATGCTTCACAAAAGCATGAGTTTTCAACTTTTCCCATATGCTTCTATATTAGTTGTTATGTCCAAATGCAATTAGCACTCTACAATTCAATCCTTATGTCCAAGTCATAAAAATTGTATTTATATTATCAATTTCCTATATGAAAAGAGGGCATTGGACATATGCTTCTTGTTTATTTACTTGCCTTAACATTTTTTGCAATCCAAAATGTTGAAGTTTCAAACATGAATGGGATTTAAAGAGTTTCCATCCTTGATTTGGGAATATGTGACAAGCCAAACCTTTGGCTACAAGTTGGAGAATAGAAGTACTTTTCATGGTTTTTTCTTGAAATTCTCATTTATGTTTTCAAAAAAGTTTCCAACCAATGTTGCCCTTTTCTTTTCTTTTTTGTGGCAAGATTTCACATTGTAGTGACGATTTTTTTTGGAATTTTAAATTTTAAGTTTGAAAATAATTAATAAAAATTTGGATTTTTTTCCCAAACTTTTGAAACCACAAAATTGAGAGGAAAATAAAAACCATGTTTCCCACATGGTGTTAATTTATTTTCCAAGAATTTTGGGGAATTTGGATTAAGTACCATGATTTGGGGAGATTAAAAAACAAATGAAAATTGCAAACAAAGCATGCAAAACAAGAAATTAAAATATGATTCCACTTTTGATTAGCCAAAAGTTTTTTTGTAAAAAAAAAGAGAAAGAAAAATTTGTCATTAATGTCATAGTAATCCAAGCTTTTAAAGGTGATGGATTCATACTAACAAACCAATAGTTTTTTAGGATTTTTTGATTGAGTTTTGCCTACATGATACATGTGAAATGGCTCAAATATATGGTCATAAAAAAATTTGGGTTGTGATTAAATTTCATTTGCAAATGAAACTGCCATGTTTTCCATGAAAACAAATATCATGTATAGTTTTCATATATGTTTCCACATTACCAAATCACATTTTTAAAAATCTTCCCTTGATGTGCTCATATCCACTTGAAATCTCTTGAATAGGAAGTAGGGTTTGATAGATGTAAAACTTCAAATGAATATCATCAATGGGACAAAATTAAAAAATAATATGCCATCATCATGATATGTGAGGGTTAATCCGTTTCTCTTTTTTTCCTTTCTATCAAGTAAATAATGTCATGGGTTTTTAAAGAATGATTTTATCATGTTAATTTTCAAATAATAATTTGTTTCATAAAATAGACATCTTTGTATTGGTTTGTCATTGATTTGATGTTCTTTTACATTTTTATATAAGTGAACATGTTTTAAATGCAAAATTAGGGCACCTACAAATTTGAGTATTATAATTAAGATTAAGCATTTCATTTTAAAGTGAAAACACACTAAGGGTGAATCACTTTTCACCAAAATAAAAATGTATAACAAATATCATGGTACACATTAGTTGAAATCTTGATGTCATCTTTTGGCTATAATAAACACAAGCAAAAAGAAATTAGAATTTACACAATAACATTTTGGAACTCACAGTTCACTTTGAGTCAATGTTAATTTTGATCCAATGGTTAGATGAAGAAGATTAGATAAAATCAATCTACATAGAGTATATAATTTGATTTTTTTTGACAACCATAGAGTCTCATGTTTATGGTTCATGAAAGATTACCAAATTAAAAAATAAAAATAAAATTCAAAGTCCACCTATAAAATCTCCTCCTTTTTCATATGGTAGTAATTTTTTCTTAAAAGAAGACTTATGCACTTATTGTTAAACAAATGTAAACCACATTTTTGTAATGGCTTTTCAACCAAAAGCTCTAAAATTCTAAATGATATTATAATTTAATTGATGTATATCAATGTCATTCACCACAAAAAAATTCAACAAAAAAATCCACTTAGAACTTTAATTTTGAAATATATATGTAATTTTTCATACTTTGTGATAGGTATTATTTTGTCACACATATAATCCATACATTCAAGTTCTTCAGGGTTTGTTGTTTCCAAAAAAAATTGATTAATTTAAGTCTAAAGCTAATCAAATATACTTAAAACAAACAATAATATTCAGCATGTGATCTCCATTATATAACGTTATCAAAAAACTAAATGCAAAAATGTTGTATTTTTTACAACAATTTTTGGGGGGCTTACTGTCACTTTGCATTGATGTTTATCTTGATTAGGTATTTGAACTAGCTTGTCTCACAATGTACCTCAATTAGTACCTCACCCATTAACCTAGGTCAAAATACTAACAATTTTGAAAATAAATATTACATGCAACCAATGAAGAGATGTACTACGCACCCCATAGGCCTATGATTTTTTTTCTTTTGGAAAGGGGGGAAGGGGATTTGAATGTTTTTTATAAATTTTTGAGTCCATTGAAAAACTCCAATTTTTCAATAAGTTTTTCCATGTGTGAAATTTGATTTATGTTTTCAATAAAAGTTGTATTATACATGAGCTTGCACATTGAGTTTTTGTTTTGTAGTCAACCATCCATTTGAACAATTTGTATTCGAAGTGTGTTATTTTGAGTAAAGGGGGTTGTGAGTGATTTCTTTCCTTTTTGGGGCCATGGATGGCCTTTTTTGTTGCTTGGGTCTTGCCATTTCTTCTTCTTTATTTCCTTATGGTTGAAGATTTGGTTGAGAATCATATGTTTTCTTAAAGCTTCTACAAGAGAAAAAGGCAAGAGGAAATTGAAAAAGGATGAAAAAAATGTGGAGGGTTAATATCACAAATTGTGTGGGGGTGATATAACATTCCTAAAATACTATATTCATCCCTATTTGTATTATAAAATTGATTTTAAATCATGTTTTTTCAAATTTGGTAAAAATTTCAAGTTTTCAATCAGTTTTACCATCTGTGAAGTTTGAACTTTTATAAATAAAAATTGTGTTGTACATGAGTTTACATCCATGAATTTTTTTTGTGTGGTTAGCAAGCCATTTGGACAATTTTTATTCTAGATGTGTCATAGCTTGCATTTTGTGTTTTGGGAATTAGCCAATGAAAGAGTAGAAAGAGGGAAAAATTGTAGGTTGTGCACCCCCAACCAATTAATATGAATCACAACATTATGTCCACACTACATTTTAAAGGATGATCTTCCAACCCTAATTTTCAATAGAAAAATCATAAATATAATAATTATTTACATTTAAAAACCACCACTAACTAGTAAATGTATGACACCCAAACCCAATAATAAATGAAAGAAATAGGTATACCATTTAAAAAATGTTATCATTCTCTTTTTAAATGTTAATAAAGGATTGGGCAATTGAGCCCCAAGCCTTCCACTCAATGCCCACCTCAAATCCAATTGTTGTTCCATGTTTAAGGTAGTGAAAACAATGGGCCTACATTCAACAATGAATAACACTTGCTCATCATATGTTTACTCTCCTCTCATTTTTCCCTTTCCTTTTTGTCTTAGTGGATTAATGGTGAGATAGTCCATCCTCTTGTGTGTACCATAAAGTTTTGGTAAATGAATAATTATCCCAAATGCAATAACATGGGTCAATCACACAATAAACAATCATTTTTAATGAAGAAACCACTTACTATTTTTCGAAAAAAAATGAGCATATGCATTTTCATATTTATACCTGATCTCAAAACTTGATTTTAAAATTCCTAATCTAAAATCAATTTCTTGCTATTCTCTTGACCACATGAGATTCATTTCAAATTTTGTGTACCCCTTAGGGCATCTCATTCCTTCAATGTGTTCTTCACATGCATAATAGTCCCAAATAATAGTCAAACTAAACCAAGGCTTGCCATTTTACATCAACTAAAATTCAAATTTATGCCTAAGGTGAGTTCCACAACATCCCTTAATGGTCACCCCATATTCATCATGCAAAACCATAGAAAACCTAGGCAATTGGTATGAAGACAAAAATGCATGTTTGTAATACTTTATTGTTAGTGCTCCATTCATTCCTAAACATTGGGTATGGCCCATACTACACTATACTACAGTTGTCCTACTCATTTAAAGAGCCTTGTACTTCTTTAATGTTTCCAATGGAACCAAGTCTTCCAAAAATTATGATAAAGTAGTGATTCCATTTTCAAGTGATGGTGACAAAAAATTTCTTGGGAAGGTCATGGAATTGAAGTTTCTTGTAGTGTTATGTAGGAAACTATACCTACGTGATTTACCCACATTTGTATTCTAGGTGAATGGTCAAGCAAAAAAAAAAAACCTGGATTTGATTAATTTATATACCCAAACAAAAAAAAACCTAGATTTGATTAATTTATATACCCAAACTTATGTTTGGCTTCCAATAGATATATACTATTTTTTAAGCCCACCCACTTGCCAATGCAAAGTATATAGTCATGGTAAATATTTTTGTTTGATGTAAAACAAATAAAAAATTCAATAGATCTTGAAGTCCAAACTTGTTGCAAATTTGTTATTTATAGTTACGGTATATGTTTATTTTTTAGGTAGATTAATGAAAAATTCAAAAGTTAACACATGTTGAGCTCCAAGTTGCTACAAAGTTGTTATCTACAGTTATGGTAAATAGCCTACTCATGTTTTAAGGTAGAATAATGAAAAACTCAAAAGTTAATACATCTTGACCTCCAAATTGTTATACAATTGTTGAATATAGTTTTTACTATTGCTTGATTTGTGAGACCATTGAATTGAACTTGCAGAAATTGTGCATCATGTTGTGATCTTTGGGAACATTCTACCAAGATTCAAAACAATTGGAGGTCCAATTTTGGGAATTTATGTTAAGTTTAACATTAATGGCATGTGCATTTTGATTTGTAGCATAAGATGTGGGTAAGTTTTTGTGAAGTTAAAAATTTGCAAGCTTAAATTTGAAAATGTTTGATATGATTCCAATTTTTAAATATTTTAGTGATTAGATTAATAAAGTAACATATATATACAAGAAGATATATGCTTGTCGGAACTTAGATTTAGACTTTTTTATTAGATTTTTCATTGTATGTACTAAGATTTCGCCTGTATGAAAATTCTAAAAATATGACTTACCTTCACCTTATGAGTAATAATTATTGAAATTGTTCTAATACCCATCTAACCTAAAGGGTATACAAGAAATGTTTCATGTACTTTAGTTTTTCAAGTTGGTATGATTTACTTTTGATGTTTACTTTTTAACCTTGTTTTTTTAATCAAAATGGAAAATGAAAAGGCATTTGTATTTTTTATTGGGGTTTTGGCACAATGACAAAGCCAACTTTAACATACATGAATCCTCTAGTTTTACATGTGTGCTTATGAGTAAATGTTTAAAGCATGCTTGTGCTTTTCAAATTATATTGTGATATGCATTTCCATGTCATTTGTTGAACATCAAGAGCTTTTAATGCACTTGATATAAAATTTAGCTACATTTTAACATACCTATGCATCGTTTCACCATGTTTTAAAGTTGTAATATGGGTTTAAACCAATGTTGAGCATATATATGGTTTTAAACATACCCTTGATGTAACTAAGTGCAAATAGCAAACTTATATACATTCCATTTAAGTGTAAGTGTAAAACCATGTAATTTCATTATTTACATGATTTACTCACCATGTAAATATGTGTAATTTTTAAAAAAAAGACAAATTTGCACAAAAAGTGTCAACATTGGGCCAATCAATAAACCAACCATTACCAAAATTTCATATTTTTTGGGGTAATAGGCTTATCAAAGTGGTCCATTATCAAAAACATCTTTGGGATGCACCACAATTGATCAAATTAATTAAAATATGAATCACATCACAATAGGTACCCAAGCTCTTGTAATTAAAGCCTGGACCAAAAATGGTGATGAACAAGGTTAGAAATGGAAATTCTACTCAAGCAATGAATGGGGACAACATGTGCAAAAAAGATATTCCCTAATAGTACCACAATTTGTCTTATATCCTTAGCCCAAATATGTGGGCTTGTACTTATTATAGACAGATTGGTGGGCCAAAGGGAAGCACTTCCAAACTCCCTTATTGGTATTTAGGAGTGTAGAAAGCATTTGAACTTTTTTTTCAAAGGGTCAATAAAGTGGCCCATTGTAAGGAAAGAAACTTTGAATTGTGGGATGCAATCTATGGATTACCAAAAGGGCCATACTTTCACCATACCCCTCACCTTTAAAAAAATCCATTAACATGGTGTATATTTCATTAACATGGGGTAAATTTGTTTTCTCAAAGCCCCTAGCATGCGATTTTTTTATTCCTTAGCATGAAAATTTTGACTCCAAGCATACAATTGAAACCTATGCAAGTTGGGCATGTTGATTATGATTCAAATTATAAGAGTATCCAAATGCTTTCACACCCAATCTCAAGTGGATTGAAATTGAGTGCAAATGCACTTGAATATTCATATATAATTTGAATTGTAATAAACATGCCTAACTTGCATGGGTCCAAACCCTATGCTTGGAATTAAAAACCCCAAGCTAGTAAATTGAAAACCCCTTGCTATAAGGGCTTTGAAATCATAGGCTCCAAGACAAAAACAAGATCTACCCCATGTTGATGAAATCTACCCCAAACTAATGAAATATTCCATGAAACAAGGCATATATTGATAGGAGTATGACCTTTTTAGTATTCCATAACAATTAATTAATATGGATTATAAATAATTATAGTCATTAAGCATATACCATAGTACATGGGTGGCTTTAACATTAATTAAATCATATTTTATTTTGATAAATTTTTAAAAAATCATTAGCTTCTATGTTGAAGATTCCAAAAATTCAAATTTGAATGAAACCAAGAACAAACACCAGCCAATTAAAAACAAATGCACTAGTGATGTACCATCTAATCACAAGGACAATAGGACCCTTGTTTATGCCATTCCATACCATTTTCATGATTGTAATCATGGATGGATGATCATAATCTTGAAAGATCGTCCAATCATGATCATTGATTTTTGTAATATTAAATCGAATAATAATCATGTAAGATACATCAAATGATTAAATTTTAATTTTAATAATATAAACTACTATTTTTAAATTAACTTCTTGTTGCCATGTGACAATTTACTTTAAATTTTTAAAAAATTGTCCATTTATGAATTGCCATGTGGCAACCTATTCCAAATTAACAAATTTATTCACCACTTAAGGGTTGCCATGTGATAGTGTAGAGCTAGAAAATGAATTTTTGGCCCAATCATGTGATGTTACGTGGAAACCTAGGGTTGGAAACTTATCTCAAAAGCCTAACCTAATAACTTTAGTCCAAGTAACTTAACCTAGGCTAAGTCTAGGCCTAAATAAAAAATGAAGCTACAATAGACTAGGTAAGCTATTTAATCAAGGAGCCTAGGTATTCTTTAGTTGCAAATGTGAAAACTTGAACCCATCACCTTCATTTGAAGGTTTAAATACTTAACCATTGCATCACAACTTTTTATTTGTAACATAATCACTCATCACAAAAGTATAAACAATTTAATATTTTAGCCTAGGTGAACTTAGATTGGCCTAAAATAACTTTGTTTGACTTAGGTTAACTGAAGTTTCCTTAGCTTATTATAAGTTAACCTAATATAACCTAAGGCTATTTAAACTAAACTAGGTTAAATGTAAAAGGTACTTAAACTAAATTAAATTAAACCTCAAGCTTGGTTGAACTTAGGTTAAATCTAAAATTTAAACCTAAATTATTTACATCTAAAAGCTAAACATAAGCGAAACTTAAAGGTTAAACCTAGCCTAAACCTAAAGTTTGAACCTAGGTTAAATTTAAAAGCTAAACTTACTCTAAACCAAAAAGTTAAGCTTAAAGGCGAAATTTAACCTAAACCTACGTTAAAGTTAAAGGTTAAATCTAACCTAAACTTAGGTTACATGTAAAGACTAAACATAAGCTAAACATAGAAGTTGAACTTAGAGGTTAAACCTAGGTTAAATTTAAAGTAAACCTAAAGGTTAAACATAAAATTAAACATAGGCTAAACTTAAGATAAACCTAGGTTTACCAACACCAAACATAGGCAAAACCTAATGTGAATATATTTTAATATTGGTTCAAAGAAAAAAAAAATTCAACGGCATGATGTTGGATTAAGTTTATTTTTGTGATTCATGTGCAAAATCACAATATTTAAAATAATTCACAATTAGTTGATGATCATAAATTGTTTTGAATAATTAATTACATTTTAAAAGGCTAAATGTGAAAATCATTAAATTATATGCAAAATATTTTTTATAATGACAATTATGAACACATTGCTCCTAAATGCATGCACCGAATTGACAATTTTTTTTCATATAACATTTTCTTAGTTTTTTCATGTGTCCGACGCACTTTATTACTTCATGGTTTTGAAATCAAAACATGTGCCTTAGTCATGTAGTTGTGAGCTTCATGACATGACTTAATCATAGCTACAAAAATGTTCAAGTTGTGGATGTTGCATTTTACATAGTGAATGTAATTGAATTTTTTTAACACTTCCCCTATGTAAACATAAATTGTAGAAAAAATGATTTACCTAACACATAAGGTAAGTGTAAGTGTAAAAATATATATTTGCATCATAGATAAGTTTTTTCATACCCATATATATATATATATAAAGTATTCGCACAACAATGGCTAAAACACATTCAAAGGAACCAAAAAGGGCATTGGATGTTATAAATAATCATTGAAATTTACTGTTTTTTTTCCCATTTGAAACCATGATAATGATGGCATGTTGTGTATTTTTGACACATATGAATGTTCAAATTAAAAATCCACTCCATCTAGTTAAGCACTTTTGAAAATGAACAACTATTGTGTAAAAAAAGGACAATTTTGCAAAATAATTTCACAAGGACACATATGTTGGTTTACCACACCCATTTTTGGAAGTGTAGTTATTGTAGACCTTTATTTAGCCTAGTGTTTATAATTAAAGACCTTTCGATGCTTAATGCACCATCATTGTGGTAGTTAGACATCCATGTGGCTGTTAGCACATTTACCATATTAACTTAACACGTGTTAATTTATTTAACATCTTACCTTCTATTGAACCAACTTATATAAGGCAATGCACTTGCCTTGTTTTCTATTCAATCCTAACCAATCTACATGGTATTGGAATTAAGGCCCATGGGGTCCAAAGGGTAGCACTTGAAGGCTTTGTGATTTAAAAATTTTGTATGGTCAAGGTCCTTAGTTCAAGTGTTTAATTTGGTGCAAATGCTAAGTGGTGTACAATCATCACTAGTTAACTAGATTTTTTGTTTTGTTTCTTACACTTGATTAATCTAGCAAGATTTCTTTTCACTAAACACTTGAGGTAATGCACTATTTAAAAAAGACAAAATTGATCAATGGTTTGTCAACATGTTTGGGATGGAGCTTTCACTTTCTGAAAATAACAAATTGGGGGGATCTTCAAACTATTCTATGTAGAAATTCAAAATATAATGCATTCTTGAGAGAGAAGATTTGTGGGAGATAGTTAAACCATTTGGAAACATTTCAGTAGAACTGAATGAGTCAATATCCATTAAGGGAACTATTTCTTAGCATGTTTGTATCTCTAGTCGACCTATTAATGTTGTGTCCCAACTTGTTCACACCTCTAGTCCCTTTCAACCTATCTACACCATGCAATTTGCCAACATCTTTCAACCTACCAACAATGAACTTTGAAGGAAACAAGAGAGAAAAGCTTTCTTTATCATAAAATTGTCAGTGAAATATCAAGTCATTCCACATATTCCTCATGCAAAGGGACCCAAAGAATGTTGGGGGGACACTCTCAAAAGGTTATATGAAACAAAGAATGTAGTGAAAACATTATTAGTAAAAAATGAGTTCTCAAATTTATGAATGGATGAAGGAATGTCCAGAATAGACTTCATGAGAAAAATAACTAACTTACTAAACCAATTTGCAAAGTTTGATGAAACTCTTTCGTTAAGTTTTGTTGTTGAACAAATCTTCAATCTTTGCCTAAGAGCTAATTTGTGAGGGTGGTTTCTAGTGAGAAATAACTCCCAACTCTAAAAGAACTAGTCGGACATCTTCAACTAAAGGAGAGCAAGAGCTTGTATCACAAATCTAGAAAAACTAGATGATGAAAAGGTTTTAATGATTCAATTTTGACAATTCTTAAAGGACAAATGAATGAATGAATAACAACGAAGGAGGATTTGGCCATATAAGGTATAAGCCTATCGCCTAGGGGAGGACTAGCACACAACAAATATAAATTTGGCAACTGTAACCGATGTGGTAAAGAAGGACATTGGGCTCGAAACTACCCAAGATATTCCAATGATTAGATATTAAAAAAGGCAAATGTAATTGATGAAAAAAGTTGTGATCCTAATCAAGAGTATGTTGAGTTGAAGGAAAGTCTTGATAGTGTTTCCAGTGATTCTGAGATATTAAAGACATTTCTTGTTGCTTTAACTTTGGAAACTAATGGTCCTTCATGGATTATTGATTTTGGTGCTTCAAAACACATCACTAGAAAGATTTCAAAACATCCTTCAATGTTAAATCTATTGGAGGTCAAATCCATCCTTTTCGAAAGAAGGGGGATGTTAGTTTTCAATTTCCAAACGGAAAACTAAAAACCATCTTAGATGTTCTCTACGTTCTTGGTGTGAAAAGAAACTTGCTATCAATTGGTGCCCTTACAAATAAGGGCCTTCTAGCAATTTTTAGTGACACTTCTTATTTCCTAACCATTAGAGGAAAACATCAACTAGTAGTAGCAAGGGTATTAGGGACCCAATCTTTGGTATCTATTTCATGAACTTTACTCAATCTTCTAAGTCAAAGATAAATTAATTGAAGATGTAGATTTTGTACATCTATGGCACAAATGGCTTGGACACCTAAACTATCATAGTCTTTTTTACTTGAGGTGCAAGAAACTTGTTGAGGTGTTACTTGATCTCCACTACTTGTGAGGGTTGTCAATTAGGCAAACAAAGTAGAGAGTTTTTTCCAAAAAATAATGAAATTTAAGCCACAAAACCACTCAAGTTGATACACATAAATATTTGTTGACCATTTTCAATGACTTCTCTTTTGGGTTCCAAGTACTTTGTAACCTTTATAGATGATTTTTTTCTCGTAAAACTTGGGTATATTTCCTAAAAGCAAAAAATGAAGCTTGGAAATTCTTTAAGATTTTCAAAACAAAAATTGAGAATGAAACTAATCTTCAATTTAAAGTTCTACATTCAAATAAAGGAGGTGAATACCAATCTAAGGTATTCATTGGGTTTTGTGAAAAAGAAAGCATTTAACAACAACTCACGCAAGTTAGAACACCACCACAAAATGGTGTTGTAAAACATTCTTGGAAAGAACTTAGAGCATGATTCTCTCCACAAACACACCAATTTTTTTATGGACTAAAGTTGTCAACACAACCAATTTCTTGGTGAACAAATCTCTAACCAAAGCTAACTTTGGAATCACTCTAGAAAAAAAATATTCACGTACATGATTGGATCTTTCATATCTACGTGTGTTTAGTTGCATTATCTTTGTTCACATAACTAAAAAGGAGAGAAAGAAACTAAATTCTAAGTCTTTGAAATGTCTCTTTGTGGGGTATGATAACCATTCGAAGGCTTTTTGATGTTATAGTCCTACCACACACAAGGTGAAAGTTTCTAGGGATGTACATTTTGATGAAGAAAATGTCTTTAGAACCACTAATCTTAGAGAGTTTCATAGAGCAGTTGATAAGGAATCACTTGGACATGGGTGAATGCACATTAAGGTGGCTCACTTTTTGAGTCACAATGCCCATTTTTTTAGAGTGCCCTTTCTTTGGACACCTATAACAAATAATAAAACTTATCAAATTGAGAATTTGAAATTAATTATACATTAACAACTTGATTATGAAAATATCTATATGTAATTTTTTTCAATAAAGTACATTCATTTTTCACAATGGACTTTTGAAGTACACAAATATGGATTGGTTGATAGATTGAAATGGTAGAAAATAAAAAGGTTCATATTGAATTCTATTCCAAATTATTTATAAGGACTCAATATATGGTGTAACATCCAATAATAATATTTTATATGAAAGTCTTCCTTCAAAAATCATAATCAAATTTTAATTAGAGGTCCAAGCATGATTGGGGTACCACATTTGAACCCTAAGGACTAACTCCAAGGACTCCCAAATTCACCTTTTTCTTCACTTTTCCCATGACCTATCTTACATGTTGCCCTTTTTTCTCATGTCAAATGAAATAATTTTGTTTCAAATTTTATATAAATCTTTAAAGTTTTTTTTTTTCTTTCACTTATGAAAGTAATAACAAAATTTATCCAATGTGGGCCATGTTATATCAATGGCCCAAAATTCCCATAAATTTGATTTTTTGAAACATTTTACATTATAATAAGGCATTTGGTTTATGTAACATTCATACATTTTATACACATTAATACATAAGGTATTTGTGGTAAAAATTTTGGGCCAAAAAAAATTGTTTAAACATTCCTTATGAATCCTTGAACTTCTTTTTTTCATGAGACAAAGTCTTGATTTTTTTTCAAGGACTTAGTAGGAATCCTTAAAATTATTCAAATTTGACAATCTATGCAAATAATAGTACCTTTGTAATGCATCTATTTATGAATAAAATCAAATTGTCAATATGAATGTGTCATTAAATTTCAACATGTTTAAGTGAGAAGGTCTAGTGAATATAAAATGAAATAGTCCTTTTGGGTACCCCAACCATGCTTTGACCATTAGGGACTTTTGAATGGTCAAAATTGAGTTATATTTTCATAAGTCCTTAACATAGTTTTTTTTTTTTTTAGATTTCAATTTTTTTCTAAAGGTGTATATATTTGGAATATATAGGTGGGGCTCCTATTAATATGGATTTTATTATTTTTGATACATGGACTTTATTACCAATAAACCCATTGTACCACAAAATTTCAAAAAATTAACATTATAGAATGGACTTTTGTGGACTTTTGTTTTTTCAAAAAGTGAACCACCTTAAAGTGCATACATCCACATCTAAAACTTGCTAAGTCACTTAGTTTGAATTCCTTAAAATTGACACCTCCATTTAATTCAGTTGCAACTTTGGCTAAAAAGTTTGTGCCCCAACCTCTTTCAATTGCTTTACGTACATTTGAAAAACCTTCAAATAGAAAAGTGGATAAATCTCCTACTACTATAGCAAATACAAGATTGGAGCATTTATTTAATACATTAAAATTTAAATGAAAAAAAGTGGAGTAAACACTACATTTAACGAAGTAGAAACCAAATCAAGGTCATTCAAGTGAAGATGAAATTGTCTCTTCGACGATAATTCAAAAATTTGGGAGGGCTAATAGTTAGCCAAGTTGACTAAATGACTTTGTTCATGTGGTTAAAATTCTAGAATTCATGAAATTTACAAAAACTTCCAAATGTCAAAACTGGCATATAGTAATGGAATGTGAAATGAACAACATTGACAAAAAGAAGATCTAGAATTTTGTTAATTTGCTATCAAGGAAGTCTTGATAAGTGTGAGATGGGTGTTCAAGATGAAGGAACAAACAACATGCCCCCTACATACAAAACACATCTTGTTGCTTGTGCATGTGAACAATGTGAGGGGATCGATTACGAAAAAACCTTTGCACCAATAGTCAAGTGGGGAACCATAAGAACATTTGTGGCTCTTGTTACACAATGTGAATAAAAACTTTACCATTTGGATGTGAAGACTACCTTTTTGGAGATCTATAAAAAGTTTTCATGGGACAACTAGAAGGTTTTGTGGTTGCCAAACAAGAGAATAAAACTTACAAACTTAACAAAGCATTATATGGATTAAAGCAAACACCAAGGGTACGGTATGATAAAATTGATTAATATTTCAAGGAACAAGATTTAGTAAGGAGTAGTGTAGACTACAACTTGTATTATTCAATTCAGGATGGGAAACTAGTGATCGTTGTCTTATGGGTGGTTGCAAGCTAAGGTGGTTCATTTTTGGTGGATGCACCACTCTTTAAAAGTCCATACAATAGTGTTAAAATGGTAGTTTACTTTGATATCATTAATTTAGTGGGTAATTACATGGTGGATAATAAACTAAAAAAAATCCATATGAAGAATATCCATTATAAAAAATCCATATGAAGAATAGCCATTATAAAAAATTCTTTAATGTATGTGTTAAGAAAATAAAAATTCAAATCCACCCAAAAATGATTATAATACGGACTTATGAAAATTTGGCTCATTTTAGGCCATTCAAAAGTCCATAACTTTTTTTGCTTAAATTTTTTCTATCAATTTTTTTGCACATATGTTTTTTTTAAAAAACATATCATATATTGAGTTTTCATAAGATATCCCAAATAAAATTCATACACAAAAATGCATGTATATAGATGCACAAATAGTTAACTAGTCCATATTTTTCAACTTCAAAAGTCTATTATTATATATTTGGTTTATATATGTTGCAATTTTTTTTAGAGATGTCTTTTTCTTCAAGTTAACAATCTAAATCTAGCCATAAATTTGGATTTTTTTTGTTTTTATGCCATGATAATAGCATGTAAATGCACGCCACTTTGCAAAAAACATGATTACAACACAAAAATGATCCACCCTATGTTGATGACCTTTTGATCACTAGTGACTATCTTGAAAGAATTGAATGACTTGACTGCCAATTGCAAAAGAAGTTTGAAATGAAAAATCCAGGTGATATGCCCCATTACCTTATAATTGAATTTTTATAGCTTGAAAAAAGAATTTTCATGACACAAAAGAACTACACAATCAAGATGTTGGAGCAATTTGGAATGTCCAACTACAATCCAAGTTTCACACCAATGGTGGAAAAGATCAAATTACAAATAGACATGGACTCTCCACTTGTTCATCCAACATTTTACAAGCAGATTGTAGGGAAGTTGTACCTCACCAACACAAGACGTGACATAATGTATGTAGTGCGAATGGTCAGTTGTTTCATGACACAATTGCAAATGCCACACCTTGAAGTAGCAAAACACATATTATGGTATGTTTGAAGAACAACTAACATGGGAATATTTTTCAAGAAGAAAAGACAAATTGAAGTTACAAGCTACATTGGTGCTAATTGGGCTAGAAACATGGAAAGTCGGAGATCAACCGGGGGGTATGTCTTTCAACTTGGTGGCAATCCAATAACTTAGTGCAGTAACAACAAATTGTTGTTCTTTCATCCATTGATGTGAAGTATAGGGCTTTCATAAAAAGGAATGAAGAATCTTTCTAACTAAAAGGTCTGTTGTTGGAGTTCAGAATTTTAGAAGATGAGCCCATAAAATTTTGGTGTGACAACATGAACAATTTCAAAATAACATGAAATCCAATGTTTCATGCTAAGACAAAACATATTGAAGCACAACATCATTTTATTAGAGAGCAAATCTAGTTAGAAAATGTAGATTTGGCTCACATACCATCTAAAGATTAGGTTGCAAACATCCTAATTAAGGTTATTGGAAGGGTCAAATTCCAAGGGTTGAGAAATAAATTCAACATTGTATCTCTTAGTTACTTGGGAAAAAATAAAATAGGATAGATCAAAAGTAGTATATTTAGTTTAGCATGGGTGTGAGGGGAGGTGTTGGATTACCACACCCATCTTTGGAAGTGAAGCTAATATATATAGACCCTTATTTAGCCTAATGTTTATTAGAAACCTTTCGGTGTTTAATGCATCGTCATTGTGGTAGTTAGACATCCATGTTGTTATTAACACATTTACCATATTCGTTTGACCCGTGTTGATTTATCTAACATCTTACCCTTTGTTGAAGGGCATATTCATAATTAGGGTACCCAAAAGGATAGTTTAACAAGAAAATAATTACAAAGGACTATTTGGGATTTTTATTACATTTGCTATTTCATGATTATAATAGATTAATATGTGACTATAACTAGAATGATGTCATGTTAATCTAATAAAAAATAAATAAATAGATTGGATATAATATATGTCCTTTTGGTTCCTTTTAAATAATTTGAATCCTTGTTTTCATTATAAATTTCAGTTTAAAGGAATAAAAAGGAATGCATTAAAAAATGCAATTGATTTCAAATTTTTTTCATGGATAAATAATGCATACATCTATGTTTGGTAATGTTGATATAATGCATTTGATTAAATAATACACGATATAATAAATTTGAAGGCTACCAAATCCATTTAAAAAGGGTTGTAAGGAAAATGATTCATTTTTTTGCCATTTGGTTGATTTAAAAAATTCATTTGCCTTAGAATTTGTTGTCCCAAGTTTTAGCAAGATGTGCAGTAAATTTTTATGCAAGAAAACATGTTAAGTTGTATATAAAAACTTATGTATTCATTTTTTACATTTACAACTTTTTACCAAAATATTTATGCATAATTACATATGCATGTGAAAAATCGCCATGTCACCATGCAAATTATCATAATTTGAATTATCCAATATTTTTCACTTAAATTTATTCCATGTAAATTTTATATTTGGAAGATAGTAAAAACAAAGTTTTTGAGTCTTGTGTTCAAAAAGGGGAACCTTGATTGTGAATATGCCATGAACCAATTTATATAAAACAATGTGCATGCCTTGTTTGATTTCTATTCGATCTTAATCAATCTACAACACATAATAAATTTATTTTGATGGTAAAAAGATTATATGATAAACATCTATTAATAACACTAAAAAAACATTCACAATTTTTAAAATGTGGAATCTCAAAACTTTAAAATTCAAAGTATGTTTCAAATTTTCAAAAAATTCAAAGCCCTTTAGCACATAAAAATGGGGTATAATACACATGGTGTATTAAGAAAATTTTAAATTTTTAATGAAAGAAAATGTTCACTTTAGAATTTTATTTTTTTCTGGTATGATGTGTAATTGTGATCATTTTTCAAAACAAAACACAAAATCTACAAGGAACTCATACACTTTCAAATTTTAATATTTATTCAACAATGATTAACAAAAAGATGTGACAATTTTAATAAAAAATTGCAATACATTTAATTCAAACATTCATTTGTATGAAAGTTATTTTGGGGCAAAAGGATTTGCAATCTTTACACAGAACAATGTTATTGGCTCCTTTGAATGCATTTTGACTCAATATGTGTTGTAATTTGTTTTCAAATTAAAAAATTTAGAGTTATAGCTTTCATTTTTTTAGAGGAATCTTAAAAGGTCTTGAATGTATCAAAAATGACATATTTGTGGGAAATATTTTAAATATACTTTTACATGATAATATTGTGCCACATCTTTTTGGGTCATAAGAATTTTGTGTCAACTTATATATTTTGATTTTAATAATATTATTTGTGAATAACCAATCTTGTTCTACCATATCATCTTCACTAGCCTTAAAGGGGCAAATGGTGCATCCTATTAACATGTTTCCACCCAACCCTTGTTCAATACTTTTTATTATATGTAAATTGATTCTCCTTTCAATAGAATCATCATCATGGAATGGACCACTATGATCCTATTGATTGTTTTATATAGGTTGATAAAGCAATCAATATAATGCAAGTATAAGCAACTAGTTGTTGCGAATACAATTGCATTCAAACTAGATTGTCAAGATAAAACTCCCTAAAATATTTGGGGCCCTTCTTTGTTTCCTTTCCAATGTCCAACAATGAATAATATTTTAAATGTTATAACTATCACCAACAAGAAAATAAAAAGAAATGTAAGAAGTAATGAACCTACACCTAGTTAAGGCCCATTATACTTGACAAATTCGGCTTTGTGATCATATGATTAAATCCTTAATTAGGACAATACAACAATGGTATGAAAGACTTCTACTTGTATTAGCATAAATCCCTTTTGAAACTAATACCTCTTGGAAATCAAATTGGTAGCTTATGTCCAAACTTGACAATGTGCAACAACTCTCAAAATGGATGGGAGAAGACCCTTAAATGTGGTGTGTGAATGAAAAATTATGGACTTTGGAAATATGTTTCCATCAATGTGGTATGAAAAATCCTAAAGCTTTAGCCAAGCCTCAAATGAAAAAACAAATCTTAAGTTGAAAGCAATTACTCAAGAATTCATAAAGGGAACCTTTTGAGGTGTTGTACAACTTCACAACAAATAGTAAGTTCATTTGACATAATCGGGTGAAATATACGCACAACAAGTTTTTTACAATATTAACAATTGTGAGTCAACTTAATAAGATATTTTTCACAAGTAAATGTATGCATTAGAGTAGTCATTTTCTTCAATGAAGAACATGTTGATTCAACTCTTAAAGTAGACCTTTTGAGTTGTCACTTGATGAGCATGGAACATCATTTACAATGTCATCTACTTAATGCAATAGATACTATGGCGCATAAACAAGCTTGTAAGCTTGCATGCACCATAATATTGCATAACAAATATGTTTATCACAATATCTTTTGTGAAAATTGCTACATATAATAGTCTATGAAATTGAAGGAGATAATATTTTTCTTTTTTGTAAAAACCTAACATACTTAAGCTCATACTACATAATCTTGGCTCCTAATCTAAATGCAAACAACTACCTATCATGATTAGGATATCTTAATGATGCACGCCCACATGGTTGGATCAACCAATGAACTATAGTTCCATTCAATTACATAATATTATTAATTAAAATTTTCTTTTAGTGCATTTATTTTCCAAATTGTTAACAATAATACCTCTATAATCATATTTTTCAAAGGTCTCAAGTTGTCAACAACTAGTTGGTGGAAAAACCACCTTCCTACAAGCTTTGTCTATACATTGGTTTTGACCTTAAACCCATGTCTTGGATTCCAATTTTAGAACCTCTTCAATTTTCCTTCATGAACATGGGTATAATAAGTTCCCATCTTTCCCCTATGCATTCTCTCAAAAAATTTCAAAGGGCTTCTTGGGAGTTCTATCTCAACTTTCAAAAAATTCACAACTAGCCTAGCATGTAGGCTTTAGAAATAGCTTTAAGACTCTCATCTATGACCAAGCACTACTACATCATGTGGTCATCAAGCCCATTCACAAAAATGCAAACTTGATTAAGTTCTACCAAAGTACATGTGATCATCTATCCCATTCACAAAAATGCAAACTTGATTTAGTTGTACCAAAGTACGTGTGATCTTCAAACCCATTCACGAAAATGCAAAACTTGATTAAGTTCTACCAATGATGAGGAAAAATAAATTATATGCTCATCAAAGTTGTGGCAATTTCCCCTTTTGTTGGTTGTGGAAATTTTGCCACAAAAAAACACTGACACTCAAGTCTCAATTATTGTTGTCATATGGTATTTGCCATAATGGTATTAACTACTCTTTTGTTCTAGTGGAGTAATCTTCTAGTGGGTATTTTATTCCACAGTTCAATACTTTCCCAAATTCTCATCAACTTTCCATCACAAGTTGCCAAACACATGCTTCATGGTTGGCTTTGATTTTGTGTCCACTAGACTTTTTAGCCTTTGTCACATAAGAACATCAAAGTACCAACCTTGAGTTTGTTTGGCCTTCCGATGATCCTTCGCTGTATAGCTCTTCAAGCATTTCTAGAAGGAAAACAAAAGGGACATCTTCAGGCATCGTGTTGCTCTTACCTCATTCCAAACCGACTAAATACAGTTCTGGACCTGCTCTAATAACACACCACTTTGTCATAAAAAGTGATTTGGGTTCATCACAATTTGTTGTTGTTGTTTGGTTTTTTTGTTGAGTATCAGTTCTTGTTTCTGCAAGAAGCTGTAACAAACTAACAACCCGTATGTCTCTTTCTGTAAAGATAAGTCTGACAAGCAAGAGACATTGTCATTGTGCAACTAAAAAGTGCCCACTACTGTAAAGGGCCATTTTGTGGTGGTTGTGTGCGTGAGTGATCATTTAGCAGCTTACAAAAGTGGCAGAAACTCTAAAAGCTGAACTGAAACTATCTGGCCTCTACCTCCTTTGTAAGTGTCAGAGATATGTAAGTCTGACACTTCTACTCCAAGTTGTTTGGCCAACAATGCTTCAGAAAACAAAAACCCCGACATCTTATGTACTTTGCAGCTCCACCCACGCTTGATATGAAAAGCTCACTCATACATAAAACCCAGTACATAATATGCAAAAAGAGATTTATATATCACAAACGGAATACACAAGCAGAAATAAACACTTGCACATTTTCTCCACTTACACAGTATTTGAAGTCTACAACAAAAAACAAAAAACACACGGATTCACCACCTGACCACAGACATGGAGACACTAAACTAGCTACAGATTTCCTCTCCCAAAGTTCTGCTTGTCCACAACTACAAAATATTATCCCTTGGGGTTCATTGTTCATTCCTGCCTTCATTATATGGCCCCCTGATTTCTTTTTATGACCACTTCTAGAATTGGGCATGATGTTTCCTCTAACACACTATTTATATAATTTTTATGCAAGCACCACCTCCAAGCTAAAATGCTCATGTTCTTGTTCCTTCATTTACAATAGCAGTCCTCGCACACTTCCCTCCTGGAAGAGGTCATTGCCCTTAATGTCAAGAGTTGAAAAAGTGTGTCAAAAACTCTGCTTTTTTCTGGTGGTGTCATCTGTGGGATAATATTTCCACTCAATCAAAAACTCATTCCAAGTTTTATTCCAAAAGTTGTCAACCATCATTTTCAGAATTTCTTCATGTTCCATTCATCCAATGCATGTGGTAACTCAGCCAACATAACAACCATCCAGATGAAGCATGGAATGGGTAGCAAAGTTACCTTCAATCCATATTACAAATACCTACAAATTGTCTTTCACCAATACTTTGAAATTGTGTATGTTTCCAATGAAATCTCCTTGCAAAAAGTGTGAACATGGGGTGCAAAGCAAGAGTGCCACCAAAGAAGGAAATGCTGTTTTTTTCTGGGAAATGTTGGTCATGCATAGTAGTATTGAACAATTTTAACAGATCTCATGTTGCTCAGGAAGATAGTATGAACAGTAATAGCTGCTCGGTCTGCAACACTTTGTTCATAGTATCTTTCTGGAGACCGCAACAACAGGAAGTCAGACTCAAGAAAGAGGTGGACTTTTGCAAGGGAGCTGGAGAAGCCACTAACTATTCTTTTCAGCGCTTGTATGAGAGAACCACTGTCTTTCTTTATCTCCAGCTCCCCTAATCCTCTGTTGTCTCCAGCAACCTCCTCAAGTGATAAGTGACAATAATGAAGACACTCTTAGCATGATTGTCAGAGACAAATTTAACTTACTAAGTGGCAGGAGATCGAGGCAGAGGCTGAATGCTATCCTCTTGATGTTTCTTCCTGTTGAGCAATGTTCAAGAATTTGCTGTCTATGATTTTACAAGAAACTGGTGCTCAGTGCTAGGTCCCGTAGATTGGTTAACACGTGTGCTCGTGTAGTTCCAATTTGGCGCGCTATCTCCAATTGCTCATCCAATGCCAACATTTCATAACTGCATCAACTCACCATAATGTATCATCTTAAACTGCATAGCATACAAATCTTGTCCATGAATCAGGATCAAAGTGGACGACAAAGTTCTATCATCTGCAACAGCATGTTCTTTAGCCAAAAGTCACAAATAGACAAACAAAATCCAACATCAGCACAGAATCCAACAGTGAACAATGGAGATGCTTACTGGCTCAACAGCTCACAATCAACAATATTGTCAGGGCCCGGTCTGTGAGCTTTGCCATCACACCGAAACTGGCGAAATGCCCGGGGATTCAATCCTGCAACATGTGCAACTGAATCAACCAGTTTTCTCTGTAGAGTTTGCAGCCGCCGGAAGGTTAATTCATCCACTGGTGCTAGATAATCAATAGCACCATCCAGGGTCCCAAAGAGGACGGCAAAGCGGTTTGACCGTGCAGTGCTTGCAGTTGGGAGCATTTGCAACCGAAGGAACTTGGCTACATGTGCACCCAAGTGGAATTCTGCTCTTGGGAGCAGCTTCTGGCCCTTCCAGCTTTCCACACTTTTTGGAGCATAGGAAAAGATCTGCCATTGCCACTAGTCCTTATCAGCATTCCCTATTTTCTTTATGTCCATGTCTTACTCAAGCACTGCACCTTTTCTGAGGAACATGCTACCACCAAAACTTCCACCAGCAAACTCTTTGAAGCATCTCACTTTCTTGGCATCAGTAAATGATGGCCAAAAAACCAGTACACATGGAATTTGTAGCATGAAATAGTCTGAGCCTTACCTGAAGATTCTTGTGACTGTCCGACACCAGCAGACTTAGTGTACTTCCATCAATTAAAAATTCTGTTGTATAGCAGTCCAGTGCCCCAAAGTCTTTGGCCAGCAACGTAAGCTGGGCACCATCCTCTTTCCAGCACAGGAAGTAGATACTTTTATGGATGTCACCAAACAGCACAAAATTCTTCACCTGGAATGACATAATGGAGGTTGAAAGTCTTCAATCTGCTTATGAAGTGCGAGAACCTCACAGAAGAACATATTGCATATTAGAATTCATGTCTGACACCATTGAATATATTTCAGGGGCAAGTGAGAACTTACAATATTGAGGCTCACAACATAGAGAGGGGCATCAAAGAATGCAGCACCATTGAGTTCTGATCCATTCCATGTGTGAAGAATGATTTTGGGGCCTATTGCAATAAGAAGATGGCCCTGTAGTGATGCAATTGCTGATATGGCACCCTTAAGCTCCTTTGAGTAAACCTCTCTTGCCTGCACAAATGATGGAAATCCTTGTTTGTGTTGGACCAAAGGCAAAAGTGTGCAATAGAACAGATTCTTTCTCTCTACTACCTTGTGCCAGATTTCTGATTGTCCCGGCAGATTATATTGCCCTATTAGACGGGGGTTTCAATGAACAAGGATGAAAACTATACAACACAGTGTATTGCAAGAGAACAAAGCTAGTAATAACAGCACTAGTGTGAGGAATATTTCTACAATGGCAGTACTGATGTAAACATACCCATGTAGACGGATCATTGGTACCCTGGCCAACTGAGACAAGTATGATGCGCCCTTTTGCAGCAACATCCTCCCCTTGCACATAGGCAGTACCTATGGCAAGCATGGTTTGTGTCTGATCTGTCATTATGTTCTGTTGGGTAGTACACACACACATCACTGCTAACTTAGTTGAACACCCACAGATGCTCAAACCACAATGTTCCACAAACCTTCCAATTATACAAACATGTGTGTCCTGACATTCTGTCACCACTTCTGTTAGCAATTACTTTCAAAACAAGAGCATTCCTCCTGGTCTGTACCTTTCCCTCTGGAATCTAATCCAACAAGCATCTCCATTTGTGTATCATTTACCTGAAAACTAACCCCAAGGAAAGCTACAGCATTAGGATTAGCCTCAAAACTTGAGAAATGGGGCATGTGTTGATGCTTCCCTGTGGATGCAGTACACTACAAAAAGGTTTCAAAAAGAGGCAATGTTCTCATTTGTCTCCATGTCATTAAGACAATTATGTTCAAGTACACAGAGCAGACAGGCACATATAGAGGTAGACAGACAGACAGACCCACCCGTATGTTAACAATGCGAACAGTAAGGGCATTTTCTGTCATGTGCATCTTGATACTGGCTTTGGTCTCCCAGTCACTCCCTGGCTGGGCTGGCTCAATAATTCTGACTTCAAATTCTTCTGATGTCACAAGTTTCTGTCCATCCTCTGCCAGTGACTCCTCAGTTTGCTGATCAGTATAGTTTCCACTTGAAGCTTCACCAGCCATAACTTGAGATGCTGACCAGGATGACTGCCCCCACAAGCCAGCCAACGTTGAATTAAAGCTTCTATTCAACAGTCCTATGTTCCAACAATCATGCTCCAAAAACCAGTAAGACATACTAATGCAGACTGGCAGTCAATAGAGAGTACATTAAGGTTCACTGGTTGCACATAGCAGCACATCAAGCTTTTTGTTCATTGTTAGGCTCAAAAAGACTAGTGCAAATAACCATGGAAACAAAGGTACCAAATTATTGACACAAAGCAAAAAACAATGAAACTTGTGTGGAATGGCAACACAGTGACACTTACAGGAGTGGACATGATAAGGGCATACAGATTCACATCTGGATGATATGTAACTTGATGAGGGGTACCACGGAGTGGAATCTGAAACACCAAAATGATACCACAGTTTAGCATCATTCAGCTACATTCTTTTGTTGGCAATTTGGGACCTCACCCACAAAATTCAAGAATCATAATCATCTTTACAGAGCCTAGGAACTGAGGTAACAAGATCACTGAGCTTCAGACAAGTCATCATCATCTTTGAAGTTCTCAGATACGAAATGCAAAACAAGAAGTGATAATTCACACCTTCTGAACTGCCCAGTCATTATCATAAAAGAGAAGTGATGGTAGTTGACAGATCTTCAGGAGTCCCTGCACAATCAATCCACCTAATTGATCACAAGGAAGGACAGCATCTGTATCTAATCAACAAAAGTTTTCAGAGAATGCACTAATTCAGCTACAAGACAATTGTCTATACATGGAAGAACTATCTTAGTGCAAAAGAGGGGTGGAGATAAGAACCTCTGCTGTGACGTAGATAAAGCCATGTGTGCAATTTACATTGTGTAGAGGAGTGAAACCCAGTATGGCTCCATCACAGAACTGCCATTTCACAGCCAATTATGGATGTTACAGAAATCTGTACTCAGTTTCTAGTTAAGACCTAGATTGGACTGAGCTATTGTTTTCAACATATTCCATCCCATGAGCAATCTTCTCAATGACTTGTAGAGATGATTGCATTTTGACCAACAACTATTATGACAAAAGAGACTGCAGGGATTTCTCATGTGGGTGGAAAATTGTGTCTCATTCTGTGGCTTCTATGATAAGTGTGGCTAGCTGTTAGGAAGTGCCATATACATGCAGCCTTCAAATCTGAGAACTTCAGCTCACCTGAGGGTGACATCGAATTCTTTGCCGACAGATCATGAGCCAAGCTGGTCTTGATCCTGTCACGAAAACACCAGACATAGAACCCACATTTCTGAAAGGATAAAATTGGAGGGTAGGGTTCTTCTCTCCAACCCCTTCATCCTCCCCACTAACCCAATCAATTGGCATACGCACAAACCGCAGGTTTCCAAGCCTAGGGGTTTCTTTGGCATTGCCCCTCCCGATTGAGTCTGCATACTCCAATGCATCACCAGTTTCAGGAACTTCATAGCAGAAAGCATGATAACACAGCATTGTCCCATCAGAAAGAGTTGCAAGCAGGAACGGGCGGCCGAACTTTTCACCCCAGCGTTCAAAGCACACTTGAGTAACAAGTAGCTGAGATGCAGTGTCCCGTAACATATCTTCACCAGCTGTCTCATCCTCCTCTGCCCCATCTCGCAATGCCGCATTTGAAGACACTCTCTTCTCAGACACCTTGTTATCCCAAAGCACAGACATCCCATAGTTGAAGTTCTCAACACTGAAGACACATGTCACATGTGGGAGCTCATAAATCTCCAGTCTCCCAGTTTGACGACAGATGACGCAGAACACTTTACCCTGATCAGGAGCAGTAGACAATTGACTTCTCTCAGAAGAATCTTTGCATGCCCTTCGCAACCAACAATAAGGACCTTTGTCTTGATAAAGTGAAAAAGCTGTTATCAGGTCTGTATTGGAGGCAAAACTGGATGGTGAAGAAATTGTCATTGTGGAAGTTGCTGGATCTGTTGCCAATAACCCATTTGCCACATGATATTATGAGACCAAAACAAAGAAAAGTATTTGTGCATATCTAACAGTTCAAACATGACATAGCATGCAAGTGTGCCATTTCCACTGACATTCTCCCATGTCCTCAGGGAGCTTTGCAAGACATTAGTACCCTTTCTTTCTATAACAATGTGCAGCCTGTCTCCACAGAACAACCACAAAGGGAGAACATGAATGATGAAAATATACCTCCCACAACTAGCTGTAAAGCACCATCTGCCATCTTCAATACAACAAATGGGTCTGCAATAGCTGCTCCGACCACCAGATTACCGGTTGAAGGAACACTTCCATTTGTCTCAGCCTCTGGCCTTTCAATGAGCAGCTCTTGCATCTGAATGGCTCCATCCAGAAGTCGTAATCCTCTATCAAATACCTGCACTACACAGTGCCTACACCCTCTCCACAGTATAAATATATCTATGGGAACCACTGACCCCCACAACTCCTGGAATAAATCCTTGAAGATTTGAACTTGGGTATGCAGCCTGCAACAACTTCCAGCATTCTATGGCACCAACAACTGTGGTGCGCCATCCAAGTTCATTTTATTGTCAGCCCTCAAAGTGAGCTCATGAACAAACCCAGAATTGGACCCAACTGTTTTTAGTAAATGATCATTTTTGTCTACCTACCTGCCAAATAAATTGCCAGCAATGATGGTCCCTCCCTCTGTGTAGTACTCAACTGACTCAGTGACCTCTCCCAAGGTGTCTCCTGTTTCAAGCACCTGCCGAAACTGCCTATGAGACAGATAAGAGAATGGACCATCCAGCAACTCAGAAAACTGCTTCTCGGCATAGTGTAAACTGGAAGGGTGCTTGCAATGTGATAAGAAGTCACAGGAACTAATATCCAGGACATCTATATGCAGGACATCTTACCATGGTTCGAGAACCCAAACTAATAATGAGGTAAGCATGGAACTCCTCATCTTTAGAAGTCACCAAATCAACGTCAGATGCAGAATCTCTCTGTGCCTTGTGGTAGACAGTCCAGATCCCAGTACACCCTGGGAGCTCAACCTGCAAGTCATGCACATTGTCATACAAATGAGCAACATAGAACACAGTGTGCACCCCCACAAACCTCTCATTCTAAAACGATTCCTCCATCATCCATCTCTTGCACATCGATCTCAAAGTCCAGATGCTAGGTATTACTTGCAGAATACCCCAGCATACTATACTCTTGATGTAAGAAACATTACTGGTCAAACTTTGCCACCCAGTGATCATAGGAATGCCTACCTCTGTGATGAGATCAGGACGTATTGATTGATGTAGCACAGATAGACTCCCATTCTTTCCATGACCAGAGCAAGCCACCTGCAGAATTATGCCAGATTGAAAGTCTGGAAAAAGGATACAGTGGTGGTGGTTGCAGACATCAAGGATTGTGCTATGTGCAATCAAGGTTTGCAAGAAACACATCCAAGTAGCATGGAACAGGACACAAACTAGGCTTCCAGATGACTGACAGCAGGAGAGAAACTCTGAAGGTTCATAAAGAACAATAAAAAGAAAGAGAGGCTTTAAGAAGGCACAAACATCTGCAAGAAGATTGACTAATTGAGACCTGTCTATTCATGTCAATGATGTGGAGAAAACTAAAATTCCCAAGAACCAGCATCCAGTGTCAAAATTAAGATGAAGAGGGCAGAGTATGTGGCCCACCCACCAGCTCATAGTTGCTCTGCTTGCTGAGTCCAGAAGCACCTGCGTCTGCATTTGAACGCAGTCCATAAGCAAGGTCTCTCAGAGGACCAATGTTCACTAATGAATCCCTCACCGCAAAGGAGAAGGTCTTTTTCTGCATCATAAGTTTGCCATTCCAGCCACAATATATAAATTTCCAAAAGCATCAAGCTAGAATCAGAAGTGATAGAAAGTTACCTCAGCACAACTACCAATTGAATACAGAACTCTGCCTGTGCATGCAAGCTCAGAGATAATAGCCTAACAGTTCAGTACCTGGGAAGTATCAGATGAGGTCGGAGAGGAATAGTAAAGTGACATCTCTTCCGCACTCACGCCTTCCTGAACAGGATCAGAGGCTGCTCGTTTTAGCCTCTTTGCCGCTGGAACTGAGATATCCCCTTCGATGTCACCCTGCTTGAAGAATAACAAGATTACAAAGAGTTAAGTCCTCAACAGTGTCTACAAAGTCTGAAGCACAAAAGATGCAGTGCAGAAAATCTCCAGAGAGCAGTTTGATTCTTTGATGAGGTCAGCCATCAGGAGGATTCAGCCAATGTAATACCCAGACTCCCTTTGATACCTATGGTAACAGAGATTGGAAACAATCCCCACCTCCTCTTTACCAGGCTTGTAACTGAAACCTGGGGTTCCTGCTGATGCATTCCCTGCTGTGTATTGCACCAGGAGGCTATCCGCAAGCCGACTCCCAAGAAAAAAACACTTATCACCCACCATGCACATACACTTCACACAAACAGACACACACACAAAGTGGTGAAAACTCTGTTTTGTCAGAACCCACAAGTATAGAGAACTGCACTGCCACTCCCTGACCATCCTCAAACACAGTGAGTTGCACACAGCCCATCCAGAGCACATTCATAAGACTGTGGACACCATATGGACTTGCCATAAAACTGCCACCTGAAAAGGAGTTTTCAGGAAGATCATTCTGAAGAAGATCAACGAAAGGGTGGAAAAGCAACAGCTAATGCCATAGGGAAAGCTGCAACACATCCCTTGCTACACAATTCTTTTGAGCATCCCAAATCCTCCATGGAAATTTTTTTGTATCAAATCATCAAGAGATCTACAAAAATTGTGGTTGTATAAAGATAGTCAAAGAGCCAATAGCTCTTCTGCTTGCAATGAGTAGCACATCATGATTCCAAGTAACAGGAGAGAGGTGCACATGCTTACAGAGGCCAAAACTGAGGCCTTTGATCTAGAAAGCTCTAAATTCTGCACAGACCTGCATCACCAACAGCATCCCCATTCATACTCTCAATAGTTGTAACAAAAATGGTCAGTGACAGAATCTGCTATAAGAGTTAAAGACTGAGAAAACCAAGGTCTTCTATTCTTTTAGCACTATCACCATCAAGACCCTCAACATACAGTCCCATGACAAGACAATATAGCATTACAGGGTTGTGTAACCCCAAATGCCTCATTTTAGTCCTGTTTCTGGTCACAATAACAATGCACATAAGTCACAAACAAGACAGGATAAGAAGGGTTGCCACCACACCTTCCATCATATACAAGAGAAAGAAGAAGTAAGTTGCCAGTCTTTGTTGATAGGAGAGCAACATCATGTGACACCCACGCGGCATGAGCAGTGTCAAGCTCTACCGTTATTTTGGATTTTGGAAAGTCTGGACTGTGCAACCCCAAAGGCAAAATCAGAGCCCACTTCAGGCTTCTCTTCTTTGCTAAAGCTTCTACTTTTTGTTTCAGGCTGGCATTACCTACTCAATAGCCCTTTGTGTCACAAGCAGATAACTGGACAATCAGTTCCCAATACTGACCTGCCTTCTGGTGCAACCGCAAATTCATTCAGAGCAAGTGCACACGAAGTGGACTGCATCCAGTAAACATAGGTATCCACATCACAAATGTTAACTGCAAGTGCATAATGCTTCTCAGAAAACATTCATGAAAAGGACTTTCAGCTTGAAATAGAAGTAAACATAGCTGGAAAAAAAGACTGGCATTTAGACATTTTGCAGCGAACAAAAAGCACTAATGGAAATCTTTGCAACAAGTGAAAGGGCCAGATCCCAGGTTGTAAGGGCAGTACTTGACTGTGGTAGTGTATCGTGTTTGCACACAGCACAAGCACACCACCAATAGGAGAGGGAACAGCCAAGAGCTTGTAGGCATCATAAGGCAGATTCTGTATCATAACAACAGATTGCACATGTAAGCTGTTGAGTTGTTATAGTGCAATTCTCAGGTCCAAACGCTATCCATTGGGTTCCTTTTGTGCAATTATCTCTATCAAAAAGAAATAGCACATCAGCTCTTAAGGAGGCACATAAAAAAGGAGCACACATACAGTAGCAGACCAGATGAGAGGATGCTGCTTCAGTGTGGTATTGATACTGAGTGCAGTAATGGCACATGTGTGCCGCCTTACTGCCACCCGTCCTGCCCATGTAGGCTCTTTCTCATGAAGCACCACAACAACTGGCTCTGTGTAACCTGCACAGCACACATTATTTGCCAGATCTGTGAATATTCAACACATTGGAGTCACACTGCTCCATCGGCATCCAGATGATTAGTAAGAACTATTAACACATTGAGTTCAGAAATGTCAAACTTTGAGAAGAAGACAACATTCCTACCCACACAAGTCCTTCACATAACTGCTGGACAAGATGCTTATATAACATCAATTTGCTTCCAGATTTACAGATTCTGCACTGCACTGATGTGCACAGAGAGTGATTGAAGATTGCACAGAGAGGTAGTCTGTGATACTGGACCAAACTGATAAAAAGCAAGGATCCTGGAGTTATGAAAGCAATATCAAAGTCAACAGTGGGTAGGGAGTGATGGCTTGCCATGTAGAAATACAAAGTCCTTCACAAATTTCATATCCAGATCACGGAGGCTCACGACATATGATGACTCAATGTGAGCACAGATTATGCCTCCAAGGTTGGGTCCTTCTTCCTCTTCCCCAAGTCCATAACCTACCTGCGACTCCATAATTCCAGGTCAATTGGGGGCCCCCAAATATTCAGCAGTTATCCCAGACAAGTTGCAAGGAAAAAATGACAACATACACCTCATTGTGAATGGCAGTGACTAGCTGACATTACATCCCCATTGATTCTATAAGTTCCCAACAGTGGGTGTAAGTAAACAGAGTATATTTGATCTGCTCAAAACATTGTGTCCCAAGTTCCTGTTCCATTTCCAGGACTGACAACAATGTAACTCACAGATCTGTAGTAGGACCAACAACCACATTGGCATGACTTCCCTTTCATGCCACTGAGTGTTGGGTCAATACAATGCTTTCATTCTTATGATCAAACATAATTGCAACCTCTTTGAAGCACAAGACATTCCTGACCCCCAATACAATCAGTTTGAGCCAGACATGGGATCGGCACTACTGACCTGGGAGGCCTTCAAAATGACCATCTGACATGTGTACACCAGAACACCAGCACAACGGCCCTGTGTGTCAGCTCGCACTATTGGCCCACAAGGAAAGCTCTCTCGACCTCGTTTCAGGTGTTGCCATTCTGGACCCTCAAAGTAATGCAAGGAGCTGCTGCCCAATAGTATTGGCAGCACAACATCAAAAGATTCAGAATTTTTTAGTTATTGTTGAACGAAGGTTTTCTCGTAAAGAAAACCCTGAACCTTTCTTGACCCAAAACTCTGTCTTTTACGACTGAGAGCAAAATGTTAGTTTGTGTGGGCCAAGAGACAATAGAGAAACAATGGAGTCTCCTCACTGTATTAGGCACTTTACCTTGCACGAAGACCATGGGTGGAGTCATCAAATTCAAGAACTGCAATCTTTGCATCTCGGAAAGCCAGCACAATGGCATCACGGCGCCTCCGGCATTCTTCTCGTCGATGTGACAAGACTGCCAAGCTCTCCACATTTCCATGCAGTCTATACAAACAGAAACAATGGCTCAGGTCATAAAGAACCTCACAAAACCTCCCAAATCCTGCCTGTAGAGAGAGATCAAAACCCCCAGAAAACCTCATCAAAAGAGGCATCATCATGGGTGGTGGCAAGAAGAGATTCTTCCTGGATACTGTGAAACTCTTATTGGAGGAGTATTTCTCAGGAGACTCCTCGGAGCTTTGCTTGCTTGCGAACCTCTACAACCCTAAAACTACAAACCCTAACTACCAAGAGCGGCAAGAGCTGCGAAATGCTTGCTTGCTCCCAGCAGCGAAGAATATGATTTGCTTTATCTTTGCTTTGCTATGCTGCATTTCAAACCTTCCGGGAGGGAGATTTCCGAAAACCAAACCTGTAAGAGCAAGCGAGTTCGAGCTTGACGGAAGAGACGGCAGCCGGGAGACTACTACCTCGAGCCGCTACTACCTCAGTCTTTCCCAGTGTGCCATGAATAGCACCAGCAGTAGCCACAGAAGAAGCGCCGCTGCCATTGTTGTTGCTGCTGCCACCACCACTACTCGTCCTCTCATCCCCTTCCAGCAGCACCCGAACATGGTAAACCTCCAGCAAATTGGCTTTGGCGACGACAAGGTTCGGTGGCAAGCCACCGCTTCCGGATCCTCCTCCTCCCCCTTCCTTGGGCGTAGCAGAAACACCACCACCACCCCAGTACCCGAACTCAAGAGGCCCGAACGACGCAATGTCGGTTGTGTCCAAATGTCCTGCAGTGTGGGTCAGGTATGCCGCTGCACAATGCTCCACTCCCGTGGGCGAATGCACCATCTTGAACGCCGCATAGCTCATCTCCTCCTCAGCACCAAGCTTCTTCCGCCGCGCATGCAAGAAGAAACCACCACAAAACCAACAAGATCTCAAAAGGATTCTACAGACGAGATTCACAGCCAAGCAAGCACGAGTAATTTCTCGATCACTATCTCTCTCTCCCTTGCTCTCCCTCTCTGCAAGGAAAGGAGCGCAAGAAGGGTCCAACAATATCAGTAGCAGGATTTTTCCTTCTTCCAAACCTAAAAGGACCTGATTCCAGACCTAAAAATGGTTCGGCAACAAGGACAAGCGCTTATTCTTCTTTTGCCGAACCTAAGATGTCCGCCTTCCAGACCTAGAACTGGTTCGGAAGTCGTCTTCTCCGCGTTTCCGCTGCACATTTCCGCTTCCTCTCTCTCTCTAGCCCTCTCTGTCGCTCTCTCTCAGATAGAGACACACGAGAGAAAGATTTAAGAGAGAGATAGAGAGGAGAGGATTGTTGTGTGAGGGATTATGGCGACGATGATGGGAAGTACGGTGCTGCATTTGCCGTCCGGACCGACGGGGGTTGTCGGGAAGCTGCACCCGACTGTGCTCTTCAACATCTGCGATTCCTTCATCCGTCGCAACGATCAGCAGGAGCGCGTCATCGGCACGCTGCTAGGATCGCTCTCTTCCGATGGCACCATCGAGATCCGCAACTCTTACGCTGTTCCTCACAACGAGTCCTTGGACCAGGTTCTCTCTCTCCCCCACACCCCCCTCTCTCTCGCTCGACACATCTCTCTCTCTCTCTCTCTCTCTCTCTCTCTCTCTCTGTGTCTGATGACCTTCCCTTCCTCTTATTGAGCGATGTTTTTGTTTTGATCTCTCTCTGCAAAAGAATCCATGAGCTTTTGCTTTCTGTGCCTTCTTCTCTGCTGAGGTTTGCTGCAAAGCTTTCTATCTGGACTTGTTTCTTTGCTGAGGTTCTGTGCAAAGGCTTAAGTGCTTCTTTCTGTTCTGAGGATTTGCATAGCATTCTGTACCCTCCTTCTTCTCTGCTGGGGTTTGCAACTGCTTCTTGACTGAGGTTTGCAAAGGCTTCTCTGCCGAAGTGAGGTTTGCAAAAGCTTTCTTCTGTACTTAGCTTCTCTCCTGAAGTGAGGTTTGCAAAGTCTTTCGTTTGTACTTATTTTCTCTGCTAAGGTTTTGTTTCCTGAGACTGTCAACAACAGAGTTTGCTGTTGTGTATACAAAGGAGGATTGAAGGTGAAGAAGAACCATCTTTTCTTACACATCAAATGTGTTGTAGTAGTATCTGGAAACTGTTGTTGTGGAGATTTCTTGTCTGCAATCTCTGAGAGATGTAGAATTTCTTAACATATTTGTCACTCTCTCATTTATGCCTCAAGGCGGTAGCTTGAAGAAAGAATTGGACTGGATTGCTTCTCTGAGGATCAATTCATCATGTTTTGAAGCTTTCGCACTGTGGTTTTGCAAATTTGCAGGTGGCAGTGGACATTGACTACCATCGCACCATGTTTGAGCTGCATCAGCGTGTCAACTCCAAAGAAGTCATTATTGGCTGGTATGCATTTCATTTTTTGTGTCATTGGTGCCATCTCTAACCAGCTGATGAATGGATGGGTTTGAAGGTTTTTCTATGGTGTCACTGCTTATGACTGTCATTGATTGCGTTCCTTTGTGTTTTCTTGTGATCAAGGGCTGACTGTCAAGTTCTTCTCAGTATAGTTGGAGATCTCCCATTCTTCTTATGGTTTCAGAATTTTCTGGCGGAAGATAGAGTTGTGTTTCCACATCTGATTTCTTCTGTATGATTTCATGCTTGTGTATTTTCAGCATCTTCAGGCCGATTATTGATGAGGTAAGAAGATTGCCAATCAGGTGGTTTGCTGGTTGTTTTGCAGGTATTCAACAGGTTCTGGTGTAAGTGCAAGTGATGCACTGATCCAAGAATTTTATGGAAGAGAAGTTCAAAATCCAATTCACTTGACTGTAGACACAGCCTTTACAGATGACCAAGCAAACATCAAGGCATATGTCTCAACCCCTCTTACGCTTGGGGATCGACCACTTGCAGCCCAATTTCATGAAATCCAGCTTGACTTGCGGATGGTTGAGGCTGAAAGAGTGGGATGTATGTTTTCCTTTCCTCCTGTTCCTTGATTTCACTCACAGATGTCCATAATTTCTTTTTGAGTCTTGTAAATTGCAATTCAAAGGTAGCATTGGTGCTGAGTTTGTGCAAAATTTCTTGACTAGGCCAAGCACTGTCAATGTGCGCTGCTTTTTAGGACAAGGGTATTAGTTTCAGGTGATGGAAAATGGAATCTTATGTGATGGAAAGAGGGGGAAAATATAGAGGGAGGATGGTGATAAGTTCTGTGCAGCTTGTCAGGAGGATGATCTGTCTGGGTCCTTTTGAGTGTTTTTTGTTGTTGGCAAATTTGCTTAAAAGTAAATGGGCTTGGTATTATTTTCAGTTGATGTGCTGAAGAAGACGGTTGTGGACAAGCTGCCAAATGATCTGGAAGGACTGGAAGGAACAATAGAGCGGCTGCAAGACATGATTGAGACTGTCTCCAGATATGTTGATGATGTGATTGTAAGTTCCTGAGAGAAAACCATGTCATCTCACTTTCTTCCTGCCCTTGTGCAACCTCATGTGCCTCTTGAGTGCTAGCCAACATCATGATTAAGTCTTCCCATTTCTTCTGAAATGTGACACAAACTTTGATTAAGACATCTTCCGTGTCATCAATATATTTATGAGGATACTCACTAACTTGTCCAGTTTTCTCATGATAGGCACTGTGTACTGGCCTAACAGGTCCTTTATGTTGTGTACAGGAGGGCCGATTGCCACCAGATAATGCAATTGGCAGGTATCTGGCTGACACAATTGCATCAGTTCCCAGGGTCAACTCTGATGCCTTTGACAAACTCTTCAATGACAGTGTACAGGTATGCTTCTTTCCTTTAAGCTGCCTTTCTTTGCACCTGCTTTACAAATCTGTAGATCTTGTGATACCCCCTCTGCAACTTGTTTATCTGCCAGTTACCTCATCCCTTCCAGCTGATTACATTATAGCTTGCAGTTTCACAGATCATCTAATCATCTCATGTGTGCAGATCAAGTTTTAGGTTTAAGATGAAAGAAAGCTAGTCACCCCATTGAAAACCCACTGCATTATTTATTTGTTTCAACCAATCTGGTCTTCAGATCACATAATTCCAAAACTGCAACAATAGTATCACTCCCCCAGCAGAGATAGCAGCAAGCAATGAGGCTTGAGCAACTGGTTGATAAAAGCAGGGCAAGCATACATGACAGTATGATGACATATCTGATTTGAACTCCATTGTTGTGGTGTCTTGTGAATTTTTTTGCAGGATGTATTGTTGGTATTGTATCTGGCAAATTTGACACGCACACAGCTCACATTGGCTGAAAAGCTTAACACTGCAGCTCAAATAGTGTAGCTCTTGATGACAGTTTTTGGACTTGGAGATGATATCTGAAACTTCAAAAATGGATTACATGATAGGTGGTTGTAACAGTTGTTTCCCAATTTTCATAGCTTTTGGAAATCTTAGAGAATTTAGTAAGAGCAGGCTTTTGTAATGTAAGATGAGTATGACTTCCCATCTGAGATTTTTTTTTTCCTGAGTCCTTATTTGCTCAAAGAGAACTTCATTGATGTAGTCACATTTTCTTTAGGATTCTTGATCTCTAGGCTCATCTTTTTTTTATGATAGTGTTTTTCAATTACTATTGAGCTGTCATTCGGGTTTCTAAGTACCATGCATAATTAATGGAGAATCTCTCCTGGTCCATATTGAACTAGTATCAACTAACCTTTTCAAAGTTGAAGGTTTTGAGCTCGGCTAACCATGTTACTTAGGTCCTGTGAACCAATGAAATCAGGGAAAAACTCAAGAACCGTCATTCAATCAAGCATCAAACAACTGGTGAACAACCATATTGTCGTCCTTCAAAGCACTTGCACGGGTGGTGAATTCAGCAACTTGCTCCCAAGTAAGAAAATACCCAGGTTTTTTCAAGCCCACAAAGGAAGCATTTATATCCTTCTAATATATCAGAATTATCCATAGAGTCCTTTACACTTACTATTATAAACTTGTGTTTTGGCAATACATGGGCTTTTTGCAATGGATAGCATCAAAATTTTACAATGCAATTAAAAAAGGCATGAAACTTGTTTTTGCTCTCAAACTCAAGGTCATCTACGTTTGATGCCAATTTGTGCTACCCATTGCAAAATCCATGCACTACTTTGGAGGTGAAGCTTTGTGATTCCAACAAGGTCTAATGATGCAATTTGGTGTGTGTGAAGGTTTTTGATTTGGAGGTTTTCCAACAAGGTTACATTTGGTGATGCAATTTGGTTTGCATGAAGCATTACAATTTGGAGGCTTTCTAGCAAGGTCTCCTTTGTAATTTGTAGGGTTTCGTTGCATTTTGGAGGGTTTTTGGCAAGGTCTAGTGAGGGGGGAAGGGTATGTGTGCAATGATTGTGTGCATCTTTGTGATTTGCACGCGTCCCAACAAGGTCTACAATTTGGTTTCATTATCTTTTGAGGTTGTCCAACAAGGTCCAATGATGTGTGTGTGTGTTTGTGTATGTGCAATTTTGCTGATTCCATTCAATTTTTGTTCTATTATCTTGTTATGTTTTCTGAAATTTGTGTGTGCAATGATTGTGTTGCAATGTGAAGCTGATTTTTGTGCATTGTATTATTGTAACATGTGATTTGGAGGCGAGAGAATGTGTGCAATGTCTCAACTTTAAAGTTTCGTGTCTTTATGTTTAGTTTTCATCTTTCAAAAATTTTGTGTGTTTGGGACAAAAAAGTTCATGCTAAGTTTTGAATGTTGGTCCTTTATTCAAATGATTGTAAAGATATTTCAAAATTCAACATGAGAGGGCGAAGCCCAAAGCCATGTGACTTTAAAAATAACTCTTATCTTATTATGTAGGTCTCCATGAAGGTTATTCATTCAAATGAGAAGTTTTTGAAATTCTTGAAGTCACACTTTCAAATTTGGGACATTTTGGTATCCCACAATTTTTGTAGCCTCATAAGCCCTTGGCAAAATGATGAAAATGAACATATGAGTTGATTTTTTAATAACCTTTGTGAAGAATTGTCCAATGTTTTATCAAGGTTTTGATTGGACATGATTTATCTCTTCAAATTGTGTTTTGACGATTTGTTTATTATGTTTCAAATTATCACAACTCTTGGGAAACATCTTTATTTTGGGCATGTAAGTCAAACGTGTGGTAATTGTTGTTGACATCTTTTCATCAAGCTTAGGAAAATTCAATTCAAATATTTAAAACATAATTTTGAACATATTAAATTTGCGGGCAATATCAATTTGAAAACTTGAAAAGGGTAAGAGTTTTTTTGGGTGGTACCACTAGGAATTGTCACACCTTGATTTCTTTCTTAGACCCATCAAACTTTGAAAAATCATAGAAAACACTTAAATAAATATTTTTATAATTTTTGTAATGAGTATATTTATTAGGTTTCATAATTTTTAAAATTTTAATAATATTAAATATATTGTGTATTTTGATGTTTCTAATCATTACATTTTTAAAAAATTTCAAAAATGTAAAGTTGATTCCTTTCTTTAAATTTTTTAGTTTAAAAAAAAAATTTGAAACATAATTTAAGAATTTTTTTTCCTTAATGTTATTTGGAAGTCATTTTATTTTAAAGTTTTTATTAAGAAATTAATTGAATAAGCATAATTCAGTTATGATTTTCAAAGTTAAGGCTATCAAATTTATGAAGGGTCCATTTTAATTAAGAATATAATTTTTTAACAAAATTTGTATGAGCCATTTTGTTGTTTTGTATGTTGAATACAAAGTTTATTATATGAGATCAACTTGATTCTGGGTCAATCATATTCAAGGTAAGTGATTACACTACATATAATTTATTAAACTGGGGTGAGAGATTTCGGGAGGAAAATGATGACATTGAATTCTGGAACTGTGTCATATAGTATGTTGAAGCCCGAGGGCAATCACATTTTACTTGTCATTTTCCTATTGACATTGTTTTTGTAACATTTTCAATGGTACTCCAATCAATCTTCAAAATGAGCAAACTTGAGCTTTGTACTCCTTTGGGTTCATCCCCCCCATTTCAACGAGTGTGGCTGTCAAGTGAGTGAAAATGGGTACTATTTAGTGAAATTGGATATCAATCAGTTCACAAGTTTTGCAAGCTTGTATTGTAACAAGATGTGAAGAATTAATGAAGAATATGAGCAGCAATGAAGGAGCAGGTGATGCAAATCCAAAATTGCCGGTGAAACTTATGTGAGAACCACTTTAGGTGAGAAGAAAACCAGTTTATTGGTCTCCTCTTCCTTCTTTTCCTGTGCACCATTTCCATCCCGACTTTTGATTTTCGTGTTTTGGGTACTTTAAGAATAATTTGATGGGCTGTTGGCTGGCATGGCAATTGAAAGATGAAATTGAGAACTAAGAGTAGCGCCACTCACACTCAGTATGTGGGTGGCCTTGCCAAAGAAAATTGAATGAAGAAAAGTCGAAACATGTCTCAGCAAAATGGTTTTGGCCCAGCATCTTTGCACGTGATGCTGATAAGGCTGGTAAAAGGAACAGCAAAACTTTAACTCCAGCTGGTGAAAGGCACAGCAAAGCTTTACCGGCTGCTGTTGATTGGGTATTGGTTTGATTGCTGAGGCTGGTAGAAGGCACAGCAAAGGTTAACAACACCTGCTGTTGATAAGGGTACTGGATTGATTCGTCCAGGAGGGTTTGCTATTACTAGTCTCCCACCCATTTGCAGTCTCAAATTTTAGTTTTATGGATGGGGTTGGAGAAAAGAAAAGAACTAAACTTGGATGTGAGAAAGATTTTTGCAGGGCCACATACATACTGAGCACCACCAGTACTGCAGATGCTCTGAGTTAGTTTGTAAGTTTTCAAACACACTCGATCAGCTAGCTACCTTCTGTTCCACTTCTTCAATCACATACAAAAAGAGTGAATGAATGTATCCGACGCAGACTCTTGCAGGACTGGGGGAAAATGTACTGCTACAAAAAAAAGTTTGCAATTTGATATTGAAATGGCACTAAACTGGATCTGCAAAGAAGCTGTAGCAGTCACTCTGGCCAAGTAAGTGTTCAGAGCATGTTGAACCCTTTTAAAAGATGGATCAGTCAGTGCAGATCGCACGCTGCATTACTACTCCAATGCAATCAATGTGTCGATATCGGTAGAATCCATCTCGCTGATAGCATGGCTGTTGACTTTGTGACAATTCACTCGAATCTGACCCTGCTTGCCGGTGAGAGGACTGATGTCGTCCAGCTTTATCATCGCGCCTGCAAAATCCCCAAGGAAATTCCCAGAGGCGCTGGCCAACAGGTTCACTGTGGCCACATTGGAGCCCTTCGTGCTGAACAGCGCCTGGTCCGAGTGCAACAGCCCTTTTCCCTGCTGCAGATTCCGATAGTACGCATTGTCGAACAAGTCGGGAGTGGTATGGTCGAAGTTGTTGAGAACGGAGACGTTGCCGTTTTTGGGGCAATTCTTCTGGAGCTTCTTCAGGAACGACTTGTTGATGTCCGCCTCGGGTGTGGGATATAAACGCGCTTCGATTGATGCACATCTTGCTCGCCCGATTGTGTGGGCACCTGCAGCAGTAGATTGGAATTTGGCAGCGTCTCAATGTCAAGAAAAGCAATTTCAGTACCGCCTCGTACTATGTGACCCCCATACTCATGTGAAAAGGATGTGATCGACACGCCAAATGAGTAGACTACGGGATTTATCAGAAACTTGTACCTGAGAGGATTATCATTTCTTCGGTGCTAAAGCCGGCCCTGGCAAAGTTCTGAATTAGCGCCGGTAAGTCCATATCTGGGGTAGGGAGAAACGCTGCAGCTGCTGCGAAGGCAGAGGTGGTGCTATCGCGCCTTCCCAGAGCAACTGGCCAGCCAGCACCTCCAGCCTGCATAACTCCTCACACAGCACTGACCGAGCTGTTCAGAACGGTTGCACTTTTACATACATGCTGATTCTACATCTATAAGAGTGGTCTCGACTCTCATGACTATCCGCCAATAAATTGACCATATCACGGGAGATCAGTAGCAGCAGCAGCTCCTTACCGCAACAACAGCGTCCAACGCTGCAAGTGTCAAAATATCAGCACATGAGACAGTCTTGGGGCAAGCTTTCTCCACTGCCGCCTTGATGTGGTCGATCACATGAAAGCCTCTCAACGAGTTATTATTCTGAGGTGCATGCTTCTCGCTCTTGAAAGCGGGTGTGGCGTCCAGCAGAAGTGAGGCATCACATCCCTGTACTTGCAGATTCGCAACCGATCACATGTCCCATCAATCCAACTCACATTTTGATACTTACAAAAAATTCTGCAACTCACATTTCTGCAATAAAATTCTCCTCATTGTTACCCAAAAAAAAACAGAAAAAGTGGGTACGAGATACGAACTCCAAAGATGAAAGAAGACGTGAATGAAGCCCAGCAGAACGTCGAGTAACAGCGGAATAAGACCCAGTATTAGTAACAGCCTACAACAGGCAGCTAAGGTGGTGGTAGAAGTACATGAGCTCATCATGCGAGGCCGGCACAGCTTTACTTACATTGGGCCAACAGTCATGAAAATGAAGACGCAGCAACGATGCAGCCATACGTGCCTCCGCTTTGACGGCCGCCGTGACCAAGTCGGATACGATAGTCAATAAGTTCGGGCAGGTGGTATCATAGAAGGTCTCGCTCAATCCTGGCGGCGGAAACGGAGCGATTTCACACTCCGCCACAGTCGCAGCAGCACTCAGTAGCAGCAGCACCGCCAAACATGTCTGCTGCGCTTTTGAGCTCTCACACCCAGCGGCATTTCTCCTGCTTGAACTATCCATTCTCATCACTCTTCTCCTCGTTTCGGTACACACTCTAGGACGTTCAAAAGGGAGCAAGCTCGCTAGTGCAAATTGAGTAGGAAACTTGTCTTTAAGAAGCCAAGCTTGGAAGGGAGCAAGCTCGCTAGTGCAAATTGAGTAGGAAACTTTGTCTTTAAGAAGCCAAGCTTGGAAGACAACAGTCATAAATGCAGCCTAACAGGATGATCATCCATAAAAAGGATGTAGGAGAAATGAGGATCATCCATCCCTAGTGAAGATTTAGCCAAATCTGGCTATAAACCAGATGTGGAGTACAAATCTTTAATCAAGCTTCTATATATTCATGGCTACACATTGAACTCCAAATATAGAGATCTGGCCATTTTTCACGATTCTTTTTTCTCACTTTTGGGCAAATGGAAACCCTCCAAAATCACTTCATTTTCAAATTTATTTATTTATTTATTTATTTCACTTTTTGGCGAAATTTCGCCAGTAAATAGAAGGCTGGTCACTCTGAATCCTTTTTGTAAGGACTTTGTGAGTGATGTAGCCAAAAGTGACCATCATCATGAAAATAATTTAGCCAAATTTGGCTTACATACCAGATATGGGAGTTTTTTTAAAAATAGGATTCTTTTGTGTTCTTGGAGGAAAAAAAAGAAAAAGAAATGGCCACATTTCTTCAACAGGTTCCAAAAGGTAGCCAAATATAAATGGATTCTTAAATTTTCTACCTTAATATTTGTTCTATTGCCAAAATTCAGCTAAATCTTTCTGGTGGGTGATCACCCAGTATGGCTATATCACAAAAGAATTATTAATGAAAAAAAAAAACCCTGGAACTAGTATCCTGCCTGACTATTTTCTGTCTGTTCATGACAATTAGCTTTAGTTGTGCCATTGAGCACACACCTTCTTTAAACTAAGTCTGAAGTCAAATTTTCCATTTTTTAAAAGTGAAAATATTTGAATTTTAATTGAAAATTCTCAATGAAAATTTTTATTCTAAATTCAATATCCCCCACAACTTTGGTCTAAATATTAGAAAAATCACCTCTCACACCCCAAATTCCCCTAAATTTTGTAGTTTTGGTTCTATTGAATTTTCTTTTGTTGTTGATAACTTTGGTGACAACCTCTAACCCTAAACTACCAGGGTAGCTACTCTCCTCACAAAGCATGAGGAAAAAAGGCATTCAAAGGAAACATTATTATTTTACTGTAGTATCTTCTTCATTTCAATAATCTGTTGACATGAAAAAAAAATTCTGGTCAAATTTTCATGCCAACTTGAATTGGGATAGTGAATGAAACAACTCATGCGCAAGGTGCCATATAGCATACACAGGACATATACTTGGCAATTCTTTCCAGAATAAGAAGTTGTGAAAAAATATCTGGTTTGGCAGCCAATAGGAAAACCACTTAATGATCTACAAGAAAAAAAAAAAAAAAAAACAGCACAAAAAGTCACTTCACAAGGTCTTGA
>Ga0116227_10001589_pt1 | contig 51141 bp, 45 predicted proteins | sample S1TSphgellanicum_FD_89693 | JGI IMG/M metagenome (GOLD analysis project Ga0116227, IMG submission 89693) | Host-associated microbial communities from peat moss isolated from Minnesota, USA - S1T2_Fb - Sphagnum magellanicum MG | ecosystem: Host-associated > Plants > Peat moss > Unclassified...
AGCTTTGCGAAACAAGCCCAAATTAACTGATCTAAACTCCAATTGAGCTTTACTAATCCTTCACAATCCTTCAGTTTGTTAAAAACGAACCTGCCCAATTGAGCTTTTCTAATCCTTCACAATTCTTCACTTTGTTACAACAAACCCACCCAATGGAGCAAATTTGGAATTTTGGCTGTAGCAGATAATTCTCCAGAGTTTAGGTCTTCTCAGATTTAGAGGATTGATTGTCAAAGAGAAGTCCTCATGAAGTAAAGTTCCTTCCCAAAAGTGTGCGGGAGGCATAATTCTTCTGAGAACAACTTCAAATTTCTTGAGACAATCACTGCTGTAGCATGTCACAATTTGCGAAGAAGAAATTTTCTGGTACCTGATATTTGCAACATACAAGAATTTGTCGGTTCCACCAAGCAATGCAAGTTTGATGAATCAACAAAATGTGTAACATCCCACAAAGACAGTGAAAACACTAACAAACCCTAAACCCTAAAACCCTTGAGTTTTGGCCCACACCAACACAGGCCTCTGAACTACCTCTTCCACACAAGAAGGTGGCTTCCTGGCAGGGAAAGCTGCTGGATGGTACGCTGAAGAACAAGTCATTAAACCTGGTTATTATCATTGGAAAGAAAGCTCAAGTACATGATGAGAAAAGAAGCAGCCAAATAGAAGCTATGTCACAACAAATTAGGGTTTGCAGCTCAAGGTGGTCTTCTTCAGGGTGGGTTCAAGCTCTGCTATGTAGACACAGAAATAATTTAGAACAGCGCTGTGGAAGAATGACAGCCACAAAAGCAACTTATAGTTTTGCTTTTGGAGTTTAGGATTGCATGGGAAATGGCTAGGCAAGCCAACTTAGCATATGCAAGAGTTACATTAAAGAGGACATGATTGAAATTGGATGCCATGCCAACATAACACCAGAGACAGTCCTGAATTCAGGTCAGAATGTACTACAGAACGGTCAAGCCCCTGCCCATTACGTTGGGTAAGGCACAAGGTGAACAGACTGCAACACACCCAACATATTGGGCAAGGGCGAGACCATTCCATGACATTAAGGTCTGGAGTGGCAGATTCAATGCTCTTTTAAAAAATTCATCTTCAACAGACACATTTTGGTCAATACTACAAGTGTTATGGTTATCACTGAAAGATTATGTCATATAATGTGGTCAAGAAAATGACCTAATCTGCTACCCCAGAACTTAAATGTAGACAACAAGTTGAGTGACCTGATGGCACCAAGCTACTAAAGGACACAGTTTCAGGTGATTGTCAAAAGGCAGGTCACTTGCTCAAAAACTTCTTCCTCAAGGAACACTTGTTCAAAACTTGCTGGTTCCAGGTCTTTAACAATTTTCAAGCAATTGGCAAAGAACCGGCAGTTCAGGTTAGGTTTTCTCAACTGGTTCTTTGATTGTTTTGAGAACCACAGGTTCAGGTCAAAATGGGTTCTTTTCATATTTTGGGGACTGCCGGTTCGGGTTCTATAAACCCTACCTTTACCCGCAGGTTCTTCCTTTGAAAAAGAGAACCTTCCAAACACTGGTACTTGCCACCTTGTATGATGGTTCTTGGCATGAACTGGATCGAGGTATACCCATAGAGCTCTAAACATGCCCTTAAAAATGCATTCATGCCTACAAGGTCTTCACAACTTAAAAAGAGTTTGAACTATCGTAAAGCTTTATGAATCATGCATTCAATTATGAAAGAGAAAGAAACCAAATCGTTGGAAAACATATCTTAAAAAGAGACAACCTGTAAGGGGTCCTTACAAAGCTATAGCCAAGATGTGTAGACTTAGGTGAAGAGATGTGACTTTTAGTAATGCATCTCTTCAATTAAGATTGAATCATGGAGTAATCTTTCAACACTCCTCTTAAACCCTAAGTTCATCCTAATTGAAAAAATCATTATTCAATCAATCATCCTTGCATCATATCTTAAGTTTGCAAAATATCAACCACTATTTGTGCTTGCATTTGTATCATGGAGTTCTTCAACATAGACTGCATCTCTACCCACCATAGAAGAAACACCAATTGAACTTCTATATTTCACATGCTTTGCCTTGGTGAGTCCATTTAGTCAAAATGTCAACAAACATTCTTTCAATGCTACAAAATGTGACATATGCTTTTTCACTCTCCAATTTTGCTTGAAGAAAATCATTTTGTAATTCAATTTGTTATATTTTTTATCAAGGATGCAAACTCATCATCTAATGTTTTACACAATTGATTTGCTTCAAGACTAAAACAATGTTTCAACAAGTGTAGTTATTTCATCATTTGAATTAAGAAAGCAAAGGGATATGAGACATAATCTTTTAATCTTGTTGGAGGATCTTTGAGTCCTATTGGATTGTCTCGTAGTAGGAATTAATTCAATTTGTTGTTCCACTTTGTAAATGTCATCAAGGTTATCAAGTAATGTGATTTCATTTTCAGAACTTTGTTACCAAAATACTTTTTGTTTGACTTGGTGTCATTGGGCACGACTATTACAAGTTGATTAACAAGTATTGGCATTTGCATTACTTGTGATATGCCTTGGAATTGTGTTGGGTCAAGTGGGTATTCAAAAGTTCCATTTGTTTTGTTTTTTGGATGAACTTGGATTGATTTTGTTTGTGAAGGTTCTATTAATTTTTGAATTTCTCATCCTTCCACTGTTTTTGAAACTTGAAACAAAGGGGTCTCACTAAATATTACATCATGGCTAATTTCTTACTTTGTGGCTCATAAAAATTATAACTTTTCATTTCATCACTATAACCAATAAAGATATGTTTATGGATCTAAAATCTTACTTCTTTTTAAGTTCTTCAAGTATGTCCAATTGACAAAAGACGCTTGTTGATTCTAGGTACATAGAATACATTCCAAACATTAATCTCTTAATTAAAATACAAATGTATGATGATAGTATCAATTCCAACAACTTGTTGAGTCCTCCCATCACCCATGTACATTGCATGAGATTTAGTCAAAGGAATATATTCATGAAACCATTCTCTATATGGAATCATGTGATGATTACATCTTGAATTGAACAACCACTTTTTAAATCTTGAACAACAAACAAACATGCTAAAAATAATTCCAAATTTTTATTTTTCACTACCACATTTGTATGGGTACATGATTGAATTGTATTAGCTTGATTTAAGGTTCTATTTTTTTTTTCTCGATCTTTTTTTAATACTTACAATCATTGATGCAATGTCCTGCCAAGTCACAATAAAAACAATTACCCTTTTTCTTATTTACAATGTCATCCATTTGATTATTGTTGGTTTATTTTTGTTTTCTTCTTGTAAAACTTCTCTTATTGTTACCTTGTTTATTGTTGGTTTGTCCATGAAAGAATAATGCAACAAGTTGAGTAGATCCCTATTTGTTTTCATTCATGTTTTTTCTTCTTATACTTTGGCCATTAGAATGAAAAGTGTTAGCATTGGCATCTTCCCAACGACTATGACAAATGTTTTGTATGGTGCAAGCCATGCTTCAAGGAATTGCATTGCCACATCTTGGTCATTAACAAACAACCCAACACATGCATTTGATTCAACAAGTCTTGAAACTGTTCCCAAAAAACAGTAATAGATTTTCCCTCTTGGATGACTAATGATATGAATTTCTTTTTGACCAAGGATCATTGATCTATCTACATGTTCATACATTGCCTTGAAGAAATCTCATGTTTCTTTTGCTCTTTTTAAATGTTAGACCATTACTAATTGATTGTCACAAAAATTTAGCAAAACATTTACAAATGTTCTTCCTTCTCAATTTTCCAACCCTTTGTACAATTACATTAGTAGGACTAAAATCTACACCAATTCCATCAATTGTGGCAATTAAATCATTTTTCAAAAATATTGCTTGAACTTTCACTATCTAGAAATGATAATTTGTACCATTTAACTTCTCAATTGAAATGGTGTTATATGCAAGAACTATATTAATGGATGCCATACCATGTTATGATTATGAAATCAAACGTTGACTATAGCAACAAGATGTGAATTTACCTTTTTTGAACCATTATTAAACTTTCTTGCAAACCTACCTCTCATTCATAAAGTTTTACCTTTTATTCTTTGATACCATGTAATAAAACTTTATGAATCATAAACTCAATTATTATGAAAGAGAAATAAACCAAATTGTTAGAAATATATTTTTATGAGAGACAACTCCCAAGGGGTTTTTACAAAGGTATAGCCAAAAGGCAAAGTCTTGAGTAAAAAGATGTGACTCTTAGTAATGCATCTATTCAATTAAAACTAAATTGGGGAGTAACCTTTCAACATGAGCAAGGAGAAATGACTTTGGTATGATGACACAAGGATGTAAATTTGTATTCTAGATCAAATAACTTGAACAATAAGAAATATCCAAACTTTATCCCATATGTTCACTACTAAATAAATCCATGAGTATGCACATGAAATGCAAGAGAGAAAAATATGAAATCAAGAAATGAAAATATTGTGCTTCAACAAAACTTCACCTAAATTCATCTTTATTGTATTGGAAAGATCTTGTTGAATGCTACATTAAAGTGATGTCAATTTTTCAAATAGACACATTTTGAAAGAGTTATGGTGCTTCAAAAATTCAAAACACAAAGTGTTCAAAATTTTGGAATGCAAGTTGTAAGCTTGGAGAAAAATGGCCACTTTGATGTTGGGATCAAGAAAAGAATGTACAAACTATATTATAAGGAGAAAGATGAAGTAACAATTTTTTAAAAGTTTGGGTCATGGTGCATTCATAATGAATTTATGGTTAATCTATGATTCAAAATTGTATTCAATTTTACTAACTACTTCATTTATTTAGTTGATGCAATTGATGTGAATAAATGGTGTTGGTGAAAAGCATTATTGCATCCTAAAACTTTTTTATTCATTTTTTTATATTGGTGTGAGGATTTGCAAAATGTGTTTCAAATTTGACCTTTTTGTTACAATTTTTGGACTATAGAATTATCATTAATACCTTTTGACAGGGCTCCTTGGGCAAATGATATCAAAAATATGGTTCCATTATTGAAGACGACAAAATTTACATATGTGCCCTATGTGTGCACAATTCCATATGAAAAAGAAATATTCTAAGTTTAAATTCTATGTATAATAATTTTAAACAAAATTGACTATGTAGAAAGATTGTGTTCAACTAGGGTCAAATTGCTATACCAATTTAATGATTTTGCCTTTTGTGTTAAGTAGATGGATGCTATGGCAACTAGTTGTTTGATAGATGTTTCATTTTTTAACTCTAACAAATTAGTTGGGTTATTCAATATTAAGTACCATAATCTAAAATATGAAACATGATCAAAAGATCATATTTTGAAATTATCTTAACACTTGGGATTTGACTACTAATATGACCATACCCACTTTTGTATTTCTACCACCTATAATTTAACACATGCAGTCAAAAATTATGAAATGATATAAGTGTTTTGTAATTGTATTACAATTTTTATTTTTCACATACAATCTATGACACATGTTTTCCATTAAGAAAGAACTTATCCACTATCTAATATAAAGTCAATGACAAAAATGCATGTTAAAAGAAAAAATGTGAAAGATTCTTATAGTGGGAACAAATGTTTAACATGTTTTTCAACCTCCCTTGCTTGTGTTTACATATGACATAATTATAGTGTGTCCCTAAGCAATGTTGAAATATTGCAAATGTTACATCACAAACTTACAATATCACGAAATTACAATAGAATCTGTGAAAAAATCGTTAAAATTATGTCTATGCAACATTTGTGGGCTTCAAAGTGTAAAAATGACATGAAAAATATACATATTATTTTTATATAAATGATATGTCTTTTCTACTTGTGATGTTTTGATGTGAAATATGTACAATTTACTTGTGTAATTATTGTGATGTAATTTTCGATAAAATCATGTGATTTTTGTGTATTAAACATGAACATTCATGTATGTCATTCAAAAACAATGTTTCATCCATTTGAATATTTAAGATATTGAATATGTACAAATATCATTCATATTAATTATAGCACAAAATTCATGCAATTTTTGTACAAAACTATGAAAATTGAATTTTGCACGAAATTTGTATGAATTTATGAAGTCTAGTAAATTTGTGATGTATTTCCACTATTAATTACCTCTCCCCTAGGATTCATGTTTCCATTGTCTACATTGTTATTACAATCATAACATCATAGCTCTCCGTGTTGAATAAAGTTGATAAACACAAATATGGAAATGAAATCAACATAAAATAACATCAATGACTACTTTGTCAAGTTTAAGCAAAAAACATCCAAATTCAAATATGTTGTTTTAACCCATCCAAATGCTAATAGGAGCTACATGTTCACCAATGTTATCAATTTTTTATTTCAAAAGGAACCTTTAGACCTAGTTTTTTTTCTTTTTTCTTTTGATGGAACTTTCCATCTAGTATTCAAATGGTTTTTTGGATTTTTAAAACCTTCAATTCTAGTCATTTTCATAAACAATTTAGAATGAGTTTAATTTAACACAAGGTCCAATTCCATCTCCATTAAACACAATTGAAGCCCCCCAAAAATGTGTAGTTAGTTTGTTCAACTAATGCACACATTCCAAAATAAATGTTATGTAATATTAATTATGTACAACTAATCAAATCCAATAATTTGTCTAAAATGTGGGGCCAAGTTTATACCTTTTTTCAATAAAATTGAACTTATGTAGTTAAAAAACTTGAACCTTTTTAAAACAAAAACACCCCAATTTAAATTCCAATTCAATTTGAAAAAGAGGTTGATTCTTTGGTTAGGTTCCAAGGAAACTTGAAAGCTTCAATCTTGAGACCCTAAAACTTGACCTCATAACTTGACTTAAACTTGTTAAAATTCAAAAATCTACCAACATTGATCAACACTTATATCTTCACAAATATTGAAAACTTCTCCATACTTACAATTTAAGTCTTGAACTAAAAAAATTGATACATGACGATTAATAAATGTAACAAGATCTCAATCCTAAAACATATTGACAAATAAGGAAAAAATATATTTAAAACACCTAAAACAATTGTTTTTTGAAAAACTCCTCATCCATGGTATAACTACATTCAATTTAGTGTTTTGAAATCTTCTATCACAAAACAAGGTTTAAAAAAAAAAGAAACCAACATTTTCTTAATGGAAAATGTTATATAATCACCATCTTGTATTGTGTGATCAAAATGTAACATCTTGATTCTTCAATATAAGGTGCCTTCCAATTGGTAAATAATCAAACTTGGGCAATATTCTTAAATCACTATTCGGGCACCCTAAATTATGAATCTACAAAAGAACATGGTAGCTTCTTGTTCTAAATGGAAAAAAAACATGATAAAGGGAGATGCAAAAGGAATGAGATCATATGCCTCTCATCAAACCTCTTTTTGTTACAACCACCTCTAGTACCAATTATTGCATAGAGCAACCCAATTTTTGCAAAATCCCCCATCTCAATTTGCACATGACCAACTCTTCAAGGAAAGAAAACACAAACCATATCGTCTCACTTTTTCACACTTCTCAACTCTTCACTACAAATGCCAAATTTCTGATCTCTCCTCATTAGTTATACTTCCCACCCACAAAGAGCAAAATTAGGGTTTTCTAGATCATCGCCAATAACAAGAATACCACCACTTAGACCTACAAATAACAATTAAAGAAAAAACAACAACAACAAGAGGCAGGTAGCCAAGGAGTGCAAAATAGGTAGTGATTTGCTCTCCAAATGCAAACTTTCTTGTCAATTGCAAAAGCATTGAATAGTAACAACCTGTTTGTGTTATTTTGCCCTTGAAACATCAAACCCTAAAAATAATGTTTAGCAACAATCATCAACAACAACAACAATAGCAACAAACAAAAAGCTTCAAACTATTATTATTATAATTATAATTATTATTCTTATAGCAAAAAAATCACAAGTTTTTGTTTAGTTGCAAAAAATTTCTTTCTCAGCACAAAACTCTGTCCAGTAAGTATTTTGAGGGAACGAGAAAACGCCTTGGGGAACGTGGGTGACGACGTGGCCTCACCAGCGTCCAGTATTCGCTTAGCTTCACCGGTGTTCCCCTGAGCACCACGTCGGAGACGAAGAGCCTAGCCTTTTTATTTCTCTGGCTATATATATATATATAGCCAGAAATCACTATTAGAAACTATAAGTGCTAAAATCAAGTACTTTTTGAGATTTTCAATGGCCACAATTCGACGAAGTTTTAATGAAAATAGACAGAATTGTATACATGACTCAAATAGGTTAGCCAAAAAGATAGAGGTATATTTATATTTTACTTAAATCATATTTAGCTTGTAGCCAAATTTGTCTAGATCTTCCTATGGATGATCGCCACTTTGGCTATATCACAAAATTGACCCCCACAAAAAAAAAGAAAACACAGGAAATTCAAGAGCCTAAGAGAGCCGAGACGAGTGTGGGAGAGGGAGACAGATTGAAGAGAGAAAGATTTGTTGCTGCAAAACTCATTGTGGAGTTTGCAGCGACATTGAGGATTTTGTCGCAAGAGCCTTGGTTGGTTACTATGGCGACCTCTTACGGTATCGGAGTGGTGGCGGGAGTAGTAGCGACGACGCAAGGAGAGGCAGTTTGTGGAGGGAGCATTAGCAATTATATTGCCAGGTATGTAATTAATTTTGTGTGTTTTTTGGAGATTTGAGGAGGTGAAATTTTCTCCTCCTCGTTTTGGTTGAAAGATTTCATTTCTTGCACAGTGCACAACAAAAAAATTTAAAAATTAAAAAAAAATCGCTGCAACAAATACCCGTTTCTAAATTCCTTCTTTCAGCTAGCTAGTTTTTACATTACTGCGCATTTGTGTTCAGATTTTGTAATTTAGGGCGGAGTCGATTAGAAAGGGCTTTTGCACATGATCAAAACGCTTGTTCGGCAAACGAGAGAGTTGGGTTTTGGTTAGGATTTAGGGGATTGGGTTTTGGTCAGGATTTAGGGTATTGGGTGCAATGGGTTTTGGCAAAATAGGGTCTATGGTTTGTGGAATTTTCTAGAGTTTTTGAACAGAATCACATTTTCCTGCCCTGATCACCATCCGACATGTGTGAGAAGAATATGGAAGGTGGTCCAATTTTTCTTTCTTACCTGTTGGTTGAAAGGATTCATATGAGAAGTGGGAGAAATTAAGTGTTGGGTGCAATGGGTTTTCACAGAATAGGGTACATGTGTGATGGGTATGTGGAATTTTCTAGAGTTTTTGAAGACAAGCAGATTTTTCCTACCCTGATTATCATCCCATGTGTTGAGAAGAATATGGGTGGTGGGTGATCCAGTTTTTTTTCTTGCCTGTTGGTTGAAAGGCTTTATATGAGAAGCTGGAGAAATTAGGTGTTGAGTGCAATGGGTTTTTCTTGGGTTCCTGGAGTAGCTGAGTAAATGAACCTGTTGCTTTGGAAAAAACCTTGAAATGATAGTCCAAGAGGTGGGTTTTGTTTCTGATAGCCAGATGGCAGTTAACAGTCGAAGACAGTTACCTCACAACGCACTCTCTCAACGGCCCCACATTGTGTCAAGACGAGCAGCAGCAGCAGCAGGAAGAGTTCAAGTCATGGCAGTGGCCACACGTCCCCCTGCTACTGGAACGGTTGGCAATGTGGAGAGGAAGGACCAAGACTTGCTGGGCAGCAGGCGCAGCATGGTAGTACCTGTCTATCTGTGTGCAACCGTGTCTTTCAGAGGATTAGGCTCTGGGGGATATGCTGGTAGTAACTCTAGGTTCAGCTGGTGCAACTTCTTTGTGTTGTTGTCTGTTGGCAGCACACAATCTTTGTCTACAGCAGAATGACATTCCACCAACAATGTGTTGGTTCTTATTGGAAGGAGTATGTGCATGATGTTGTGTTCAATTTTCTTCTGTCCAGGGCTAGCTCTCATCCTCCACAATTGGCATGTGCTGGAAACAGAGAGTTGGAGAAATGGCTGACGAGATGAAGAGGATGAGAGCACAGATGGAGGAGGATGAGCAGGTGGCATCACTCATGCGAGGTCTCCGTGGTCAAAACTTATCTGATGAGCTCTTTGCAGCTGCAGATACCCGGCTCCGTCTTGTGGAGGTTAGCCCTGCCAGAGCCTACTATTCAGGCCTCTAGCAAACAGTGTATTTGTTAGGACTCTTGCCACCTTTAAATTGGTTCTGGGTTCAAACCAACCTGGGTATGCCTGCTAGATGTTTTCCATGCAGCTGAAATGGGTGTCAACTAGTCATAGGGGACCTCAGCCAGGTTTTGGGATGGTCATGGGGACAACCATGTTGTGGGCCCCTAAGAAGTTTCCAGTTCTGGCAAGGAAACCCGAGTGCTGAAATTGAAGAGACATTTCTTTGTGCTTTTGCCTGTCATGGGTCCTTCTGTCATCTTCAGTTGAAGCAGGTTGAGTGGTTGTGAGGGAGGTGAAAACACCTAAAAGTTGAAAGATGTGGGGTGGAACAGGTGGAGAGAGTGGAAGGAGAGGCTATGCTCCCACAAACCTATGACCCTGATACCATTTCAGCATACTGGGGCAAGCGGCCTGGATCAGTGTTAACACGGGTGGCTCAATTGCTCAGTGTAGCAGGTGGTTTTCTCTCTCATGTAGGGTGGGACATCATCAACAAAAAGTTCAAGGAGGTGGGCATTCTCTCTGTGTCAGTCAGCAGCAAAAACTTGGAGATAATTAAACAAGTGCCTATCATTGTGGGTACAACATGGAGTGTTAGTTTTAACAAATGTGTTCTTGACAGAATGAGGTGCAGCGTGCAATTGAGCTGCGTGAAATTGTGACATCATTGGGTCCAGCCTATATCAAACTTGGGCAAGCTCTAAGCATTCGGCCTGACATTCTCTCACCATCAGCAATGACTGAATTACAAAAACTCTGTGATAAGGTAACTTCTCCAGTTTTGTTTGGGAGTATTTTGTGATTTGCGTATTGGATTTGTTTAATCATGCTTTCCAGGACGGTTCAATGATCTCAAGATGTCTTTTTGTCCACAATATAGGCTCATTAACTTGATCCAGAGGACTGGAGAGTAATTGCTGAGTTAGGACACAACATGTGCATTCACACAATGTAGTTGTATCTGCTATGATTCTTGCAGGTTCCTTCATTCCCTGATGATATAGCTATGGCACTTATAGAGGAGGAGCTAGGACCCTGGCAAGAGATTTACTCAGAGCTTTCTCCCTCCCCAATTGCTGCAGGTAAATTGCAGGCAGGGATTTACTCATGTACAATAGATGCTTGCTTATCAACATTGTTAGCAAGTTTTGTAGCCTTTTGACAGCAACCAATTTTGGCACAATCTCACAAGAGATTGAAAGCAAAGGAATGGTGGGACAGCATCCTTGGGACAGGTCTACAAAGGAAGGTTGCGTGAGACTGGGGAGTTGGTCGCAGTAAAAGTGCAACGACCCTACGTCCTGGAAACTGTCACAATTGATCTTTTCATTATCCGCCACCTAGGCCTTGCACTTCGCAAGTTTCCTCAGGCAAGTGTTTGACTCCATGGTATATACTAATTTCAGGAAACAAGCAATGTTCAAAGTCAGAATTTAGAAAGCATTCAGGAAACTGTTGACACAATAGGGTTGTTGGTTGTCAGAGGACAACAGATTGCTACGGATGTTGTGGGGCTTATTGATGAGTGGGCAGCACGATTCTTTGAAGAGTTGGATTACATCAATGAAGGTGAAAATGGTACACGATTTGCTGAAATGATGCGTGTTGACCTACCTCAGGTCAGTTGCTCACATGACAACCTTCTTCACTAGCAGTGAAGTTTAGCCTAGCCCTTTCTCCTGAAACTAGTGCCCTACTCCATTATATGCCATCAAAGGTTTTGTGTTTTGGGATTTTATGTGTCATAGGGGTGAACCCATTTCAGGTTTTGTCTCTTGCCTTTTATGAATAGTGACTGACTAACCTGATAGGAGGTGTGCAATGATTGTTGATAGGTAGTGGTTCCAAAGACTTATACAAAATACACATCACGCCGTGTGCTCACAACTGGTTGGATAGAGGGGGAGAAATTGTCACAAAGCACTGCAAGTGATGTTGGTGACCTTGTAAATGTTGGAGTGATTTGCTATCTTAAACAGGTGTGACCATTTTCTCCTCTTCTACAATGCTCACATGTCTGTTTCAATGGAATGGTTTGTTTGTGCGTTAACCTTTACCTCTGCCAGATTTTTCAGTTGGTATCACATTAAAACCAGTTGGTCCCTTCCTAGACATGGATTGGAATGACCAAGAACATATACGAAAGGCAATTGAAGTGTACTGACCCTGTTTTATTTGTGGGTGTTCTCATGTAAAGCTATTGGATACAGGGCTCTTTCATGCAGATCCACATCCTGGAAACCTCATACGAACACCTGAGGGGAAGTTGGCTATTCTTGATTTTGGTATGTGTGTTGAGGTTGCACTGCATGCCTGCCTGCCTGCCTTTGAGTGGAATTCAGCAGAGTCATCAACCTACATGAAGTGAGAGAATGGGTAATTAGGTTTGATTTTAGACCCTTGCTCCCTCATACTTGCCATGACCCTCTTTTTACTTTTTGTGGAATGTCTCATGACAGGTCTCATGACACAGATCACTAACAATCAAAAGTATGGCATGATTGAAGCAATATCACACCTGATCCACCGTGATTATGAGGCAATTGTGAAAGATTTTGTGCTTTTGGACTTTATACCTGATGGAGTGAACTTAAAGCCTATCATGCCAGTGCTTGCGAAAGTGTTTGACCAAGCACTTGAAGGAGGTGGAGCTAAGAACATTAATTTCCAGGAACTTGCAGCTGATCTAGCACAGATAACATTTGACTATCCTTTCCGAATTCCACCCTATTTTGCACTTATCATTCGGGCAATTGGAGTTTTGGAGGGCATTGCTTTAGTGGGCAACCCGGATTTTGCAATTGTCGATGAGGCATATCCATACATTGCTCAGGTATGAATATGGGCAGACCCTAGTTGGCCATCTGCTGGACTTTGAATAAAGAGTTGGAGTGATTTGTGCATGGATCTAGAACTGGACTCCAAGATGCATTTAAGTATTGCTGTGATGAACTCACATTGGTTTCTTTCTTGGCAGAGACTACTAACAGATAGTTCACCAAGGCTAAGGGAAGCACTGCGGTATACCATCTATGGACGAACTGGAGTATTTGATGCAGATCGTTTTATTGATGTGATGGAAGCATTTGAGACTTTTACCACATCAGCCAGGAGTGGGGGTGGTGATCAAATGCAGGGCAGCATGGCATCATTGGGCCTGGTGTCTGTGAGGACACCAGCACGACTTCCAGCTCGTTGGGTTTCAAGTCAGCAATTGGAGCAGGGTGTGCAGATGCGCACTGCTCTGGCGTTTATAGTTTCTGATCAGGGCCAGTTCTTTCGAGAATTTATCTTGGATGAGGTCTGCATTACATATATATGTGTGTATCTTGAAATTGGTGTTTGTTTTTTTGGTCAATCATTTGGCAGTTAGGAAAGCAAATGCTGTGCTTGGAAGGTCTGGAAGATATTGTGGCAAGACTTGAAATCAGATCCTAAAGCCCGGCCTTGCTACTGAACAAAATTCTGCACACAGATTTAGATTGCTAATGTGTTGGTAATCTTATTTTCAGGTGGTAAAAGGAATTGATGCAATAACAAGAGAGCAGCTAGCGCAGTTGGTAGTTATTTCTGGTCTCGATAGGCTTAATCCAGTCCTCAGTTCAATGATCTTGCCAGGTGGCTTGAAACCCACAATCTTGATTCCCGTTGTGACACAAGAAGACGAGATTGTCCTTAACAATGTGCGACGTATTGTGGGTTTCCTGTCTGCTGGCACCCCTTCATCACGATCTCTCTCACAGGTAATCTGCCCATTATCTTCCTCTGCATCTAGAAGCCCTGTTCCTTGCATAGGAGGAGCTGCACAATTGTTGTAAGGATTTTAGATGAGGAGGATGTTGAACTTCATGAGAGTTGTGAACAGGGAGGGCCATTGGAGGTCATGGAGGTTGTGAGGGAGTTGCTTCCAGTGCTACCCACAGTAGCAACACAACTGCTTCCTGAGATTGTGAATCGACTAACATCCAGAGTTATGGCACGCGCACTTCGGGAGATTTTCGCTTAGATGGTTAGGTATTGATCTCATGTGCCTTATTTCTTCCCTTCGTTGTGCGAATACATCGATTTATCAAGCATCCTTAGAGTAGTGCGGAAGCTGAATCTAGAATTTCATTTGGCAACCTCATTTGGTAGCTTTTGAGGGGAATGGAAAATTGTTAAAACATTATATGCAGCTAGGACATTAAAAAGTTCTCACCTGAAACTATGCCCTTTGCTTGGCATTTACACCTGTAAAAGTGTCTTCAGAACAGGAAATACAACTCTGTACATGCAATGATCTAAGGTGCACATGCAAATCTCTTTTGGAAATTAATGGTACTTGGTTGTATGCAAAAGGGGAAAGCAAACAATGTGCAGAGTTTACTGGAGGTTCATTTCATTTAAAGTGAGCAGTGATCAGCATCCAGGGAGTCTCAAAAAAAGAGAAGCCTTTGGGTCCTTGGGACCATGATTGCTGATCATGCAAACCATTCACAGAAGTGACTTGGGCATATGGGCTGACCTGCACAGCCATGGGATCATGCGTGGGGACACGTTGGAAATCTGTGGGGTCAGAAATTGATAAGATTGAAGAATACCAGATGGGATATGTTGAGGGTGCCTTACCCTTAGTAAAGTTTCTGCCTCAACAGAGGATGGCATCTCACACGGAAGGCGCCCTCTTCTTCTTTTCAAATGAATTGCTGCCATTCAAAATTCTGCCAGGTCTTTACGAGCAGGGCCCTCCTTACAACCAAGTTGCACTGCATGGTTCTTATTCTGCTCATGTTTTGTGTTTTACAGCATAAAATCATGTTCTACATGCGCCCCTATTTGAGCCTACAACTTAGCAACTACAAACTGTAGCACTACAGCTATCCTAGTTCCCAGCATCTTGCTCAAAGACTTTCTCACTAATTTGCAATCAAACTCTGCACTAGTGAGTTATTTTTTAGTGGCAAATTTTCACGAATTTGTGCTGTCAGAAACAAAACAAAACAAACCAAACAAAACAAAAGCATAAAGGAATTTGGTGGTGGCAAACTTATACTAATTTGTGATTTTTGGAAACAAAGATGAAACCACAAAAAACACACAAACACAAAGGAAAATGTTGTGCAATGTATTCTGGTAGGACTTGCTAGACTAATAATGTAATGTAGTAGTACCTTTTAGGGCTTGGCAGTAAATATATTATTTTTTGAGAATGTTGAACTTTTAAGAAAATTATTTGTTGAAACATCAAAAGTTAAGGAAATTATCTATTTGTCAATGCCAAAATTTTAGGGAACTTGAAACCGGTGCATAGGTTGTATTTTAGGGTTTGTTGTCTTCTTTGTTTCAACAATTGTAGTACATGGGTGATTTCAACATTAATTATATTATTTTCAAAAATGTTGAAATTTTCACCCCAAAAAATTCAGAAATATTTTTTTACTGAAAGAAAATAAAGAGTCTGATGAAATAAAAATAATTATTTGTCAAAATGGAATCCTCTAAATTAATTAATTATTCAACAAACATGTGTCAAAGTAACCAAGGTACTTCGACATTCCATATTAATAGGCACGTGATTTATGTATTAGTGACTTATTCACCTATGCTTAGCAATAGATGCAATGTCTACTATGGCTCCCTTAAGCTATTGGACAAAGTGAAGTCCATGTTGTTTCTAACCTAGAAATCTAATGGCGAGAGGAAATCATGCAATATTAACAAGATCTTTTCATGGACATCAAGTGCAACAATAAAAATGATAATTTATTAAAATTTCAAATTTGATATGCTTCCAAAATAAAATAATTCAGCTATAATACATACATATATATATATATATTTGGCACCCAAGTGCGGAATCAAATCATGTACTATAATATTAGTACTTATCGGTTGAAACTTCACACCCTTCAAACCCAATATATGCGCCCATATATGCTACATGTAAGTTAATAATTACTAGTTTTCTTTAAACAAGGTCATTTGGCATAAGATAACAACATTTCCAATTACAAATAAATCTTCCCATTGTGATGAGTCTTCTAGGTGCTTCCCGGGCATTTTTCTTTCCAGTCTGATCAACGCTTTTCTTTACTAGCCAAATTTCATCAAAAAGTGAAATTCAAAATTCAAAAAAGAAGTGATTTTGGAGGTTTTCATCACCAAAAGTGAGAAATAAATTATTAAAAAAAAAATCACTAGATTCATATATTTTGGGTTCATTGTGTAGCCAAAAATATAGGGTTGAGGATTAAAGATTTGTATTTTGTTTCTAATTTATAACTAGATTGGGCTAAATCTTCCCACAGATGATCACCACTTTTTTTTTAAATGTTCCTATGAGGGCTTTTTTTTTTTTTTAATTTTAAATTTTTTTTTAAATTCCTCAAATAAGTCCACTGGCGAGGATCCCCAACATTAATCAGAATTAAATGTTGACTATCCTAGATGGGCTCTAACATTTTCACAAAAGTATTGCCACAAATGATGACCAAGAAAATGCCTAGGCCTATATGTGACTAATTTAATTTTCTACGTCAAAAATGGCAAAAATTTCCCCCTGAAATCACAACTTTGTTTAGTGTTTTTCTGAATTTTTTTTTTGCCAAGTTGTGAAAACTTGCCCCCAAAAAAAAAAACCACACCAAGTTCCTACAAACAAAAATTCCAAAAAAAAAACACTAAGTTGAGCTTGGGTACTTGATGGGAGGCCATAGGACTTGTGACCCTCATGATAATGGGATCCCCACAAGCAAATAAGTGAGCGAAGATTATCATGTTGGCTAGGGCGGTGGAGACAGGGTCCCTCATATAGTCCTTTTTGTCTTGGCATTTGAGACGCTTATCCGAGAGCAGCATATCATCCCTGGGGCCAACCCAATGTGCTAAGTACTTACATGATTAGTGGGACCGTTTATACCCAAAGATCAAGATTCGTCAAGCATACATCTTGATTCTCATGTGGTGATGAAGATTGCCATTCGTGCTTCTTCTTTGTGCATATGCATACTCTTTATCTTCCAAATGGGTACGAGTGCAATAGTTTTGGTCACCACCATCTACCCTACTACCTTGGCAGCTTTGACACCAAACCCTATCATTTCCAGAAATGTTGAAGTTTTCACCCAAAAAAAAAACTTCGAATTATTTTTTTGTTGATGTAAATTATGGAATTTAAAAAAATATTCTATTTGTTGAAATGAAAATTTCTTTCAAAATTAATCAACTAATTAATTATTCAATAAACATGTGTCGAAGTTGCCAAGGTACTACAGTAGTTCAATTTGCATGAATAGCTTGATGTTGAAGACAACATTGAATCATGGTCCAAATTTTTAAAACCATCTTCCAAGTTTTGAAGTGTTTTCAAAGTGGTTGGAAATGTGATTTAGAATTTGTTAACTGAAACAAGCAAAAGTATTTCTAAATAGTGCCAACTATTCAATTTTGATGGTGATTATCCACCAAAATCTTGAGCTCAATGAGCTTTTTTGGCACTATATTGTCAGTTTTTTTGGGGGTAAGTTCTATACATTCGTGTGTGTAGAAAGGAATGTTCCAAGTTAGAGAGGCATTTCACTGCTGAATTTTTAAAATAAATATTTGTAATAAAAAAATTAATGAAACCTATCATACTAAAAGAGTTCAGCAATTTAGTGGAACCAATGAATGACTCTAAATGAGTCCCCTTATAACAACTTAGGTGCCCAAATCATGACTTCATTTTTCATAAATATTGAGGCTACTTGCATTTCATTAAGCTATGGTACCTATTGCTGCTTGTATTAATTAGATTGGGGTGTCTCCCGAAAAGAAAAAGAAATAAAAATTGGCCCATCAATATATATATATATAACACTTCAAAAGCTTCGACAATTAAAAGTTTCTACTTGAAGATAGAGCGGCTCCACTTTGACTCACCCATACACGGTGAGAAAGGGGAGAACTTTGGGCAAACCATATGGGATAAAAGTGTGGTGCTATTTGGAATAATGTGAGGAAAAACACATGGAGAACATGAGAAAGATGGTGAAAGCTCTTCACCCTCCCCAAAAAAAGAAAAGATGGGGCCCTCTTGAGTTCATGTTCAGTCATCTCAATAAAAGGTGTCAAACATTTTCTTATGTTTTTGAAATCGTTGCTTACTATTGCGATGAACACTAATTTGAAAAATACCAATGAGAGAAAATTATTTTCCATTTAACTTGGATTCCCTTTGTACACATCAATCACTTATCTTATGGCTTATTTCAAATAATAATAATAATAATAATAAAAGTAAAATTTTAAATATAAAAAGACTATCAAGAGATCAATGCTAATTAACAAAAACAATGTCCTCAAGGCAATTTTTTTTTTTTGATAAGCACTAATCTCATGAGCAAAAGCTCGAGGTCAATCACATGTACACATTAACAATCAATGTTGATTTTCACTTAATGCGAGCTGGTCATGCATGTTCCTTGGTTAACCCCCCAACTTTTTTTGAACGGCTTGGGATAGAGCTTACATCCCCATGTTCTTGTCTTACCAAAACTTTCCAGAAATTGCGAATTAATGTTAGCATTGACCCCAACAAATGGTAGCACATCCAAAGGTTGTCTCTATTGGGAAATGGTGTGATGTTGGGAAATGGTGTGTGATGGGACCTCTTCCTCCTTTCCCCTCTGGGGATTTCTCTGTAGGGAGATCGTAATTTCAAAACCCCACAAAACTTTATTGGCCTTGCCTACCAAGGCAAGGATATTATGGACCATGACGATGGGCGTTGTGTCTTGAAAAGGTGAAAATTAGGAAGTAGCTAGGCCTATCACTACTCCTTGACTTAAGATGAAAGATGTTTGCATCCTTTGCAACATAATTGAAATTCTTTGACAAAAAATTGAACGTGGTTGATGATAATTTTTTTTCATCTGAGGCATTCACAAAATATCAAATGAAAAAAATTCTGGAATTGAACAAGCAGGTTCTCACTTGGGGCTTCTAATCATACAGATAACATCTTTGTCCACATTTGTCACCTTGACCTACGGTAAAGGTGAAGGACAAGGGCATTACCAAAATAAGGGCTTGTGTGAGGTGAAGCCAGAGGCATAGGCCAAGTTCCAATAATGCCCTCGTTTCATGGCTTCATTCCATGTAAAAGCCTTGCAAATTTTTTTGTCCTGAAATATCCACAAAGGGAGGGAACCACAATATATATTCATTGTTTGGGAGGCAAGGCTTTATGAAAATTGAAGGGGCTTTACAAAAAAATGAAAAGCCCATGCAAGAAAACGTAATGCTTGTCGTTGGCATGGAAAAAATCTTATGCAATCTAATGTGACCTCCAAATAGAATGACAAAAATTTGTTAGGTTTTTATGTGTAGGGTAGAGCCCCATGATGGGGGTATTCCCAAAATAAGGGCCCGTAGCCAAGTCTAGACTAGTGTTGGCAAGTTCTAGGATTGAGGTAGGTTTAGGTCTAGGTTATAGGGTGCCCAGACTGGAGGTTTCAAGTTTTATTACAACTATCGTTGGAACCTAACCAAGGAGCAAGCCTCTTTTCAAAATTGAGGTAGAACCTAAACTAGGGGTGTTGCTCTCTTTCAAATAATATCAAGTTTTCTAAATAAATGAGTACAACCGTATAATAAAACCTATAAGCTTGTCCTCCCATTTTAGACAAGTTATTGCATTTGATTGGTTGTGCATAATAATATTACATAATTTTTATTTTTAAGGATTGGTTAAGTTGTGTAATGGAGATGGAATTGGACTTGATCTTAAATTGAACAAGCTTTAAATTTTTTGTGAAAATAGTTGGGACTGAAAGTTTTAGAAATTCAAAAAATCAATCTCAAAACTAAATTAAAAAATTCAATCCCAAAAAAAGAAAAAAAAAAACTAAACTAAACTAAAATCAAAATAGAAGGTTCCTTTTGAAATCAAGAACAAAATAACACTTTGAACTTGCATTTTGAGAATGTCCTTACCCATGGGCTTTTACCTCTCCTTAACAGCACAAGGTGAAAGTAATTTTGAACTTCAAAATATGTAGATCACAACTTCTCTAGAGGTGAAGGTTCTTGCACTTACTCTTTTGATTGTGGGAAGGATTTTTAGCCTATTAGTAGGTGTAAGGTTCATCTTCTTTTCTAAGAGGGATTTTATTGTTTTTTTTTTGTGCATTTTCACAACTAGGTGAAATTTTTTCAAAAAAAAAAAAAAAAAAAACATGAAATTTTTATGATTTTGAGATTTTTTTTGCCACTTTCAAAAAATAAAATAAAATAAACCATATCTAGACTTAGGTACTGCCAATGTCATTAATTGTAGCAAGATTGTTGAAATTATTCTACAATACATTCACAACTATCACCATGCAAAAGATGTTTTGACAACCTTGCAACCCTAAACCCTAAAACCACTAAGCCTTCCCTAAACATCTCATTTTACCCATCATCTTTCATTTTAAACTATCCATAAAGTTTGACAAATTGAAGATTAAGATTATTCTTCAAAACCAAAAATGAACACCTCAAGTGGTCATCATAGTTTCTATTCTAACCACACTACAGTCTATCTTGGTCACCACTACTTACAAGCTACCTATGGAACTACTAAGGATACTACTTATGTTAAGGGCTAGCTACCTAGGAGCTATCTAAAATAAAAGCTATTAAAAACTTACATAGAGATTACATAGAGGCTATCTAGGGACCTACCTAAGAATTAGGTAAAGGGCTAAATAAGGTCTACATGGAGGATTATAAATCAACCATAAGTTGCCCCTTAAAAAAAAAACCCCCTTGCATATCCCTTAACCTAAGAAATCTCTAGCTAACTCCATAGGTAGGCTCTATGTAGTCTCTTGAATAGCACTTAGATATCCCCCAAATTAAGAAATCTCGAACTCACCCCATAAGTAGGTTTTATGTAGTTTCTTAAATAGTCCTTAGATATATCACATAACCCAGATAAGCCCTTAGATGTCTCCTTAAATAGTCTTTTAAATAGGCCCATTTTAGTCTCTAAAATAATACTTAGATATCCCATAACTGAGGTAGGTCCCTAAATGTTTCCTTAGGTAATTTTTAAATAAAAGCTTACATAAACTATGTAGACTTTTGATAGCCCCTTTCTTAAATAGTCCCCTAAGTAACTCCTAGGTATTTTTTAACTTAAAAAAAATCCTTAGCTAATTGCTTAAATAAGCTTTGAATGATTTCATAAATAACCCTTTAAATATCTCATAACCTATGTAAACATGGGTGAAACATAGAAAATAAGGGCAGGTCTAGAAGAGAGTAGTCTATGTGAACAACATGAAAGCATTTATGGCCTGCCCTGCCCGAAAAAAATAAATCTAGTATACTTTGAATCTGGTGGGAGTCTCAGCTGTGATACGTTTCCATCCTAAATACGTACATGCGTATATATACAGTAGTATACGCCCCTAGGGAACACGCACTTGTCGCCTCAATGTGCTTACACGTGTGAGGCTTCCCGTTGGCAGAGAACCGAACAGCTGCCAGCCACCGTTTGGATCTCCAGGCTGTGTGAAATCCAACGGCGCAACCTTGTCCAGAGATAGACCGCCAGGTTGGTTTCGCCAGGTTTCGCCAGATGAGTTTATCCAGACAAAGTGTAGATGCCGGCTTGTGGTTGATGGAATGATGAGATGGCGAAACCCAAGCCATCGGCGAGCACTTATATCGAACGTGGCAGGTTGGGTGTCAGAATGTGACGGTGTCAGACTGGGACCGGTTGGGGCCGGTGGAAAGGGTGCCTACATGGATGAAAAATGGAGCCAAGATGTTGGGCGGGGATGAAGGGATTCGTGATAGTACGTTAGGGGGCAACAATAATGATAATAAAACTTGGATGATTAATGGGTAGGGTACTTATGGTGGGTCTTTTTCAGTTAAGCCTTAGATGAGAAAATGATGACAACCACACACCTTTTCAAGTTTTGGGCTGGTTTCATCCACTAGACAGACTTATTCTCCATGTATGACCAATTCTTCATCCAAGCTTTTATTGCAGTTACGTAATGAGTAGCTGGTGAATGGTAGCAAAAGAAAATAGTTTGTTTCAAACAAAAAATATTTTTTCTTAAGTCATGTGAACCCAAGCTTTTTATCTTATTTTATTTTTAAAATATTTTTTCTTAGTGTAAATTTGACTAATTTTGCTAATCTCTGGGGAAAAAAATCCAATTTTTGATATCACAAAATTGAGAGAAGAAAAAAAAGAAAAAAAAGAAAAAGCCGGGAACCAAGATGTTATTTTTGGAAGTAAAAGAATTTAGGATTTCTCCAATATAGATTAACAAGTGTCTTATCATGTCCGTGAAATTTATATTAATTCAAAATTAAATTTAACATTGACATGAATAATGACAGATTATTGAAAATCATATGAAAAACATAAGAAGAAAATAAAATAATTGATCATGGCTGGTAGTGTGCAACGGCAATGGGGGAGCCCAAATTTTGCTAATAACCTCAAGTTAGTTCCAATTTTCAAAAAAATCTCCGAATAAAACAACCTCGGGTTTCAGGTTATTGAAACTAATCAAAGAACTGGTTCCAGGTGGGTGGTTTCTTGGGAAAGAAACTAGAAGGTTGGGTTGTTGGGTTAGTGTAGGTTTGTTGACCAGTTCGATGATTCTGTGAGAACCATGATTAAGGATAAGAACAACTAACTGGTCAAGAATCCATATACCCAGATGTAAGGAAAGAACTGTGTCAGAACAACTAACTGGTCAAGGATCCATGTACCCCATATCTTACCCACCAGTTCTTTGCTTCGCAAAAGACAGAACCCCATGAGCCTCCCAGTTTAGGGTTATGTTATGAGACACCCCCCCCCCCAAGTTGCTTGTTGGCCTTGCCTACCACGGCAAGGATATTGTTGTTGTTTAGATTCATTATAGAGTTATAGTAGCTTAAGGGATTTTGGCTCCTAGGTAATAATAATAGGTCTATTTTTTTAATGAGGATTTTTGAAAGATGATATTTCGGCTTGTGTTGAAACTTGAGATTAGTTATAGAGTTATAATATCTTGAAAGATTTTGGTTTCTTTTAGAGATTTTTTTGAAGATTATAATTTTGCATGGTGAAATATTTGAGTTTCCATAATTCCTCTTTTTTCCTTAAGATACTTTTTAATGTAAATGGCAAGGCCACAGTGTGACACACCCCTTTGTTTTTGTTTCTATGTACCCCAAAATCAAAAAAAACATCTGAGGTCTTTACACTCAATTAAACCCTTTGCCGGGCTTTACCAGAATCATCAGGCCCCTCCTCAGCTCCGCCTCACATAGGCCCCTTACAAAAGATAGGGGACAGAACTAGTTTTTTGGTGCACCAAAGTAAGTGCGAAATCCTGTTAATTTCGTTTGTAAAAAATTCAACCCCTGCTACTGATTTCGTGCCCTATCAGGATCAAACTGGCTGAACTCGCCCGGACTTTATGGATCAATTTTATTGCATTGACAAAACAAGCAAGCATTCATGCTTGAACTGAAGTGAACTGAAGCCATGCATCGTCTCCATGCTACACATGCAAGGGGCAAAATTCATGGTTCATTGATCGGAAACTGACAAGTGGTTGACACTAGCAAACCCATGACACCATATTATGGTACACATGACTTGGTGCCCACTTGCTATGGGCCAGTCCACATGAAGTGCATTTGGATTTGCTCCTTACAAACTACAATACTATTACAAGATTGACAATTGTCATTGCATGACTAGTAACTTACGAAATACGTGCCTGCTCGTAATTGAAGGGGCCATCATATATGTGAAGCATTGGTGGCTAGGACTCATAAGGCAATCAAACTTAGCCACATTGTGCTGTTTGCCTGCCAAGTTTTCTCATCACACACCCACCCACCCGCCCAGAGCATTATTAATTAATAATTTTATCCACCCATAAGTATGTCCCACAGTTTGTGCCCCTGCCATTAGCCCAGGTCAAAACTGGTGACAAACAGTTTTGGAAATAAAAAGTTTCATGCAGTCAATGAGAAGGCTCAGCATGCACTCATGAGTCATGAAGGGTCCAGTTTTTTTTTTTCTTTTTTCCTTTGTTCCCAACATGTTCCCATCAGGTTCCCAATATTTTCCCTAGGTTCCCAATGTGTTCCCCAAGGGTGTCCCCAAATAGCACCTTGCTTTAATCCCATATGTTTTGCCCAAAGTCCTCCCCTTCTCAGCACCTATATAGGTGGGCCAAAGGGGGAGCCACTCCATAGAATCTACTATTTTGAGGAGCCTCCATAGTTTCAATTGGCTCATTGCACAAAAAAAAAAAGTTGGACTTGTGAGGCACCCCCAACTAATTAATATGAAACTGAATAAGTACCCCCAGTTTATATAATGGGTAGGGTGTTCTTTGCAAGGGATATTAACCCAGGCCAAAAATGGTGACAAACTCTTCAGGAAGAGAAATTTTGTGCAGGCAATGGGAAGGCACAAGCATGCACTCAAGGTGCCTTGCATTTTTTCCTTTTAAAGTTTGGGTAGGGGGAGGATTTTTTTTTCATTTTTCCCTGGTTCCCAAAGTGTTCTCACTATGTTCCCTTTAAGTTCCCACTGGGTTCCCACTACATACCCCCAAACTGCACATATATAGGATCAAGTAATCCTTCTCAGAAAGACCTTCTCTGATTTTCTTTAGCTTAATGAGAGAGCACCTTACCCATAATATTTTTCCTCCACCATTTTGCAGGGCATTTTGAAAGACCGAATGTGCCCACAATTTTTTCCATTTTCCCCACAAGGAATCAGATTTTTTTTTTAAAAGAGCAAGTCTTTAGGCTCAGTAAAGCCTTAAGCAAGCTCTTAGAGCCCTTTCAGGCTTTACTAAATACTTGGGCAATTGAATTTTCTTGAACACTCCACCACCCCATCCACTACCCCAGTCCCTACAAAGTGAAGTCCAGCCCCCCAAACCTTCAAACACCCCCCCCTCCCCTTCTTAAGAACTCATAAGAACACCACATGGGCCCCTCAGGGGGAGCTCCACCAGAACTCATCACCAGTTCCTTTTCATGTAGGCTGGATGATGATGATGATAAGGCAAAAGGATATTGTCATGTTCTTATTGTGACAAGGTGATTCATTATTACTAATTAGTCCAACTTTTCAACCAAAGACTTAGTGCTCCATCAGACAAATGAGTGACCTAGTTATTGAAAAGCCATTTAGTTTAAACATTGGTGAGGTCAAATAAGTGACTTCTTTTATAGCTCATTTAGTTTCAAAACTAAATGGGCATTGAGGATGTATCATGGGAGGTGCTTTGGGAACTTTTGATTTCATCTTGGATTTGTTGCACATGGTACTAAGGCACTACAGCTGGACAACACTACTATCCTTTGTTGTCCTTCCCTACCAAGGCAAGGATATTGTGTTCAGATTCATTATAGAGTATAGTAGCTTCAGGGATTTTGGCCCATACTAGGTGGTAATAATTGGTCAATTTTTTATATGAGGATTATTTTGAAAGACTATATTTTGGCTTGTGTTGAAACTTGAGATTAGGTATAGAGTTATGATATCTTGAAATATTTTTGGTGTCTTATAGAGGGATTTTTTTGAAGATTATATTTTTGCATGGTGAAATATTTGAATTTTCATAGTTCTCGGTTTGCCTTAAGATACCTTGTAATGTAAATGGCAAGGCCATAGTGTGTGGCACACCCCTTGTTGCATATGAGACGCTCTCCAGTGGAAAACTCACACAGCATCTATTAACTCTGTTTTGGTTTTTCTTTGGCTCTCTCTCTCTCTATTAGGTTTCTAAATTTTAGGGGTTGTTGATTCAGTTGTCTTCTCCTCAATTTTTTTGCCTATATAATAATGTCCCCCTAGATTCTTGTTTATCCTCTTGTTTTCCTATGGTTTGGTGCTGCACCTATTGATTCCCTTTCTTTACTGAAACGGGTCTGGCCTGTGCAATTGGCCCGTGTGTGATCATCTGTTACCCAACTAATCTATGCTTTCAAATTCAGTTTTTGTAGTTTAGTTGAATTTTTTTAATGATACAAATTACTCAAAATTCATTATCTCTCACAAAATTAAGCCTAAAATTTAGAGGAAATCACCTTCATATTAAATCCTACGTCTACTCATTGAGGACTTTCCAATAACATGAAGAATATGCTTCAATTTCATAAAATATTTCATTTGAATTTTCAATGTCAAAATTGTTCAATATTCACTAACTTCTCCTAGGAAATTATGTCACTATATCCCCTACTCATGGAGGGATTTTGAATGGCACCAAGATTGCAGCCAGAGAGACACTACGGTTTGGGAGATCTTAAGGTGACAAACAAACAAAACTAGCAAACTACATTCCTTAATAGATAAATAGATAGATGGCCCTCATCCTAACCCTTATTATTGTGGTCCCCTCCCCCTCCCTCCCCCCCCCCTATATTTTTTTCCAGTCCTTGGAGACTTATGAGCATGGTAAAGCCCCCACACTCAAAGTAATGGTGGGCCTAGGATGAGTCAATATTGAAGTCCAGCCCCTTCATTCTGGGAATTGCTCACCTTCGTGTGCTCTACCCATTGTAAAGGTGAAGGTGATAGCTGAAGGTTATGATGAACTTAAACATGCATAGATCATGCAACACATGAAGGGTAGGGATATTATGCTCACTCCTCAAAGATGCGAGGGTGTGTAATTTACACCTATCCAAGGAGTAGGCATAAAACTTCATCCTCTTCTCTAAGCCAAATATTCATGGATATAAGTTTCCCTTTGTTTATGCTAGGAAATTTCTCCAAGTGCTTTTGAGTAAACTTATACCTAGGGTAAGCAATCAATTTTATTTTGTGCCTCTACTTGAAAACATGACATACTTGTGTTTTATTTATGCCAAAGGAGTGAAGAGGATGAAAAGCCCCAAAATATTGTAGTATCTTAATGGATTCGATGATTGTTAAATTATTTACTAAATATTCAATTTTCTGAGAAATTCACTACCCAATGTGTTCATTTTTTGAAAAAATTCAAGTTACATGAGTGTCAAAAGTTTTGAAAATCTAAGGGTCATAAGCCCTAGTCATTAGCATGTGTTTTTTCATTGTCACAATTGTACACACTTCAATGGGCCAACAATATGGCTTCAAGTAATAATGGGGAATAAAATATCTTGATTGCAAATGTTTGGTGGATATCATTGTGTAAATGTCAAATTTGGACATGATTGTTTCAAAAACATATTTCATACAAAATTTGAGCATAAATTTTTCATCCATTTTCAATAACACAAATCTTATAAACATCCTAATGCAATCCATTGCATTTTCAAGTCTATAGAGATGAACGAAAGCACAACAAACAAGCAAAACACATAAAGACAAATGCAATTTTTTTTTTTTATGCATGGACATAAGGTATCACAATGGATGAAAATTGATTAACATCCTCAATCATGCTGAAAATATTTTAATGTTTTTTAAATGCATGCCAAAACTCTTGGAAATTATTATTTTATAAACAAAAATGCATATTAATAAATAAACAAATATTCACTATCATGCTATTTTATTTTATTTTATTTTATTTTTCTTACATCATGTCAATTGTCAACATCTCAAGAAAAATCTTGCATTAAACGGTGACAAGTTTTAAGAACCAATTTAAACATTTTTTAAAATGCAAATAAAAGTTATTACAAAACCAAACCCATGAGTTTTTTTGTTATCTGACAATTTCCCCTTTAAAAAATAGAGAATATGTGACAAAATATTTCATTTTCATTTTTCACTTTTTTGCATTTGAACAAAACTTTGTTAAAAAACTAAATGCACAAGCAACATGCCGGAACCTTGTCTTTAAATAGCTATTTCACATTCATTGTTAGTTCATTCAAGATAACTAACAAAACATATTCAAATGACCAAATCCAACAATTGTTTTTCCTATTTAGAAAAAATTTCAAACCTAAACACAACCATATTTTGTTAAAATTTTGAAATAATGGTCCTTTTCTAGCATTTTCATTGGTCCTTAAATTCTCACAAACCTACCAAATCCTATTAGGTACATATTTAATTGTTAGTTCATTCAAGATAACTAAAAAAAAAAAATACAAACCACCAAATCTAACAATTTCATAAGGCACAACATCCTTAATTTTAGTAAGGTACTATGATATACACACCCGAAACCTAGGGTAATAATAAGCACCCTTGGTAAATGGAGTGCTTCGATCCTTGGCCCACCTATATAGGCGGTGAGAAGGGGAGGACTGTGGGCAAAACATATGGGATTAAAGCGAGGTGCTATTGGGAACACCCTTGGGGAACAAATTGAGAACCTAAGGAACATGTTGGGAACAAAGGAAAAAAGAAAAAAATCCTACCCCCCCGGCCCCCCACACCCAAAACTTAAAAGAAACAAATTCAAGGCACTTTGAGTGCATGCTGAGCCTTCTCATTGGCTGCATGAAATTTCTATTTCCAAAACTGTCCGTCACCATTTTTGGCTAATACCCCAAAAAATAAATTGCCAAAAATGGTATTAGGTACTTATATTTATTTGGGGTACTTATATTTATTGGGTGGGTAAGCAGAGAGGAGGACAGTTAGTAAACGAAACCCAACAAATCCTAGATCTAAAAAGCATTAAGACTGGGGCGGGCGGGCGGGCGGGGGGGGAGGGAGACAAAAGCTGACAGTTAACTTACCCGAACAAAAGGAACTTAAAAGCGCCTGTATTTTAAACTATGGACCAATAGAATTGAGCCGACCATGGACAACATGGGTCCCGTAAGGAGATCGATCGTACCGGGATAGAGTAGAGTTTTTTTTTTCTCTTTTTTTTTTTGTGTGGGGGGTGGGGGGGGGGTGGGCTTGGCCTTCTTCTTAAGCACGAAAGAAACAAGAAGGGATCGTGCAGGGGGCGGAGGGAGTCTTGGAAATGCATAAAATTTTGCGTTTTGTAGACTTGACTGACTTGGCCATTGCAAAACAAGAGTGTTCTTCGCTTTGCCTTTTCTTGCTTTCTTGCTTGCACTTGTGACATCTCCATTGCTTCTCGTGCGCTCTCTCTCTCTCTGTGTCCATCAATCGCTGGCTATCGAGTTTTGTGTATTCTCGTCGTCTCCGCTCCTGAAGCTTTTTGGATGTTTTTCTTGTGTTAGTTGTGGTGGTTATTATTATTGTGATTTTTTCCCCTTTTTTTCTGTTCTTTTCTGGTTTGGATTTGGATAATGCTTTTTGGTGGTCGGTCTCTCGTGAGCTTCTTCGTCATTGTGGTTTTGCTTCTCTGAGTTTTGCTACAGGCGGCGGAGAGGACGCTGCCGCGGTGGTGGTTGTGGTGGTGGTGGAAGAAGACGTCTTCTGATTGCTGTTTGTTTGTTTTTTGTTTTTTCTATTCAAGTATTCTCTGTTTCGTCGAGCATCTTCTTAATAGTGTGGATTTTGGAAGCAGCAGTGTCGCGGATTTTAGTTTTGTGTGTGTGCGTGTGCGTGCGCACTGATTTTGGTGTTGTCTCGGATATTGGCTGATCGACGAAGAGGGTTTTTCTTTTGAGGTGGATTGTCATATCTTGCCTCTTGCGCTTTTGCAGTTGTGACTAAATAAGATGACGATGGTTTCTGTTTTGGACATGATCTCTCTCTCATCGTCAGACCTCTTCATCTGACAAGAAAATTCTTTGAGAAAGCGTCTCGGCTTTCTGTTTCTCTCCTTTTCTTTCTTGGAACTAGAACAATCGTTTGTATCGAATACGGTCTGTCTGCTTTCCAAGATGGGGGACTCATTCGGTCGCTGCAGCCAGGCTCTCACTAAATCTAGGATGTAAAGTGCGATACGCGCTTTCTTCTTTGCCGAATTCATACGTGCGTCCACTATCCTCAGCATCGTCGTTGCCGCTATAGCCGCGTGCGTTGCAATGGCATCAAGTACAGCAGTGGAAGTCCCTTTTGCTGCTGCCGCTGCTCTTAAGCGACGGACAAGTTCTGTGACCGCTACTACGGGGAAGAACTCCCCGATGCTCCTAAGTTTCACCAAGAAACTGAAGCGCATGCCGCATCTGTTCGACCGAGTGTTGGAGCTTCCCTTCCACGCCGACACCTTGGTTGAAGTGCAAGAATCCAGAGACTCTTTCTCCTTCGTGGTCAAGATGCCAGGATTGGTTGCCGAGGAAGTCAAGCCAGAACTTGTGGAGATCGTTCCGGGCGCTATCAAGGTTGTGATCCAAGGCGGGGGCGAAGGTCTTCTGTTCGATCTGGAGTCCTCAGAGGTATGCATCTTCATATCCCTACTGGTAGGACCCTCTTGTATGTTGCAGAAACCTAGTGCGGGCAATACGTAGTGCTTCATCTCCTCTCCCGCAGTGATCGATTTGTTGGCGGTTGCATCAAATGTTTAATAGTCATTGGGATTCTTTGTGTCAGAGAAGACATGGAGTCGGAACGGATTTCTTGGCAACTAAAGCAATTGCGGTGCTTCCTGTGTTTTGTTCTTTTCTTTTCTTTTCCCTCCAGGTAGAGCTCTGGCGATTTAGGTTACCTGCATCGACAATACCAGAAGCCACAGTTGCAAGATACAAGAACGAGGTGCTAGAAGTGACCATCCCAAAGAATCCAGTCTCTTGTGCGACAGCAGCAGAAGATGAGGTTTTCAAGAGAGACAATGACACCGAAAATGATCCTTCATTTAAAGATAAAGATGGACCGGAGACTGATGAGGCTGATACAAGACAAGCAGCAAACATGGATTCCTCGTCCAGCACCGAAGAATATGAATCAACAAGGAATGGTCATGAACCTCTAGACATAGAAGGGGAGCTTCAGTGGCAAAGAGATTTGTTTGAAGATCTTGAGTCATTTGGTAGTCCTCGACGAGTAAGACAGCTATCCAGTTGCACAAAAGCTGCTGTACAACAAGGTGCAAGCTCACCTGACTTTCTTCGCAACCTCGGTTCCTGGGTACATGGTTTTGCCATCTTTGTATAGATAATAGCACTTCAGGAAAACGACAGCAAGCTTATTATGGAGGTATGGAGCTTGCTGGGTAGTCAGTCAACTACTTGGATCGCTTGCACCCAAAACTCAAGGCAAATGAAAGCAGCCATTGACATTTAGTCTCTGCAAAAGTTCTGTCAGATCTTAAGTGTTTTATGTGGGCAGTTTTGTGAAAAATTCAGGCATTCAAATACCATCTGAATGCAGTGACAACTAAGAAGATCTGGTTAGATTACTCAGTGCTGAAGTTTTAGCAATCTTTTGAAGCAGAAGCTCAGGACTATTTTGTATATATTGGTGATAGATTAACAGAAAGGGTTAGCCATCTCTTCAGGCATGCATGTGGATCTTTGCAATGCTCAGTAGGAGTCCTTGTTGTAGGACTACTCACTTGAAGTGTTTAATGAAAAGATTGCACTCTTTGTTTCCGAACATTTTTTGTTGCAGAGTTATGGATGGGTTTTTGAAAATTTGTGTCGGGTTTTGGGTTTTTTATTTCTCACACCCACCCATCCTTTGGGTTTCTGACTGATTCCCCTTCTAAAATTCAAAGTTCTATTTCAGCATTGAGCTGGTGAATTCCTTTGTGTTTTTTCCTTCCATTTTTCAAAGTTACATTTCCTAATGAATTGGAAAGGGTGATGATTCTTGCATCATTAGGTTCATACTAACCCTTGAGATCTCTGTGCAAAGTGTGATGTTTCTTGAATTTGCATATTGTTTGAAGTGTAGCTTGTCACTCTGCCTTAGCTTATGAATTAAGTTGTTTCATATGATATGAGAGCATTTGCTTGCTCAAGTGCGAGATGGGTTTTATTCCATCCACTTTGGACTCCGTTGATTTTAGGAAAGAAAAGACATTCATAGTGAGAGGATTCTTGTTTGTTAATATACTAATATGGATGGAGCCTTTGGTAAATAATCACCATTACCAAAACCAAGTATTCATTCTGGCTAACTAAACCTAAATATTGGCTCTATTATGCAGTTCCCATTTGGTCCCACACTATGATACAAGCCATGGTGAAAAATTTTGTTCATAGAATGGCCCATCATAAAAAGAGAGGTTGCCATTTGCAAATTTGTGAGTTTTTTCTTTCTTGCAAAACTTGAGTTGCAATGTGCATGTCCCCTTTTTTTTCCCTCAAACAAGATAATTTGATTTTCTGAGCTTGCTATTTGCAAACTTGTCAGCTTTTTCTTTCTTGCATACTTGGAGGTTTGCATGTGCCTCTCTTCTCATACTCCACCCACTCACATCCATTTCTTTGGGTCCCACAAAAGATGTGATCTCATTTGCACAAAAAATGAAAACAAAATTTGCCTGACAACTGCACTTGCTGTTTTGAACTGGCTCAAGCTTTCCTTTGCCTACCACCTACACAAAGATCAAAACACACCCAAGAAAAATTCATCCCGGAATCAAAGCTCTGCTAAATCACTAGAAGTTGTCAGCTACAAACTCGCCAGTCAGTCAGCTAGAAGATTAGCTAAAACAAAGGACCTCATGACATGTCATGAACTTTGACCTAAACACATACTGAAAATTTTGCTTAAGACTTCCTACTGCATGATATGAACTTAAGAAATGGGACCTTTTTTGGGGGGCTGGTTCTGCATTGATTTTGTTGTAGTACCGAGTGTTGGGCTTAAGTTCATATGAACATGTCCAACTTTGGTGCAAGAGAGAACCCAAAAAAGAAAGAGGGAAGAAATGGAAATGAAACATAAATTATTTAAGTCATCGGTACATTAAGTAGGATAGGTGTTTGTTTGTTGGCCTTTGCCTACTAAGGCAAAGATATTGTTGTGTTTAGATTCATTATAGAGTATATAGTAGCTTCAAGGATTTTGGCTCCCTTGGTCTTTTTTTTATATGAGGATTATTTTGAAAGATGATATTTTGGCTTGTGTTTGAAACTTGAGATTAGTTATAGAGTTATAATATCCTCAAGGATTTTGGTTTCTTTTAGAGGATTTTTTTTTGAAGATTATATTTTTGCATAGTGAAATATTTGAGTTTTCATTATTCTTCTTTTGCCTAAAGATACTTTTTAATGGAAATGGCAAGGCCATAGTGTGACACACCCCTGGTTGGTTTTGTTTGGATGTGACCCACTCCTTGACCCTCCCCGCTCCCTCCCTCCCTCCGCCCCCACACACACTTTTGGTATCTCTAGAAAGCCTTTGATGAGGCAATGTGGATGTTTGTGATTTTGCAATAACTTTTGCTCTATTGATTCAAAATTTGGAGTGATTTTTGTCTTTGAAAATTAAATTAAAATTTTGATTCAGCAAGGGTTCTAAAGTGAAGCTCACTTTGACCAGAATCATATCAAGATGGGTGACCATAAAGAAGGGTTAACATACTTGAGCCACTAGTCTTAGTTCAATTATCAACTAAAAGTAATATCAAATCAAATTGTGAGAATGGGAGGTGTGTCTCAAAGGAGTGGAAGTTAGGTTGTAGCTAATGCCACTATTGCCATTTTTATTTTTATTTTTTGGATTGATCACTCTGGTGATAGCCTATAATCACACCCTAGGTGATATGCTCGGGGAGAATAGGAAGCTACCTCGGTGATTAGGTTTGTCACCAGAGTTAGGTAGGTTGTCACCTTTGAATTATAACACTAAGGTTAACTTTGGTGTCTCAAGCTATGTTAACACATCAAACTTGGTTGGTCCCTTTTTGGTCTTTGGCCAAGAGCAAGTCAAGTAGTTAGCCTTTTTATCACTTGCAAAAGTTCAATTTTTTTTATAGGTTTCTTTGAGTGTTGTGTGATTCTTACTAGTAGGTTACTAGTTTTATGAAGAATCTTCGGTTTTGGTTTCATAAATTTTCATAGGGTTGATTTTGGTTGGTTTTTTTTTTTTTTTTAAATAATAAAATTTGGTCCATTTTTAATTTTAGGGTAAGTTAGGGTAGGTTTCAAGTAAGCTTTTGATTAAGTTCCAAAATTCAAAACAACATTGAAAACAATGCAAACATGCAATTTTTTTTATTCCATAAAAAAAAAAAATCAGATTATTTCAAAGCTCTTGACAACGAACTTTCTATTTTAATCAAGGTCAAATTATTGATTTATCTATTCAAAGTAAATTTCACATACAAATCTAGCTTACTTTTAAACTCTAAACTACAAAATACATCATTAGTTTCTAATGAATCACTTTTACCCAATTAGCTTCATGTGTTCATGCACTTGCATATGCCAACCTTGAAATGTGCCTTCTCGTGTCACCCTTGAACTTGGTCCAAATTGTGCACCCCCCCCCCTCCCCAAAAAAAATTGCCCCAATATTGTCTTTGAATATCTCCAAAATTTGCATTAATTTTGTTGAAATCAAGTGAACAAGACAACTCAAATTCAAAGTTGACATAACAACCTAGACTTTAATAAGGCTTTTTTTCCTCTCCGGAACTATGCACTCTATTTGCTTTGCAAGCAAAGGGCGCAGCTCTCTTCTGAAGGCAGAGCCAAAAAAGATAAGAAACAATAAACTTGAAACCAAATTTCTAAGAGCAAATTTCTAAGTTACATTATATCAATTTCTAAAGTTAGAGCCATAAAGCAACAAATTGCTCCAAACATTGCTCTAAGATCTATTTTGACAAACAAAAATAACAAATTGAATACATCAATTTTGAACCAAAGTAATTCAAACCTGAAAGAAAGAAAAAAGACTTGAAACAAATAAAAAACAAGAAACAAATTTCACCCAAGTTTTATTATTGCTATCTTTCAACTTCAAATGCTCAAACTTAACAATTACATCTTCATTTTCATTCATTTTTTCATGGATATCAAATAACCAACATAGGCATCATCTAACCAATTTTCATAGATATTCTTATATATACATATATATGCATCTCAAGATTATCCATGCCTATCCGAGAGTACCAAAGGTTTGCGCATTAAGATGTGATAAACTTTGTCATCTCCATCCTTTTCATTTCAAGCTTCACCACGTGTGAAATTAGTGCTAACATCTTTAATTACAAATGAACCTATAGACTTTAACCTCCTCCTTTTCATCTTTGCCTTCTCGCTAGTTTTCTTTGCATGTCGAATAAACTTGCATGCCCTAGATCTCAAGTCTACTAGGCATTTGCATCATTTAAACAATAACATCTTTTCATCATCATTGGCATTTGTAACCTTAGTCTTTGAATGCAACACACACACACACACACACACACACACACACACACAACTTGATCTACAACATTAGATACACCATTTATTTTAACAATATTAGAGGGAAAAAGTTTAAACCATGAGGAATCTAATGAAGATGCACTAATTACCTTAGTCTTCTTTATTTTGTTCCACTTGTCTTGAAGCTACTTCCAATTTTGTTGCAAGTCATTCATAAAATTTGCAATCACAACATCTATGAATGTCTTCCAATTGCTCTCCTTAAATGGCTTGCAATTGAATTCCCAATACTCATGTCCACAAGGTCCACATCCTCTTTGTTAACTTTCAATCTCAAAATCTTGTCTCCTCGAAATGTGATGAGGGACTCTCTCTACTTCCCCATTGAACAAATAGCCCAAGAAACTTTTAGGTAGGTGATCACAAATCTTCATACAAGAGAATTGTGCAACTGCAGGTGTGCAAGTGGAGTGTTGGAGTGCAAGTGCATCCTACTCTCTAAGTTTCTGTTCATGCTACCTATGTTCTGGTTCAAGCTCTCATAATCAGGATTAAATGTTGTATTTAGCATCAGGCAAGAAATTTGCTGGTTTTCACCCGAGCTATTCATTAGACTAAATGAGAGGTGAAGCCCAAAACCATCATGAGGAACACTTTGCTGGCCTTTTGTGTCATGTGTGGTATTAATGAAGCCTGGCTACAGAGCAAAAAAATTTCATGATAGACCTCATACTAAAGGTATTCTAGCTTTTTATGTAAGCCATGGTGGTCAAGATCTTCATTAATTTCCTCATCAGCAGCCTTTCACTGCAGAACTTCAGCTTCAGCTTGGGCTTCTTCAGCAATGTGAAATGCTGCAACAACTTGCTATATGATCTTTTGATTAGCATCTAACATACATACAGAAAAATTGACATCTAACACCATGAAGAACCTTGAGGAGCAAAAGGGTCTCAGTCGCATGATGAATTTTCAAGACCAAACACCACAACACAAAATCACATTTCTTCAAGCTTGGTTTTCTGGCCTTCACACCTTCTCTGAAATAGTTAAGAAGCCCAAAATATCTCCATTTGATTGGATTGGATTCCATGTCCATAAGAACAAGAGTGCTGCATTGTGGACAAAAGAACAAAGCAGAGTGGAACTTTTTAGGGTGCATATTTCAGCAAAGTTCTGCTGGAAGGATTTGAGACTGCTGCAGCAGGGATTGAGCCACCACCCAGTAAGCTCTCCCTTTCCTTGCCTAAAACCAGAACCCTTAAACAAAAAAATTTGCCATGAATCCTACAGTAACATCATGAAATTGATCAACCTACATTAGTCACCAAGTTTCATCTATCACAAAGACTGGCAGAAATGGAAAATGAAAAACACTCAGCCATGATGCTGGAGCTACTTTCACAGAACCTAAGAGAGGGAAAACACCCAAGAAACCCACTGGAATGAGGAATGGAAAAAGAGGGAGAAAAAAAACCAGAAGAAAAAAAAAATTGATATATGGAATGGCAAGTACTGAAAGGTTCAAAATCACCAGGCATGTTCATTGAACCTTAACATTGATGTCCAGCTTTGTCAAAATCCTGCAAGATGCATGACTCTTCAATACAGTTTGCTAGGCCATAATAATGGCTGGAGGTAAGACTTCAGAAGCTGGAGAAGAAGATATAAGCTCATCTTCAGCATTCTCTGAAAGTAAAATTGCAGCTTCTAAGTAACAGATTGATCTTGAACTCCAGTGCAGATGCTACACAAAATATGTGAGGAATAGAGGTGAAGTCAAGCATGGTGATGCTCATCATAAATCTGGAAATCTGTAAATCTGGACATACAGGTTGAAGCAGAAAGCTTGAATCGTTGAAACGCAGCAGCAGAGGAGATATCCCCAAATTGTGTTTTCACAGAAAGCTCATCACCAAAACACACAGTTGCAGACAGGAAAGATGCATCCAAATGTGTTTGCACAGAAAGCTCAGCACCAAAACACGCAGTAACCGACAGAAAAGATGCATCCAAAACTTTGCTTTCCACATGTGAGTTGGTTCTCTAGATCAACAAAGTACAGTCCGTGATGGATCTAACCTTGTAGCAAAAATGATTTCAATGGTTTTCTCCAAAAGAACTGTGATGCCCCACCACCACCATAATCTGCCTGCCCTGAGGAAGCAAAGAAAGAATCTCTTTGCATGAGTACTCTCTTCTTGGATGCAACAGGGAATTGCAGGTATCTTTCTTCCGAGCCCTCTCTGCGCGTGGAGCGCTCGCGCGCATGATGTTTTTGTTAAGCTTCTTTGTCTCAAGACTCTTCTATTGCAAGAATCAGACGAAACCAGGACACTGCGGTTCGAAGCTCCAGGACCAGTTCCAAACCCAAAACCCTAACCCTACTGAACTGGGTGGTAAGCTCCATGCCTTGCACATTAGGATTCGTTTCTTTCTGTGGATTCTGAAGCTAAGATTGTCGCCACCCATCTCTGCCATTTTTGAGAAAAGGGAGATGATGCTGCACAAGCTGTGAAGTGCAATTTTCTTGCTGTAGTTTTTCTCTTTGGGGGGGATGTTGTTGCAGTAAAGATGTGAGGGATTTATTGGGTTTCGCGGTGTTGTTGTTGTTGTAGGAGGGGGCTTTTGTGGATGATGGATACGTTGGCCGAGGGACTGTGGGGACTTGCAGAAGGTTTCGAGAAAACGGGATGCATTGCACAAGCTATCAAGTGCTTGGAAGCGATCTGCCAGAGCCACGTCTCGTTTCTACCCATCGTGGAAGTCAAGACGCGGCTTCGGATTGCAACTCTCCTTCTCCAACATACTGACAATATCACACAAGCCAAGACCCATCTGGAGCGCGCCGTAAGACCCGTCTCTCCGATCTCCTGGATGCTACAGCACTAGTGTTGTTTCTTAGGGTTTCTTCTTCTTCTTTTCCTTCCTCCTTCTCGCCAGTAGTGATTTGATCTGGTCTCTGCCGCGCTCTAAACAGAAATTTGTTTGTTTCTGAGGTCTTTTGGGTTTTTTGCAGCAATTGTTGTTGAAGCAGATTCCAGCGTGCTTTGAGCTCAAGTGCAGGGCTTATAGCTTGCTTAGCCGCTGTTACCTCCTGGTTGGCACCATTTCCTCTGTGAAGCAGACTCTGCGAAAGGGGATTGAGCTTTCTTCTTCTGCAGGCACTGGGTATTGTGTCAAAAGCCCAGGAACAAAACTCAGAAAGCAGGATAAGGAAACAGAAGGGTTAGGGTTAGGAGGATACACAACAACTTCTTCCTCTCCTGCTGTTTGTGCAAAAACTCTTGCTATTGTTTTGATTGCAACATGTCACCAATGTTGTTCACATGATCCTGGCCTGATATGTCATCTATCGTTGTTGTTGTTTCTCCAGTGAGGCACGGTTGTGGGCTTGCAACTTCAACTTGCAATTGGCAAAAGCATTGACAACAGAGAATGATCATATGGGAGCTGTGCGTGCACTTGACACCGGATTGCGCCTTGCAGCTTCCATTCATCAGCCTCCACTTCAGGTACTCCTCCAGCAGTAGCAAATTGACTTGATTTCCCTAGAGAATGTCCTCCACAAATCCACAGTGATTAGATTTCCATACAAAAATTTTATTTCTTCTACAACCCCACATTGATTCTTCCTATAAGTGAAATCATAGTCTTTGTATTCTTTTTTTTCTCTGAGGAGGTTCTGAAGCAGGTTTAGGGTTTTGGGTTCACACAGTTATGCATGTAGTAGAGGTTCTGTTGTTTCGGAGAAATGCTCAAGAACATCATTTGTCTTGGGTGCAACAGATGGTTTTTTCTACAGCAAGGGTTCATGTGCAATTGATGCAATGGGAAGAGCCTACTGTGATAGAACAAGGTCTCTCTCAATGTGATACATTCTTTGATGCCATTCCTCAACACCTGGTACGTACACCTCTTCTCCCTCCATTTATGGCAATGTTTGAGTAGTGATGATTTCAGAGTTTTCTTCAGTATGCTTGTCTTCAGTTATGGAGCAGTGTTGAAATGATATTTTGTGCATTTTTTTTGTAGAGACGATTGTATTTGGGTCTCCATGTCTACAAGGAGCTTCTTCACACATTCTATTTGCTGCGAGCATGTGAATATAAAGAAGCACAAGCACATGTTGCTGCATTGGATGCAGCACTGAGTGAGGAGGAGGAAGTGCCACAAGAAGAACCACTTAACACAAGCCAACAACCAGACTCTGCTGCTCAGATTCAAGAGCTTCAACACCAGCTTGAGTGGCTTCGAAATGAGCTTCAGCTTCCGGGTGTTCCACAGCAAAGAGCGTCTGATTTGCATTATCATTATGGCATTGTTCAGCAAAAACTGGTCCACCTGCAGCAGTCAAGGTAAAATTGGCTACTTAACTTCTCATGTTTTTTTTTTGTTTCTTTCGGTGTTAAAACACCATGAGCAGCTCAGGTGAAAACACGCTTTTTCTGCAGAGTGAAAGCTGAAGAATTGGACAGGCGTGGAGCTTTGAATAAGGCAGACAAGTTGCCATTGGGTCCTGCTCCACTTGATGAGGAATGGTTACCCAAGGCAGCAGTAATGATATTGGTAGATCTAATGGTGGTCATATGCTCAAGACCCAAAGGCATGTTCAAAGACTGTTATATTCGAATCAATGCAGGCATAGACCGTGCGAAAGGTGCAATTCCTGTTTTGTCATGTGTGAATGTCTCCATTGTGCTGCTGATGATTCTGAAATTATGGGAACTTGGAAATGAAGGTGTTTTGCCTTGGTACACAATCCTGCTGAAATTTCATTGTTTCCCTTCTTTTGTGCAATGATTTGTAGGAGAGCTGGCAAAGCTTGGAATCACCAACAAAACTTCAGGTACGACATCTCTCATCAGCTTGTTTGTCATGCTAGAGCTACTTGGATCTTGAGTTGAGGGGGAGAGATGCCGGACTGCACACGTACAACCCATGCATATTGGGAGCTGAAGAAATCAGTTGTGAGAGTCATGACCATGGCAGCTCGTCACTGCTATTCATGATCAAGGTGATTGTCTGGCACTTTTGTGAGTGACACTCATAAAGGTTACGACTGCACTCATTCTTCCCATCTCAGTTTTGGTTTTGCTGGAATTGACAGAACAGTTAGGTCAAATTATTGTTGTGGGAGATTCTCTTCAATCTCATATATATGCTTTCTAGAGATTCTCTTTCTCTGCAGAAACTGTTAAGCTTTGGGTGGGTTGGAAATTGGCAGAGGCAGAATTGCAACATTGGGCAATAGGGACTGGTAATGTATATTTACTTCTGCTATTGCAGCTGCTTGAAAACAAGGTTATCATCAATCTTACCTGCTCAGAATTTGTCGAAGGCCAAGAGGTAATCAAACTTTCTGATCGGTTTTTGTATTTTTAAATCTCCTTTTCCCTTCAGGAGATTAATTCTTTAGTGAAGAGGCCTTTCATTTCTCACAAGAGTTCTAAACCTTATGGCCTTCTGCCAACTCCATACCTGTATGGTCTCACCCAACAACAGCAGGTCCCAAGTCAGAAGTTCCAGCTTGTGACTTGTAAGCCATGACTATACATATGGGTCTTGTCATGACAAGACCCAATGGCCATGCATCCTCAATGAAGGAAGTGAATCCAAAAAACAGTCTTGCTGGTTGTGGGTGTGGCAAAGCCAGAGTTTAGTCCAGATTGTGGATTGGCATGAGCGGTTTCCAAGAATGTTACAGGGCAGTCAGAGCAATGTTCAACTGCTGTTGGGCCATTACTCGCATTCTGTTGGATGCTTTCATGAAGCTGCCCTCCATTTCCTTGAAGGCGCCAAGGTTACTTACTTACCTTCTCCACATTGTCCCATTTCTTTCACCAGGGAAATAGCAGGTGTGACAAGCCAATTGCAGTGCTGTCTTTCCTGTAAGCCTGTAGTAGAAGAGATGACTTTTCCACAATTGTAATGACATTGGGTGGCGGAATATGCAGTTGACTGAGAGTGAAGGGCTTAAAGCAATGTGCAACATGAATGCTGCCGTGTCTTTCATATGCATCGGAGACAGTGACTCATCTTCTCAGGTGGTGTTTTCATCCTATGCTTCTTCCTTGTCTTCACTGTTGTACACTGTACAACAGGTATGCTTTGCTTTAGAAGGTTTTAACAATGCTTCTGCTTACCATCAAGATCTCATGGGACTGCAGGCATTAGACCTAATTGCTCCTGTCTACCGGATGATGGACTCATATGTGGGTGTCCGTGAAAAGACATTAGTACTTTTTGCTTCTGGTCTTCACCAGACAAAGCAGCATAATTTGCAAGAAGCACGGTACGAAGTTGATTCCAAGTTGATTCCTGCAGTCCTCACTACTTTTCAGTGACAATGCATGAATCCCAGAAACAAATGTGTATCTGTCTCAATTGACCTGTGTAAATTGGTGTTCTTCTTAAGCTTTTAAATTGTCAAGGATTCTTTTTGGTATGGATATACAGGTCTCGGTTGGCAACAGGACTGAAACTCACACACACACAACTGGGGAATCATCAGTTAGTGTCACAGTATTTGACTGTATTAGGCAGCTTGGCTCTTGCAATGCACGACACTACTCAGGCTCGTGACATTCTCAAGTCATCATTTACACTAGCAAAAGCTCTTCATGACATTCCTACTCAAGTTGGAGTTCTTGCAGAGCTCATAGGTAATGACCACATGATATGCTGAATCTTGGTTTTGTGCTCTCATGGGTTTGATTGCTATTTTGAATTTGTCCCTTAAGCATGAGTTATTGAGTTCTTGGTCCCATCATCTCCCTCCCAGTGCGTCCCTCATGACTGTTGTTGAGGTACAGACAGTTGCGTTTGTTTTGTTTTGATTTTCATCTTGCTATGTTGAGTTTATTTGGGTAGGGCAAGCTACAGTTATTGATACATGTTTACTCACTACTGAGAACTTGGCTGGAAGGTAACAGGTTGTGGTTTCTTTTCTTATTTGAAATCAGCAGGAATAATGAAAGACTTTGTGTGTGTGCAGCTCTCTACAGGGAAGTGGGAGAAGCCAGTAAGGAGACAGAGCATTCAGAAGCTATCTCCAAAAAGGTTAAGGATCTTAAGCGACGCATTGAAGAGGCCGAAGCAGCCTCCAGTCATCACCAACTGTTACAGGTAACATTACTCTTTACCATTAATCCTTACTGTGATTACTATTGCCAGATTGTGGCCCAGGAATGAGTTGATCTTGAATCCCATATCCAAGTGTTGATGGGTATTGGTAAATATGGGTTTTTTGGATGCAGTTTGGTTTGTATAAAAGGTAGGTGTGTCCAGTGTTGCCTTATGGTCGAGGATATCTACACAGCTCATCTTCAACTCCTCGTTCTACGGTTTTGTTTTCCTGGACAAAGAAATGAGCAGAGAATTTTTTCATTTTTGTTACTCATATTGAGAACTGCAGATGTCAGTTTCAGAACTTGATCATGATCTGTACAGCTTCCATAGAAGATAGTTATGTTATAGATGCCCATTTTGGGATCACAAATAGTGCCAGCCAATTGGGGAAGTTTGTAAATTCAAGGGTCCAATTAGGAACTCTGATTTCAAGTAGAATTCCCTCATGAACAGACAAATTTGATTTTAATACTGCCACGAAAACTAATTTTGTGGATTGGACTTTATACCTGACCTCTAGATTTTGGAGTATGAGCACAAAACTGCAATGCGAAAAATGCATTTGAACACACTCCAGTTTTCTGTTTTCATTTGCAGATAATTTTAGTTTTCCCATTTTGCATTCTTTTGAAGAAATAGTAAATGATGGGTAGAGTCTGGGTCCCCAGGTGCGGTTTCCAATACTTTTTCAAAAACCATAGGCAATAGTATAAGGTGTTTTAAGTGTGTGGGAATAGAGAAATTAGGTGGATGCAGGGATGTTCTACACATCATCATCAATTTGTTAGATTTTCAATGCCTGTACTGAGAACAAAAGTTGAGATCTGTTTATGTAAGAGGTTTTGTGGCAGGAATAGACTATGGTTGACACAAACTGCTCCGCATCATGTAACAACCTCTGGTGAAAGTGGCAGTGTAGTTTGAGGAACTGACGCAAGCACAATTTTCCACTCCAGGATGGAGCCGGAGATTTCACATAGCCTCTGTTTATGCTAGAGTTGTTCAAAAGAGGGAGCCAATTCTGTCAGGTCATTTTGCACTAAAAATCAAGCACAGATAGCCTTTAACCCTGGACCTTTTGGTCAAAAGTCTCTGACTGCAGTGTCCTTCCCTATACATAATGGCTCTGCTCCTCTGATGGCAAGTTTGAACCAGCAAAAGTTAAACTAGGAGGTGTTTAATGATGTTCCTCAAAGATGAATTCAAAGTTCACTGTAACACATGGTGAACATTCATCAAGGTGTGGGACAAACTTAAAAACTACATTGTTCTGTATATTCTCCCTTCCAGGTACAGCCAGTAAAACAAATCAAAGATAGACCATTACAGTACATTTTACTGTATGTGGTAGTTGTTACAAGTAGGGCCAGCAAGCCAATAACATTGAAGTATCAGAAGAGCCAAATAAATATTTGTTTAGGTGCTGAGAACTTCTCCATACTTACAATTCTAATACAGCTTCAATAGTGATTAGGTAGATGGCAAATAAGGTTTATGGAGATCTCGATCTAACAATAGATCAGCAAGCAAAAACAAAATGAATTAAGAGTTTGAATGATGGACAAAAATCACTCACATGTTCAGAGACCCTTCAATAATAAGGGTAAGGAAACAAAGAACAAAGAGTAAGGAAACAAAGAACAAAGAGGATAGAAAAAGAGAAAGAAAGTAACAACACAGATCATTTTGAAGATTCCTTGTGCAGAAACACCCAACAGAAATCTTCAATTTGTAAATCTCTAGTTTGAGTTAACAGAAACTTTGAAGGGTAATCCAATCTCTCCAGATTACTAATTAAGCTCTAAAATTAAATCAATGAAGGACTCTTTTGAGATACAAAGCATGAAGAAGAAATAAAAATTGACAATCATTTGAGCCATTTGATTCTTGGGATATTGCTAAATGTAAGAAATTGCAAGTGAAGCCATTTGAAGTACATTTAAGTTCAAGAACATTGATTAGGGTATAAGCCACCACCAATAGAGACTTTGTCTGATACATCAAAAGCCAGAGAACTCAGAGATAGTTGCTGACAGAACTCAGGGATAGTAACTAACGAATTGCCAACATACCTCCTTACTAAGAATACCTTAGAAAGAGAAAGTGGACAAGAATCAAATCTTATAAGATAATTAGAGAGTCAAACTTGTATGTGAAAGAGGTAGAGCTAAGAGGAGTGCATTGTTTGTACCCATTCGGATACGAAATGGCTGCTTGAAGAATGACCGACCAAACAGGACAGATATTAAAGTCCATACCCAAAAACAGCACGAATCTTGTGAAAGATAAGATCTCGCCATCCCCTCTCTGTATTCTCCACCACAGTTGCATTGCCAAACCTGTGAATACAAAACAAAGTTCTTGAGATCAACAACAGCAGTCACAGACAACTGATGTGTTCATAACAAGCTACCAGTGAGAGAGATGATCATGATTCCTGACCTGTCTTCCTCTGGAACATCAGTTTGGGTCAGCTTGACCACTGTCACTCCAATCTCTGGCTCCTCTAGTGTTAGGCACACCTAAGAACAACAAAATAACATGTCAATGAATGCTGTAGCTGGTGAGAGGATTGAGAGAAAAACCCCATCTCTTTTTTGCATGTGCCTGGTAAACCCAATGTTCCTGAACTCCAAAAATCATCAAACCCTATGGAGAATCTTAGCTGTACCTTCACTTCAATGCCTCATTCTATTCAGCCTAAGGTAATAAACAAGTAGAAAGGAGAGAGGAAGAATCTTACATTAGAGTAGTGTCCATCAGTCCAGCTGCTAAATCTCCACCTCTGAGTAATAAGCTTGTCTTCCTGAAGCTGCAGGTTGACGCCAGTGACTGCACCATCGAAGATAGAGAAAGCTCCTCCCTCTTCGGTACTGATTTTTGCAGCACTTTGTGTGAAACCTCTCCATCTCTTCTCATCCAAGAGTACTGAATACAGATCCGCTGGTCTACAGTGGAATCTCTCCGTTAAGGTGATGGTTTTGAAGCCCTCTCTGACCTTAGGTTTTGGTGCAGGAGCAGTACTCGCTGCTGGTTTGGCGATTTCCGAAGCGGCTGCTGCAGCAACGGCTTTCCCTGGCTTACTACCATTGCTGCTCTTTGTCGGTTTACCTACACTTTCAAGCTCATCTTTAGCTGGTCCTCCAGCGGCGATATCCTTCACATAACGCGCTATTTTCTCCAAAACAATCGGTTTCCCTTTCACGAGAAAAGCTTCCCGTAACCGTTGTCCTAGAGCAGACTCATCTCTCACAGAAACTTTCAATTCCGGCTCATCGTTAGCATTCTCGTCAGCGATATAAGGAAGATCCACATTCCCCTGTACTTTGATGAGACTATTACCATTCCCATCCTTGGCCTCACCGGTCCAGCCTAGTCTAACGCTGATCTCATAGCCAGGGATGATCTTCCCCTTCCTGATATTCACATAAGCTTCGCCTTCGACCTCTACATTCCTAGTTGTAATCCACAAACCTCCTTCTCCCGTCAAGATGTCGATATTCTCTAACAACTGTGCCAAACGCTTTCTCGACCACGGTAGACAATCTTTCTCCGCCCAGTGCCAGTTATGTACATTGGTTCCGTCCGCTCTCTCCTCCACTATCCATCGCTTGTCTCCCTCCCCGAACTTCGCCATGCCAAGTCCAAGAAACACAAAGTCGACAAAAAAAAACTCACCACTTCCAGTATAACTGCACTCTTTTTTCTTCAAGACAGAACACAAAACCACACACAAACCAAAAAAAACTTCAGGAAAAACGGAATCCAAGAACAGAAAAACAGAAGGAAAACTTCAATCAAAAGAGCAACGAGACAAAGCAGATGCTGCGGAGCAGCAAACGAGCAAGTGAGGAAGCTGAAACACGAGCTCGCAGAACACGACGTTCTGCACGCGAGGGAGAGACACAAAAAGGGCGGAAAAAGGAAGTTTCTAGGGCTTTCCACGGAAAGCCCTAGAAACTGAAAAAATAAACACGTTTTTTTTTCCCTTTCAAAACCTCTCTTCCACAAATAATTCGAGTTATCCGAAAAGTGACCCTCTTTTCACCCTGTCTTTGGGCCTGCTTTCACCCCCCCTACCCCTCTTTTCACCCTGTCTTTGGGCCTGGTTTCACCCCACCCTATCCCCTCTTTCAGACGTACCAAGGTATACGCAAAGTAAGGAAATTTTTATTAAATCTCATGTTCATGGTTTGAATGTTTGTTTCAACATCTTGAGGAATAATGGTCGTCACCAAGTGATATTGCTGTGAATTGTGAGTTCATTTCGGGAAATTTCATAAAACTTTTCATATTTGAATTGTTGTAGGCTTGCACTTTGCACATTTTGAGGATTTCTTACCAATAGTTATTATTGTGAATTCTTCTATGTCCAATTTTGAGGGAATTTCATGGAATGTTTCAAATTTTAATTGTTTTTTGGTTTGAACTAGTGTTGTGTGATTTTATTTGTTTTTTGAAAAAAAAAATTCATCATGGCTGCTTTATTTTATTAATGTTTTTGAAAGAACCTTTGGGCAAGGTTTTAGATTTCTTTTTTAAATATTTTACAACCTTTAGTTAAGGGTAATGTTCCTTTTCCCAAACATGAAAGATTTTTGGGTAGAAGTTAGGGTTTAGAGCTTTGGTTTTTTTTTAAAAATTTTGGTCATTGCAATTAGAATCAAATACACACATTAACAAAAAGTGCCCACCACATTCAAAAATAACAATGGGCATGTATTCTTTTGTGCATGGTCGATGATTGAATTGAACAAGAAGTACATTAAGTTTTCATTGATATCTATTGACTACAACAATTGTAGCAAACCCCATTAGTAATGTCTCATTCATTGAATATTTTTGTATCGTTGCAAGAAAACATAGACAATAAGAGGAAAACAAAGTGTCAAATCAAAAGAAGACATAATATTAGAGCCTTATGAATGAACAAAGAGGATAGGGTTTAGGGTTTAAGGTTTTATTTTTGGAACCAATTCTAGAACTAAAATCAAAATTATTTTGTAAGATTCAAACATGAAATTGGATTTCCAATTCCATTTATGTGTGGAACCTAAATCAAAATTGATTTTTTTATAAAAAAAGACTAAATTTGAAGGTCAATTGGAGGTTAATAAAAAATTAATCATTAGTTCCAATCTGGGTTACTTAGAACCCAATATAAAAAAATTTATTTTCAGAATTATAGTTCAATTTCCTTTTAAAGAACTAAACCTAAAACCATATTTTTCTTTACAAACCATTCTAATATATATTTTAGACCCAAAATTGAAGGTTTCATAAAAATAAAAAATCACCCAATTTGAGCTTGGGTCTCACATTTTGAAGAGTTTTCACCATGGTTTTATTATCATGAACCTTAAGTTCATTTTAAGGGAATTTATGGAATGCTTCCTATTTTACCTATTTGTGGTTTGAATTTGAAAGGGTGGAACCATTAATAAGTCATTTGTTCAATGGTTTTTCTTTCTATTTTTTTATTTTTAATGTGATGAATTTTTATTTGGAAAACACATTTTACACTTGAAAAAACATTAAATTTTTTTTCTAAAAAAAATCTAAAAATGAAAATTTGCCATTCGATGAATGGTATTGTTCATATCTTCTTGTTTTGAAGTCTCAACAATGTTGCAAGAATTCATTTTAAGGTTTATATTTTGGTAAACAAAATTTGCTTGTTGTTTTCCTACATTGAAAACTATCATTATGGCATGCCACTTAGGATATACAGCTCACCCAAAACTCAATTTCATTATTAAATAATCTTTAAAATAATGAAATGAAATTTTGTGAAAATAAGAGTTTGACATGTTAAAAAACATCATAATTATCATAGGTTACACTTTGAATAATTTCACTATTCATATAATAATATCATAGTAGATCATGGAAAAAAATCACAATTTGAAATAAATAAATTTTTTTTGAAAAAAAAAAAATCATTCATTTTGTCAAGTGGAATTTAACCCTAGGCTACAATATTGTTTTTATACAATATTTCAAGGGGAGAGGAATAAGGAAATCATTGGTTGTGTATTAGGTGAGAGATTCAAAGACATGAGACTTGTTTGTTATCTAACTTGAATGCATTAATCTACTCTTTTGAATGGGGGTACATGACTCTATGGAACCAAATAATGTGAGGTAAACTTTCCCTTGGTATAGAAGGTGACAAGGTCAATCTATCTTACAAAATGTGAATGAATGGTTGTGAGTTGAGACCATTCCATTAGGGAATGTGAATGGGGTTCTAAAACAAATTGGCAAGCGGTGAATTTTTGCTCATAGGTTGGTATTTTTCTTCATATTTGCAATAATTGATTCAAATCTCCATCCTTACCTACTATGTGGTACCTTGGCAAAAATCCTTAATTCTTTTATGTTGTTTTTAATCCTTATAAATCATGTCTCTAAGTCCAAATGTTTCGTCTCCCAAGTTGAATATAGCCTCTAAGAGGCCTTGCTCAAAAAGTTGAAGGTTTAGGGTTTAGTGTGGGTGCTGGTTTACCTTGGCCCTATGCGCTTACTAAAGCTGGATTCACATCAAGGGTTAACATCAAGGGTTAGTAGGGATATTTTTTTATTCCATTTAACCCTCTCTTGATTTGAGGATTAGAATGCCTAAAATCTGAGGAGTAAATTAACCCTTGTGTTTGCACAAGAGGGACACCATAGTACCTGGGCTGGTTAGGCACTAATTAATTATTTTTAGAATTGTCAGAAAGTTCTGAAAAATATGTGCCTACCATGCCAAAAATCTGAATGAAGCTCTCAAACACAATAGCTTCATTATTTGCTACAGTGCCCAATTGTAAATTTGACAACCTGAATGGTCTATACTCTCCAGTCCATTTTTTCACCCAAGTTTCCCAATGGTCTTCTTCTTTTGTGGGTATTAAAATTGTACGTAAAGTCAAGGGGAGAAGGGGAAGAGAACGGCCAGTTTCGCCATAATAGGGCATCGAATGTGTAAATGGGATTTGAAATTTTACAAAACGAAATAACTGCGACCCAAACTAGTTTTTTCCACCAATTTTGGTGGTACACTGAGTTTCGTACTCTCTTTCCTTTTCCCTGAGCGTCTCCACTGCTGCTACATATATTTTCACTGCTCCTAACTGTACAGCTACTATATTTAGTCACGAAATTTGAGCATTAAATTCTGAGTTTCAACATTTCATACTGAGATTTAATAAAATTTCCTTACTCTGTGGATACCCCTGAGGGATAGGGGGTGAAAGAGAGGGTGACTTTCTGGATAACTTTATTATCATACTTCTATTTTATAGTTGGTTAAAATTGCATAGAAAAATGCACCAAACAACGGAAAAAAGGATTAGACCCACACAAGTTTTATCTATGGTGTCTGATATTTTCGGGCAGATCAAAAAGTTCGGTTTCATTGTTGCCAAGCATCTCAGGTAACATGGAAAAAGGTTCAGAATACATAGTTTTCCAGGCTAGTCAAAAATTGAAGGCAATTTTGAAAAAAGACCTTGGAAAATGTTCCCAAGGTGCTTGAAATGTTTTGGGCGGATTGGAAAAAAATTATTCAGGTTGCCCAAAAACACTTGTGAAACAAGTAACCAAGGTAGTAAAAATTTATGGTGCACACCTAGTGGACAAGATTCTAAAACAAAACAACTAACACTTATGGTGCATTCACACTTGATGTTGAGTCAGTGTAAAATAAAAATCTAGGTGGCATCTTAGGTGGCATACAATGTTAAATAGGTGATAGTTTAATGTTAAGTGAATGTTAGCTTAACATAAGTAAATCTTCATAGTTTAAAGTGTGTTCACACTTGGTGTTAGGGACTCTAGTGTTGAGTGTTGCGGACGGCAATTCACACAAGACTCAGAATAACACTCTAAGCTCCAAAACTAGAACTAGTAACACTCGAAGCGAAAAAGCTAGAAGAGCAAGTACAACTAGTGTTGACTAGAGTGAGGGACTATGTCTCAAGGCTTTCTATTCATACTGTTAGGACGCTACTGGGAAACTCTAAAATTGGAAAGTTGGCATCGCCTCCAAGTTCGAAAAAGTTCGCACCGTCATCGTTATTGTCACGTCCACGACATTTAGGGAGAAGTCTGCACTGTCTCCCAGTTGGGAAAAGTCCGCACCGCCTCCCAATTGGGAAAAGTTCGCACCATCATTGTCCGTCACCGTCACGTCCGTGACATCACCCCCCCCTTCAAGCAACGAATTCCCACGAGTTGTTCTATTTATCTTATCAAAAAACAGAAACAAAAATCTATTACAAGAAGTCCATGGTTATAGCCTGATTTGGTGCTGGTGTTGATCCAGACGTGTTGGATTCAAATATCTTTGGCACTTGGTTTTGTCGGGTATTGACGATGAAATTTTTTGATCATTTTGGGAACATTAGCAAGATTAGCAGCCGGTTCCCAAGTTCGTTCGCTTACTTCATAGCCCTACCAATGTACAAGATATTCTAATCTCCTTCGATTGATGCGGGAGTCGATGATCTTAGAAACTTCAAATTCTTCTTCTCTGTTGATCTCGATTGGTGGCGGAGGTGCTGGCAACCGCCCTAGAATAGTCGATTCTCTATACGGTTCAAGCAAGGAAACATGAAACACTGGATGAATTTTCATAGATGATGGCAGGTCCAACCTGTATGCTACCTCGTTGACCTGCTTACTCACGC
>Ga0116227_10001590_pt1 | contig 51124 bp, 45 predicted proteins | sample S1TSphgellanicum_FD_89693 | JGI IMG/M metagenome (GOLD analysis project Ga0116227, IMG submission 89693) | Host-associated microbial communities from peat moss isolated from Minnesota, USA - S1T2_Fb - Sphagnum magellanicum MG | ecosystem: Host-associated > Plants > Peat moss > Unclassified...
CCATTGCACACCACTACATGCACACATTGGAAATGAAAAAAAAAGGTTTCATAAAAAACAAGGTTATGGAGGCCATTATTACACAAAGTGTGGAAAAGGCAACCCTTATTCCATTCACCCATGTGTACCAACCAACCTTTGAGAGTGATGGAACTTGGGGTGTACATAGCCAACGCCTTTTCAATGTTATTTACGTGGAGAAATTCCCATTCACCAAAAAAATTTGTTACACATGTGAATGGTCATTGTAAGGGAACATGTGTAAGCACCAAATTGTGGTCATTTTCACATGCACAAACATTTCTCATAAGGATATCATTCATTATTGTGGAGCATGGTATGGATCACATTGTGGAGGGTTGGATCACATGTTTACGAACCCACAACATATTCCAAATGATATGGAATCCAATGATGATGACGAAGATGAACATCTTGAAGGTGATGATGGGGATCATGGAATTTGATGGGTTCATGAACATGGAGCAAAGTGATTTTCGTATGGGTGCCATTGTAAGGTCTAGTGACATAATAAATTCATCAACCCCAATGGAAAATGATCTTACACAATTAGTCACTATAATGCAAGACATCACAAATGAATGTAAAAAAGGTGATGTGACACTTTGTGAACATGCCACCTCACACATGAAAGTATTGGCATGTAATATTCGTAACATATGCCTCACAAAAGCAAATGCAGTTTTACACCCAAGAGTGGTGTTACACTACATAGAAGATGGATTGGGTAGTGTCAAACAACTCAAAGATTGGCATGAAACAATGCTTAATCACATAAATGTATGTACTAAATGATGTCATGAATAAATGTTTCAATTACTAATCAAGATTGTTGCCATTGGCACTAATTTTTTTGTTTTGGAATTAATTTTGTATGGAGGAAACCATAGCCCAAATTCTTTGAACATCATGTATTCAACACACAAATGAAGCTTAATATGCCACAAAGGTTATTATTGTTTCCAAGTAATAAGCACAAAAAGTTTGAAATGCAAAAACACAAGGATAGTGATAATATTAATGTTAAATGCAAATATTGTTACTAGACACCAAAATCCCAATTGGTAGAAGTAAGTACAAATGTAATTATTACAATTAGGCCCTCAAATTCTAGTTGGTAAAAGTAAGTACATGTGCAAGTAATGCAATGAAGCCCCAAAATTCCAATAAAGGTAAGTATGGGTGAAAGTATTGCAACAAAGCCCCAAAATTCCAGTTGGTAGAGGTAAGTATAAGTGTGGGTATTGCAAAATTAAATGAATAATCAACTTTAATTACATTACCCACATGCATGGTCGCTTCAAAATAACCCATATAGTTGGTTTGGATACCCTTAAATGAAGACCTAGCCCTAAATGCAATACCCACATGCAAGGTCATTTTGAAATAACCCACCCCCATATGCAATACTTGCATTCAAGGTCACTCCAAAATAATGCATGTGGGGTTTAGGCTTTTTAAAATGAAAATCCTACCCTAAATGTAATACTCACATGTTGGGTCACTCCAAAATAATTAGCTAATTTCAAAATAGTATACTACCAAAGGTGTGTATAGAGGTTGGGGTTGTTAATTAAGAGTTCCATGATTCTTACTTTGTTCCATTGAAATTAAAGAGGTTGTATTGTTTGTGGAACAAATAGTACAATGACAATTGTGGTCAAGCTTATCTTGGTGCAGGAATTTTTCATGGAAAAGTTGAACTTGTAATTTATAACGTGGAATAATTATCTTAAATAACAATTTCAATAAATATTAAAACAAAAATATAATTAAGTTAATCAATCAAATATCAAATTAATCAATCTGATTTTTAGATCCAAATTTTTATTATCCAAGTAAATAAAGTTAAACCAAATGATTAATTATTTATTTTAAATAAATAAATGATAATCTAATTCTTAATAATTAATCATTTAATTTATTCGAAATAATTTTTATAAATTATTTAATTATATGACAAAATTTGTTGATAGTTCATTAATTATTTAAAATATTTTTTTAATCATACATTAAATTGGGGGGAAAGTTTTAGGGTTTAGACATATGTGAAACAATACAATTTCATTTTATATCTTCTTCAAAGAGATTGAAAAAATCAAGTTGGAAAGATCACACAAAGGTAAAAAGCAAACCTTATGTGAAAACCTAACCCTAAATGCAATACAAAGTTTGTTGAATTAAAAAAGTTAAAAGTTCATGCTAAAATTTCTTCAAATATGTTCATATTTATGTTTTTTCCCTTTTAAAGTTATAAACTCATTTCAAAAAACAAAAATATAAAATCTCTTATATAATAAAATTTTAAACCATGTTTAAAAGAAAATCAAAGCAAATGATTTTCTTTCTTTTTTTTTGTTTCACATAATAATAAAAATGATCTTTCCCATATATTAATTTTATGTCTGATTGAAATTTTATTTTATATTTTTTGATATATAGTAAATAATTTCTTGGTTAAAATAATCATATAGTGGGTCAAAAATATTTTATATTTTATACATATATAACACAAGTCCTCATGTAAACTTTATTTTTTATGATGTATAATATTGGTTTAAATATTGGTCCAAATATATTGTTATTTATAACACATTATACATATATAATGATATTATGGAATTATATTGTTGATTCATTTCAATACATATAATATCTTCATATTTATTTAAAATAATATAAAAATTATATATATTAACCCATGGTTACATATATTACAATTTTTTTAATGAAATTTTTTTTTAATGAAAATTTAAAAATTCAAAAATATTATTAGCTAGGTATGAAAATGTTCACAAGTTCTTAAAAACCATGTTAGAGTTTGTGTGGATTTGGAAGCTTTGTGAGGGCCAAGTTATTATGTAATGCTTTCGATACCTTCACAAGTTGAAACATGATTCAATTATACAAGGAACACAGTAATGTTCATAAAAAAACAACTAAAAATCCATAGCCTTGACAAATTACTAACTTTAACAAAAGCTCATTGCCAAGGTTGTTAGATTGATTAAAGTGTCGACATTAACCAAGCTAAACAACCTAACTTAAACATGAGTAATAGGTTAGTAAACTATTTATTAAGTAACTTAATTAACTACTTAGTAAACTACCTATGTAATATAGGCCTATTATGTAGTTTATTCATTAGTGTAGGCCTTATAGGTTAATATCCTAGATGGTCTAAGTAGGTATTAAAGGTGATTAAGCATATTAAATAAACATAATAGTTATATGAGTAGTTTCTTAGCCTAGGCCACGTAAGTTTAACAAGCATTTATGATAGTTTAATGTCCATTCATTATTATATTACAACATATTAAATTTGAACTAAAAAAAATTATTAAAAGAAAGCACATTTTTTCATATAATTGTTACAAATATATACTATTGGATTATGATTCAAGTTTACAGTTAGAAACATATAAATTAATTAACATTATTTTTACAAGCCTATAATAATTAAAATAAATCTAAGGTGCATTTTGGGGGGAATTTTATTAACAAAATAATGCAATATATATATTTTAAAGAAAGTGAAAACAATCAACTTGCAAATATTAACAAATGGTAAGAAGCATACCTTCTTTTATGTTTTGTTACAAATTTTATTTAATTATTTAAAAAATTAAGGCTAAAATTTTAATTGGTGAAAATAAATACGTGTGTGGATATTATAAAATTATATGAAGCCCTAACCCTAAATGCAATAGCCATATTTAAATTCATTTCAAAATAACCCATAGATGATTTAAGTAAAACTTATAGTGAAAGGGTAACTTTAAATGCAATACCCACCTGTAGGGTTGTTTCGAAATACCCAATATGTAGTTTAAGGGTGCCTTTGAATGAAGGCCAAGGCCTAGATGCAATACTTTCATGCAAGTTCCTTATGAAATAATACATAAGTGATTACAGCAAACCTTATGTGAAGACCCATGTTGCAACCCTAGCCTTGGGCTTGCGACCAACGCAAGCGCTTCCAAAGGTGCAAACCAAGAATGAAGCCCGGTAATCACATTTCATGCTCCCGAGAATGTAAGAGAATGTGAGGGAATGAACCTCCACATTCCCAAGTGGACTCCCACTTTGGGAATTGGAGTCCTGATGGATTCCTGAATCTTCAAAGAGTGATTGCAGAGGTCAAAATTCAATGGATTAAAAAGTTCCTTATACCATTGAAAAGCTTTTGGAACTTTTATGTCCGAAATGGGATCGCATGACCACTTGGGTATTTAAAACAAAAGTTATGGTCAAAAGAAAGGTCAAAAGTCAAATTGCCAATTTGACTTTCGACCACTAAAAATCGTGAATCGTCTTGATTTTGTTGTGTGCAAATGATGTGTCACATATCATTGGAAAGTTCTCTACAAAGGTTACAACTTTGCTTTAAACCTCATTTTAATCGAAAGTCTGCACAAAAAAGTATGGGCCTCCAAAGTCGCAGGAATCCCAATTTCAAAATTTTTGAAACTCCTAACTTGGAAGTCCCAAGACAAAATGACATTTGGATGCTGGCCCCGTGGCCAGGCATAGAGAATACTATAAAGGGGAAGGTGATGGTTTCTTCCAAGTCCAAGCCATGGTGAGTCTTGTGAATCTGTGTTTGCCCATAGTTCGTGTAAACTATGCATTAACCAACTTATTGTTTAGTTCGTGTAAATCTGTATGAATAATTAACCTACTTGTCACTCTTCCTAATCCCCATCCTAGAGCTCTAACATGCCCCTCTACCTTTGAAATGTTACGAACTAAAGAACATGCCCCAATTCCTTATCCTTTCGTTGTTTTCACATTTGGACTTGCAATTGAATCTATCAAGGAATTTGGGGTGTGTCAACCCAACCCTAAATGTAATATTCGCATGTAAAGTCATTTCAGAATAACTAATAAGTGGTTTGGGTACCCAAAATATTTTTTTTCATATACCTAAATTAATTATTATTTTGAATTAAATTTATGGAAAAATTGCAGGTATTACAATGAACATAAAAAAAAGCAACTATTATGGGACCTATATGCAAGTATTGCGATGAATGTAAAAAATCAACGACTATAATGGGACCTATATGTGGGTATTATATATTTGAAAATGGTTTTATGGAATTTAAAATAGAAAATGATGTAGGTATTTCATGTTTAGAATGTGGGTATTATTTTTAAAAAATTTAGGTGATGTGAATCCTATTACATTAAATGTAGGTATTGCACAATGTTCATTTTGATCTTTGTAAACCCTAGACAAATTAATGTTACCTATTCATATGGGCCTATTTAAGGTTTGATTTTTACATTTAAATTATTAAAAATATTATGAAAAAGAAGACATATATGATTAACCATATACCCATCAAACAAATGTGAGTAGAAAAAAATATTATATTGATAAAAGATGTACAAAAATGGGTGGATCAAAAATTGCTAAAAAACCCAATGAAAAAAAGAGGTTTTTTATAATATATCAAAGGACCAAAGTTTTAAAATTGGGTAATCCAAAAAATAAAAGAGCTGAAAAAACCTAGCTACTTATATAAAATGGAAACCCAAAACCATATCATTATTTACAATCCTATGTTTAATTCAATAAGAAATTATTGCATTTACAACCTTTGTTGCATGACGAATAATGTACAGATGGCGACGTTGCATCCCAACCTGAACTGCATTTGTAACAAATTTTTCCTTTATTGTGCTTTAAACCCCATAAACACCCAAAAACCACCAAATTAAAGCTTAACACACCTTGGATGAAACAAAATTATAAAAAAATTATAAACATTGATTATTATTATTTTTTACTTTCCATGAATCATTTTGGATTCATGAAATTTAATATATATGTTAACTCTTGTGTTTGATTTGTTTTAGTGGACTTTCGATCCCAATTTTTGACATCCCATGCCATCTTTAATCGTCATGCATATGCAAAATGGGTGGATCAAATCATCTCTTATAAATTTTCATCCTTCTCCATCCGTGATGTTACATCATGAAACATGTTTCCCACACCCTAGGCATTAAGACTCAACACTTACAATAATTGCTTTGAAGCTAATTTGACCAAAGTTGGTTTTGGTAATGATGGACATTGTTCTGCAATAATTACCAGTTTATCCCATTCATGTTGGGCTTTGGCACAAGTTTGACTAGCAACCTTTTGATCATTTTGCCTTTGCACAACCATGGCATCTCCCAAGATGCAAACATTCATTATAACATGGTCTTGATGTCAAGGACCTCCTTTAGAAGTTGAAGGCTTCCCAAGTTTGGCCATTTTTGCCACCAAACCATGCACATCCTTCAAATGTTTGGTCAACAACCATTTGGCACAATATGTAACAATGCAAGTGCCAACTTTACACTTTCATTTTAAGAAAACCTTCGTCCATTTTTTGTCCTTTGGAACCAAATTAGGTGGACAAGGGTGTGCCGATGGTTAAAAGGCCTAGTCGGTTTCAAGTTCCATACTTAAACCAAAAAATATAAAAATGTAAGTCATTACTTTGTAATAAAAAAATCCTAACCCTAAAACCTTACACATAAAAAGTTCAAAAAACAAAATGTAGGTATTACAAAACATAAAATCACACAATTAAATGTAACTCCTACAAACTTTAACTGTTTTTAGGTATTTCAATAAAAAAAATTTGACAAAAAAAATCCCATACCTACGGATATAAATAAACTTAAAACAACTTGTACAATTTTTTATCTGTATTTAATTTAATGTAAATAAATTCTAAAACAATTTAACCCACCATTTTCTAATCAAAATTCCCAATTTGTATTAGGAATGATCTCATCATTTGAATTGTGAATTGTCACCATTGTCAACTTTTAAGTCACATATATTGCTTGATTCATCAATTCTCAATTCTGAAGGAGCAACATTTTGCTCCCCGGATCTTAATTTTGATGGAACATTTTGCTTCCCAATTGTTTGTTTTGATGAAGCAACATTTTGCTTTTGAACTTCCAAATCACCACCTTTCTTTAGTCTCCTTCCTTTAACCATGTTGAATCGTGATGAAATTATAAACATTTTTACATATGTTTTTGTTTTAACATTTTAAAGTTATGTTAATCATTCCAACTTATGTTAAATGATTCATATGAATGTTGAGGAATTCAAATTAAAAATTCATTAAATCTAATTTTTGATTTTGGTTTTAACAAAACACTTTTGAACTTGAACAATAATTACAACGAAAGCGATCAATTTTACAAAGGACTAAGGTAAAGAATTTTTTAATAATGAAATTTTCATGGGAAACAATTCATTGATGAATACAAGTGGACAACATTTCCAAAAGTTGGATAAAATAAACAAAATTTTCATAATGAAAGGTGTTAAATGTGGTTAATCCCAATCCTAGGAAAACAGTTTGTCATCGGTGCCTTTGGCTCCTTTGATCATGTTTGCACCCTTTTCAAATGCAATTATGGATAACATCATCAATGCAATAACTTACAATTCTAAATTAAATATTGTTTTAAAAACTCCTCCATTTGCACCAAACAAAACAAATAACCATACATGCAATAGTAATGCACTATGTTTCACATCCCCAAAGAGCTAATGCCAATTAATTTTCCACTTTCCTCCATTAAACATCTCCTTTGGCTATCACTTTTCCTTTGCTGAAAATAGATGCACCTTTCTAGTGAACCCCAATCCTTAACCCTAATTTACATTTTCACACCATCAAAAAACCATGTTACTACTTTGTACAAAAACTTGTTTCCAATCCACAATAACATGATTTCATTGGGTGTTGTGCAAGGACCACCATAGTGGGGCACCATGGTGATGTGGGAGTCTAAACTAGTGGGTTGAGGTTTGATTCCCTAGCTTACTTCCCAAGATTGGGTTGTGGGGTTTCAAAGTCGAGATTTGGAACAAGACAAGTTGTAGCTTGTTCAATTGGGGAAACTTGGGTTGTCTTGGCCCCCAAGGCGACATTTGGTGTCATCCTGCATTTCCCCTTGGGGCAACTTGGTCTTGTCTTAAGGTGATTATTGGTGTTGCCTTGCATTTCCCTTTGGGGTAGCTTAATGTTGTCCTAGGACAACATTGGGTGTTATCTTGTAAGAAGTCATGAGATGATTTAATGATGTTTCATAAATTATTCTTGTTGTGGTTAACCATGAAACATCACAAGGTTGTGGGCATGAAGACCCTAAACCTTCGGGAAATCTAGAATGAACAAATTGGGGTTTAAGAACAAATCAAGTCCAAATGGGTTTGGGTGAACTCTACAAGTTTGGGTGGCTTATGTAAGTAATTAAAAATTAAGAGATACAAGTGAGCTAAAGAGTTTGGTGGTGCAAGAACACAAAGCTAAGCTAAGGGGTGTTTCATTTAATATCAAAGCAAGATTTTGTACTTGTAGTCGGGTGGAATAAAAGTCATTCCTATGAAGGAAGTGAAGAAAAAAGTTGAGCCCCAAAAGCACAAGACAAAGGTGGAAATAACAATGGACAAGGTTGAAAAATAACCACCATCATCCATAATGGAAGGTCAAGGGCATTTAAACCCAAATTCGAAAGTGATCACTTTAACAAATGAAGAGTGGGAAGAAGGGATGGGCCAAGAGGAAGGAATAAGCCCCCTTTTAAAAACAATAATGAAAAATAAAAAATTTAAGTTTCAAAAGGCAAAGCCAAAACAAGCACATTAGAATCGTCTTCCAACTCAAACTTGTCACATTTGAGTAGCTCATATGCACCAAGTGATGTAGATGATCTTTTGGCCAATAAAGTTTGCTTTGAGAACAAAAAGGCATGTAAGCTTGTGGAATAGGAAAAAAGGTCCACCAAAGAGTTTGTGGTTGATTAAGAATAGGAATGGTCTATCAAGAAGGAACTGAAGACCAAGGAAAATGAGAAGTAGTGGAAGCAATCACGCAAGATACTCTTGCCCAAACTTTAATAATTCTCATTATCCCAACAAACATGGGGGAATTGATCAAAATCATGCAAGTTATGTTGCTTCAACAAGGTGAAGTAAATACATGCTTGTTATTAACCTTGATGGAGGCAAATATTCATCCTTGATAGAGGCCTCTGGGGCTAGGACCATCAAAGGAAGACAATTTTGAAAAAACCATCAAGACTAAAATGGTAAAGTCCTTTTTTGGCAAAGATGTGAAGGCAAAGTGGGTGTGCCAATAGCTTATCCAAGTATAGGCCTACTTTGAGACACGAGTTGTTATCACCAATGCGGATCAAATCTACATGGTCCAATCTTTACTTCGGAAATTACATGCCATGGAATGGTGGATGGCTCAAAAAGATGTCAAACTTGAGTTGGTAGGGACTTTGAGTTGGAATGAGTTCAATGTCAAGTTGAAAAAAAAGTTCATGCCCCATGCATGACCAAACTTTTAAGGATGGGGAAAAATTCCCTTTCTTGCACCAAGGGGATGGCCCAAACTCTTTGGTGCATTATGTTTAAACATTTACCATCAAATTAAGTCTCATCCCCATGAAGGAGGAATATGCCCACAGAGTGTCATTCCTTCATGGCTTACAACCTTGGGCTAGCAATTAAATTTTCCAAAGGGGCAGTGTGCTTGAAATTTGTTAAGTTTCATGAATGATGAAGTTGGTGGAATGTTTGGGGGATAATTTTATGGTTCACAAAGGCACAATAAGCCCAAGTGAGCATTCCAAAGGTGACAACTCCCAAGCTAGTGGCAATTTCAGGGGAGAAAAAAAAATGCAAATGAAAAAGGGTGCATCACAAAAGGAACTTTGAGATGACAAGAAATTGAAAGGTGATGTGAGTTGATGATTAAATGTCTCAACTATAATCAATCGGGGCATTTAATCAAAAACTACCCCAAATTAATAAAGGTAAAGTAGGAATTGTAAGACAAAGGATCTATTGTCAAGGTAAATGTAGCGAAGTTGAAACCAAACTTAATTTCACTTCATTGTGTTATGGGAACTAACATTTTTTTGGGTTGTTGGATTTAGGAACCACACATTTGTTCATAAGTTCAATTATTATTGAATGATTGAAGTGTGATGCACAAAGGTGGCAAAGCCCATCAAAGTGTAGTGAACACAAGGTGACACAAAGTTGGCCCATGAGATGGGGCACAAAACTAGAATGTGATGGCAGTAAGTTTGAAAGAAAATTCACAATGTGCAAATTGAATGGATTTGAAGCCATCTTAGACAACACCTTCTTGAACACCTATCGTATTGATATTTTGAAAAGTGGTTCGAAGTTTAAAATCATAGCTAGGTTAATTATAAGTCAATTAGCTTAAACATTGAATACCAAACAAGTTTGTCAATAGTGAGTATCGATTAAATCTCTTTTCCAAAGCTACAAAAGACTTCATTTTAATTTTAAAGCATGAGATGAGTTTACAACTAAAGAAAAAACCAAAGGGGCTAGCCCATGGCCTACTTGTATTTTAGACACATTTAATGAATTTTTGAATGTTTTAATGCATGAACTTCCCAAAAAGTTGTTTCATTGTCATGATGTTGATAAAAAAATTGAAGTGGTGCCAAGGTCAACATCACCTTCTAAAATACCTTATAGGTTGAACCAAAAGGAACTATAAGAAACTCAACAATTAAATAATGACTTAGTGCATCAATGTTACATTCGGCCAAACAACTCACTTTATGGGGCCCTAGTCCCCAAAAATTTTAAGGTGCATTCACAGTAAAAGGAGCCAAAAGAGCCAAGGAATTAGTGTTTTGTAATGATGGGTTTAATCATATTTTACACCATTCACTTTGAAATATATAAAAAAATTTCACCGAACTTTTGGCAATGTTATCTACTTATATACATTAATGAATTTCAAGTATAAAAAACTAAATGTGTAGACAAAATGATTATCCTTTGAATATAGGAAATGATTATATCTCTAAGATAAACTACACATCCCAAAATTCTATATTAAATTGAACTTTACATTATTTGGAAAAAGTTTATCACATAAAATCATTTTTTAAACATACAAAAGTTGAAAATTGAACATAATTTATGCATTTTCAAGATAGCATGATAGAAATCAATGAAATAAAATATTTAAATAATATTTTTTCCTCCATAAAATTTGTCCATGCCCTTCATCATATAAAAATGAATAACTTTTGTTAAAGACGCATCATCAAATTTTGTAATTTAAAAGGCCAAAAACACGTTTGAACCAAATGTGTAGATATGTGTAACAAATAAGTTTTTTATTAATCTCAACTCCTTTTGCACTTTTAATCATTAATATGAATCTCCTCTCAAATTTTAAGAATGAATGATGCACATTTGATAAACAAAAAGGACGTTCAAATCTGAAAGCATTATTTGACGACTATGTTTTAAGTGTTTTATGTGCATGAAGGGACTCTCAAAACTTAAATGTGGATGAAAATAGCCATAATTGCCTAAGACAAGTCACATGTGACTTATAATTGCATACAACATTTCTTACTTGACATGTATATATGATATCATTATACATTTTCATCCATCATGTTCAAGGTTCGAAATAGTTGCATATATGAAAAATAATTACATGTAATTCAAATGAACCCTATTATATTATGACACATGTCCATGGTTTTGTCCAATTATTTCACAACACCAAAACATGTATTTCATAACTAGGACATTTTGCAACTATTTCCTAATTTAATCATGTAATTATGTTTGTAGTCATATACCTTTAGTCATATTTATGATTACATTGTGATTACATTATGACTATACATGAATACTATTACATTACAACTACATGACTAACATACTTAGGTACTATAAACTATTAGCTACCTCCTAACTACCTAGGTACTTATGAAACAAGTGCCTATGAGGTAATAACTACTAGGTATTACCGATTATTTACTATCTAGATAGCTATTAGGTAGGTACCTACCTTAGATACTAGCTACTCCTACCTTGGTACCTACTAACTAAATACCCTAGCTAAGTGGCTAGGGGTGAAAGAACATTACGAAGGGGCCATTTTGGGCACTTTCATGACATGTATATAAAGTATATTTTTGCAAAACATATTGTATTTATTTTTGGTTTTCACTTTTAGTGTTTGGGCTTGATATTTTGATTTTCACAAAGTTAATGATATTTAATATTATTTGAAAAAAAGAAATAAATTTTAAAAGCTTAAATTTAAGGAATAATGAGTATATTTATGGTATATATAGTATAATAGAGCCTATTTTTGTTTATGGACTGCACTAAATTTGGGTTTGAATGAATCAACCAAAGAATGTTCAAAATGAAAATTTTAAAAATGACTCACCTCACATATCTTATCATCTTCCATTTGAAAGTGGTAGTTTGTCAAAATGTTAATTTACCACATATTTATGGTCATCGCCCTTAAAAACACTCATTTGTGATATGATAATTATCAAACTCTTTAAATGGTTCACAAACTTAATCCAATCATATGGAATCATAATGTTTAATAGATATTACAAATTTCATAAAAACTATAATTCATTTCAATCATTTTAAAAGTTTATTTGCATTTTTTTGTACACAATGACATACATTTTTTTGCCACAAATATACTTCGGAATGGCACAATATAAGTTGGAAAAAGGAATTTTTTTTGCAATTGAATTCTTTGTGTTATAATGTACCATATTATGTAAAAAATTTGGAAAAATATGTTCTAATATTACCATGGTTGAAGTTCAGAACATGGATGCCCCTAGAAAACAATACAATGTGACAACATTTTTGGCCCCCCCATAAGGTGCTTTCACCCCTAGCTATGTAGTTAAATTTCTTAAATGAGTTAGAAAAAAAAAATTTATGATAATATGCTAATTATTTTTATCATGTAAAAAAACATGGTGTAATGGTTAAGGACTTTATCCCTCAATCTGGAGGTGCGGGGTTCAAGTCCTTCCAATTGCAACTTAGTTTTTGTAAAGTTAACTAGGTTAAGTTAAGTGAAGCTTAAATTAACTTGCTACTTTAGCCTAAATACCTAACCTAGCCTAACTATTTAGCTAGGTTAGTCTACATTCTTAAATAAGTTAGGGCCTACATTTCTAACATTTAGGCTAAGTTTTTAGCCTAAAAATCGTAAGCTTACTTAACCTATGCTAGTAGGCTAAGAAAAAATATATTTTTAATGTCTTTCATGACTGTAGTAATAAAAGTCATAGTTGTAAAAGACATTGTCCTTCATGATTATAGTTGCAAAAGGCATTAAAATATGATATGTCCTATTCAACTACATAATCATGTAGTTATGGATGTTCTAAACAACTAGTTACTTAATCATGGATGTAATCATGGATTGAGAATTTGGCATTGTGTTTCATAACATATGGCACTTAGGTAGGTAACTAAACCTAAATAGACATGTAGTTAGGCCTAGGCTAAGTAGGTATTTTGGGATATCTTATTTTATTTTGAATTTACATCACAAACTTACTAGGCTTCATAGGTTCATGCAAAATCTGATTTTCATAGGTTTGTACAAAAATTGCATGAAATTTATGTTATGGTTAATATGATTGATATTTTCACACATATAATATCTTAAATATTCAAACATATGAAACACTTTGTGAATGTTTAATACACAAAATTTGCATAATTTTATGCAAAACTACATCACAATAATTGCACAAATTTTAGTTAAAATATAAATCATACATACTTCATATCAAGATATCATAAGTAGAAAAGACACATCATTTATATAGAAGTAATATATATATTTTTTCATGTCATTTTTACACTTTGAAATCCACAAATTTTGCACAAACATATTATTAATTATTAATCTAAATACTAATATAGATGAATATGAATAGTTGTATTATTATATTATCATAATTGTAGCTAATTGGCTAAGCTGGTAAGCTACTAGCCTAGGTGTATATATATATATTGGGTATATTAATTTAGCTATATATATATCAGTTAAGGTCATTATTTGTATGATAGGTGTCCATTTTGTACACCATTAATGGCATGCTAGTTGCACATAAAAAAACATAGCTCAAAAATTATATGGTGCCAATTTTGTAATTGTAAACATGATCAATCTAGTTGTTTAAACAATGATTACTTACACACAATTGCAAAATGACTAGTTGCATACGACATGATTTTTTCTAGTGCCATAAAGATAGGGGTGACCATTTAGCCTTAATGGATTTTTTTACTACAATTCAACCATACATTCAAAAACTAGGATGAGTCCTTTTGAATTAGCATTTGGAGTTGAAGCAAAATAGCACATGAATTCAGCCATCCCAAGGATTGGAAGAGTTTGTTGAAAAGGAGGTAAATATGTTGAACTAGAGATGGTCAAGAAACATACAAAGACAAACACATAGGCCAAAAAGCTTTTAAAGAAAGCACATGCAAGATATGATAAACAAACCAATAAGATTTGATGACACATTGAATTTGAGGTTGATGATCTTGTGTGGTTGAACATTTGGGACTTCAAGATGCCTAAAGCTCTAGCAAGTTGATTCATACAAAAATATGCAAGTCCTTATAAAATGATTTACAAACTTCATTAGGACATTGTTGCCAATAACTTTTGTGGCACATCCAATCCTCCATGTGTTTATGTTAAAGTCATTCAACAAAAATAAAAAGAGGTTAGATAGGAAGCAAACCTACCACCCTTGTTTTGATCTCATTAAACATACATTCACAAGAAAGATCAAATGTTTCCTTGGTGCAAAACAAACTAGGTGATCAAGGGCAAACAATATTTGGTGAAGTTGAATGGATGCCACCCAAAAGAAGCAACATGGATGAAACTCTCACACCTAAACCATTTGCTAGAAATGGTGGAAAAGTTTGAATTAAAAAAAGGGCATGAACTAGGGTAAAAGAAAACACACAATAAACAAAGCCTATTAGAGGTCCCCAATTTAACTAGGTGTTGATAGGGACATCAACCTTCAAAATTGATGTTGAGAGCTTGAAAAACCTTTAAGCTTGGTGCTTGAAATAAGGGTGCACAAATCCACCCAAGAAAATGAATTGCAAGGTCAAGGTGTGCAAGAAGCTATTCCATGAAAGGATGAAGTGGATGTTGAAATGACTTGATAGCGACCAACGACAAGAAAAATTCATATGAGTTTGATCAAACTAGATTAGGGTAATGATGCATGCAAACTAAATGACATGCCTGTGAATTGAAAAATAAACTTTTAAAGCAAAATTTCCAATCCATGGAATCACAACCCGTGTCCATAAGCGTGAACGGGGTTTGATTTATAAAAGCCCAATTGAGCACTATCTATTGGCTCGTTTAACAACGTTTTCTCAACATGGTGGCGATGTAGGGTCATCAAATGGAACGTATACTTGGATTCAAGAGGAAACATTGACTCATAAGGTTGAAGAACCCAAGGAGAGAATATGGAGTGAAAAAGCCATCACAAATGATCTTGCAAATGTGTACAAATGATACTTTAGATTCCTCCCATGTTGGAACAAAAAGGGGCCAACATGAATAAAACCAAAGTCAAAGAATAGTTAACCCCAAAATGACTTGTGATTAGAATGGGGTAAACTTGGGCTTGTTCTGGGGGGCAATTGTTGACAACATCAACAGGGTCATTGACCTCCATAAAATGGGGGTAAATGACATGCCTTTTCACACAAGCTCCTTTGGACTTGTGTGGGGGTGGGATTCACATTGGGACCACCGTGGTGGCATGGGAGTTTAAGCCAATGGGTTGGGGTTCAATTCCCTAATTCACCTTATGAGATTAGGCCGTGGGATTTCAAGATTGGGACTTGGGACAACCACAGGCTTGTTTCGATACAAGTTGTGGTTTATTCCCTTGGGGCAACTTGAGTTGTCCTGGGTGGCACTTGGTGTCACCCCACAACGCTCTTTGGGGGCAACATTGAGCATTGCCAAAAGAAGTCAATACTTTTATATTTCAAGAAACATTTGAGATAAAAAGGTATTTTTTAATATTTAATTATTATACTCTCATAACGGATATAATTAGACACCCTATTTATATTTAAGTAAATTATAAAAATATTTATTTTCAATAAGTTGCACCTTTTTTTTTTTTGCATGTCATTTGGAATAAATGGAAGTGACTTTCCTTGGGGTGTTGTCTCATGGGAAGTCCTTGGGTGACTTAATGTTGTTCCAATAATGACTCTTGTTGTGGTTGGACCATGAGATATGGTGGAGTTGTGGCCATGAAGGCCTTAAAACTTACAGGAAGTCCTTAATGAGTGGAGATTTAAGTGCGAATCAAATTTAGATGGGTTTGGGTGAACTTTGAGCTAACACAAGTTTGGGTGGCCAGCTTGTGCAGGTAGCTAGGATAGGAGCACACTCAGAAGTTCAGCAACATAGGAGTGCAAGGTCGAGCAAAGGGCTGTCTTGGCTGGCAAGGGCTTTCAATTGCACACCAATGGGTTTGAACCCAGAACCTTTTGAGATCCCAGGGTCTGAGACAGGGGCTATACCACTGAGCCATCACCCATAGGGCAAATCATTAGACCTTATGGATAGAACAATCTTATGGATAGAACAATCTTCTTTGCAACATTTAACAAGTTCAAATCATCAGTTTTTTTCTGGCCAGCTGCCATTTTTTTTGAAAAATAAGTTCATGTTGAGTTTTCTAGTTGCCAGATTTCAATTTTTTCATAAAAATCCACAGATTTCTATGTTAAGTTCCAGTATATAACAAGCAAGATACTCAAATAGTTTACTTTCGAATTTTGTTTATAGCCAGATTTGACTAAATTGTCTTACGGATAATTACCACTTCAGCAACATCACAAAGACTGGTTCACCAGTTCCGTATCCCAGGTGTTGAACATGCACCTTGTATGTGCTTTTAGAAAAATGCTCAATGAAACATTGTGGACAGTTCAGGACCCTGGCTTGGACATAGCCTATCAACAATTGCAAGCAGGCTAATGACCATATTAAGCAAACATCAGATTTGCAAAATGTGTGTTGTTGAAACCAGTGTTAACCAGCTGGTTATTTGATTTTGTTCACAACCTCCAGTTTTTTAAAAGGTTTTTGAAAACTTTAGGAGGTTAGAGAAACTCCGGTTCAGTTTTTTAAATTTTCAGAATCAAAGGAAGCTCCAGTTTCAAACCCCTCAAAGAACTGGCAGTTTTTCATGAAAGAATTGGCAAAGACTCAATAATTTTACACAAGGTTATTTAACCAGGTCATCAATTTTCTGAGAACTGTGGTTATATATTAAAACTGGTACTCTGGTTTTCTGGAACCCTGGTTATGCATCAGAACAGGGTATTTGAATTTTTTGAGAACTGTAGTTAAAGAACCGCCCTGAGAACCGGGGGTTTGGTGCCATTTCTAATACCCACCCAAGACTGCTTGCAACCACACAGCCTGTAACAAGCCATGTACCTAGTCTCAACACAGAGTCTAGGTAGAAGGCCTCTGTACTTAGGCTAAGGATAGCATACCATGGTTCAAGGTTGCTACCTACCTCTTTGCATCTATAGCTACTGAACTACCTAGTTTAAGAGGTCAATAAGAACAGCTAGGCTCCAAGGCATAGCTGCCCTGCTCAGAGCCAGTAAATGAATGCCATGTCAGCAAACTTTCTCAAAAGCTTGACCATGGAATTTTGCAAAGAGGTTTCAATGGAGAGTCGCAAACTCTCAGAAAGTGGGAAGTCAAACAATTTATAGGCAAATTACTTGGGCATTTCAATGAGCCAATTTGACCATCTTCCAGACGGTCAATCAATCCACCCACAATTGCCAGTTATCAGAAACTTTTGTCTGATGGTCTCTTAGGAGCCGCATACTGATGCTTGTCCTGTAGTGGCAAGCTACAGAACAGTTCATTGAATTCTGGAATTTGAAGCAAACATGACTTGTGAACATAGAAAATACTAAATGGAGCTAGTAAGAATTCACCCATATGGAATTAATGCTGCAGATGGAGAGATAGAGCTTTAGAAGATAGTACCAAGTACCATGAAGGCAAGAGAAGGAAGGTATCTGGAGCAAGGAAGGTGTGGGAGCAACAAGAAGTGATAGCTACATCCAGAGAGAAAAGAGAACTGTAGGAATACAAAAACTGGTGACAGACAATCTTGAAACGTTAGCTACTTACACAAACTGCTCAATTTCAAGTTACATGAACAGAGCCTGTGGATGTGATGTTTGCACCTCAAAACCATGTGAATGGACTGCGTGAATGGAGATTGAAGATTGAACTGCATATAATGAAGCGGCACATAATAATACTCTGACCATCATCAGCCATGATGCAAAATTCATGGAGTATATTATGGAGTGATGTTGCTCCAGATGGAAAACCCATGAGAGATCCATAGCACAAACAGCAATAAACAATGAACCACAGGTGTTTAGGAAGCACATACATGCAAATCCTTTAGAGACTAGAGAAATTGCTCCAACATGGCATCAACTTGTTGTTGAGCTGCGTTTCACTTTCTCCACTAAAAACTGCTCGATCTGATCTGTTTTCCAGTTGTCAATCCTGCACTCATTTTCCACATGTAGAAACAAACAATAGTTAAGATATCAAGGTAATATCACATCATCAATATCACACATTGACCTAACTACTTCACATAGTGATGGCCAGAGGTCATCTAGCTGCTGCCATGTGATAAGTGTCTCTATTTGCAAAAGAAGGAACACAACAAGCAAATCCTTTCTAAAACCTCACACCACAACATTGCAAAATCCACATGCACCTTAAAAGCAATATAACTGCAGATGCTATTCTAGCAGGATGGATCTTTGCCATCAACTCACTCATATCCTACCTACATTTCATCACCAAAAAAAGGCTCCAGGCTTCATAGTGTGGTAGTACAAACAAAAACAAAGAGAGCTCAACTCTGCTATGCACTCATGGATTTGGATTGATTGACATGGAGATCAACAGGGTAACAGCAAAGCCTACCGAATGGTTTCCTTGTGGTTGCCCTTCTCATCCTTCAAGATAAGCTTGGGAGGAGACCCGTAGCGGTATTGTATGTCCACGACTTCCCGAAACTGTTTCAATCTATCATCAATAAAGGTTTGAACATCTGGGTAGAACACCAGCTTTCTCATACAAATCTCCAGAAGTGCTCCTGCATACATGACCTGCCAGGGGTTGGAAAGGTGAAACACAGATGGCAATTAGACCCTAATCATGAGTTCACATTTTGCTGTACTACAAAGGCCCACAGCAATGAACTTAACAAGTGCTGAAACAAGCACAAAAAATATACAGCAAACACTGAGATGAAATTAGGGTTTGGTAAACCCTATGTACAAAGGCTCACAGCAATGAACTCAACGACACTGAAACAGGTCAAAAACTACAAAGCAAACAATGAGATGAAATTAGGGTTTGATAAACCCTAAAACATACATAGATACATACCTTGCTGATGGCATCTTCAGCTTCTGGCGTGCAACACTTCCGACAATCCGTCTCCAATTCTACAATCAAAGAGATTGCAGATTGAGATTCAGAAGATTCCCCATTTTGCAAAGTGCAAAAAACCAAATAGATAGATAGATAGACAGATGGATAGATAGAGGAAGGTTATGTGCGAGCGTGGTACTGTGATGCTCCGTCCTACCTTGGTCCTTGACGTATTCAGCCAGAGAGTCACAGTCCGAGCACAAAGCAAGCCCTGTGAACCCTAAATCTTCACAGTTCGCTTCTCCTAGCATCTCAGCCCGGATACCATTCGACACAAACACCAGCAACGTATTCACCAGCACCACCAACAGCCATGTTTTCGCCATAGCTTCAAAATCCGACAGCTTCCAGAAACAGATCCCCTTGTCTCGTCCCTTCCCTTCCCTTCGCACACCAAGGAATCAGCTGCGAGTCTTCAAGGCCGACGATCCTGATCCTTTCTAAGGGCCGCTTTACAGTTAAGGGCTTGAACTATGGTTTCCTGCTATATGGATGTTATCGAATTAGAACCCACTGCCCTTGACGCAAGGGCCCTGGTTCCCGATCTAAACCCGGTTGGGGCCTTTGGAGAGACCATAGGAGACTTCCCATTTTATTACGTGAACTTAGCCTGTGGAGGTCGCTAGGATCACAAATTTACTCATTTCATTGGTTTGTTTAAAATTCGCACAAAATCTATTTTTTCATGGGTTCTTGTTTTTTTGCGCATGGATTTCATGTGTGTAAAACATGTATGATGCACATGTAAATATAATAAAATATTTTCAAGTTTTTCACGCATCATATATGTTTTTTAACACATGACATTTATGTGTAAAAAATATGAACTCATGAAAAAATGATTTTCATATGATTTTTATTATCAAATCATGGGATAAGAAGTTTATGATTAGGGGTCTAAATTTGATAGTAGATAAGGTTTAGTATTTAAATGGTAGGTGAGGTTTACGTTTTAGATTTTAAGTTTTAGGCTAAGATTTACAAGTTTTTAAAGTAGGGTTTTCAATGGAGTTCAAGGTTTTTAGTGATGTCGCACAATAGTTGTCTTATGTTCTTGATGTGTCTTTATTTTTATTTATTTACTTGAAACTCTTGTGTTTTGAATCATAAGTCTTTTAAAAGCTCCTCTTGAATTTTTCCCTCATCCTTTTCTCACAATCCTCTTTTTCTCCTCCTCTTCCTTCCTACTGTTCATTCCATCTATTTTTCTTGTTCATCAACTTATGATCATGCATTCGTGCTTATCAAGTTTGAGTCTTGCACATTTACTTGTCAATTTATTAACCATGGGTATATTTTGTATTCATATCAAAATGTACATAACACCATGTAAATATTAATATCACATATACATTAAAATACATATAATTTTGAATGAAAGAGACCTTGTCAATAAGGGTCTAAAAAATAAAAAAATTTATTGTGTGTAAGTTGTTAGGAGTTCAGACTTCATAGATAAAACAATGGACAACTAATGGCAAGATAGCTAGTAATCAACACACACCAAATATGACAACACAATTAATAATATATATAATGCCAAGGTGTCAATACTAAAATCATCACAAATTTTGCATCCTAGGATCTAGTAATGAAAATTGTATGAAATTCATTTTTCATAAGTTTGAAGTTTTTGCACATAAATGTCATGCATTTAAATCATGTTTCAAACACATATAAATATGATGAAACATTTTTATCCATTTTCATAATGGATAAAAAGATTTCATCATATTTATATGTATTTCAAACATGTTTCAAACACACAACATTTGTGTGCAAAAATTATGAATATATGAAAAAAAATTCACATGATTTCATTATCAAATTGTTGGATGCAAAGTTTGTGATAACCTATCAAAAGGAATTTGCTTCCATTTCTCCAAATGATGTGTAAAAAATTTATAAGGTGCAACTTATTGAGAAAAAATATATATTTAATTTACTTGAATATAAATAAGGTGCTTAAAATTGAATTATGTAAATATATCTCAAATATTTTAAAAATATTTTCAATCGTAACAAAATATTCTTTTAATATTTTATTATTTCATAAAATGCCACTTTATTTCATGTGTTCCATAAAATAGACAAAGATTTTATTCCCTAAGCAAGCAAATTTTTTACACTAATTAAAGTGTCAACAAAATTGAAGAACCAAGAAATGACATGTGGCAAGCAAATGGGGGTTGGTAGCAAGAACTTTGAGTGGAGCTTTTTATGAAAATGATTTCTAAAGGCAAAAAAGGGTGACTATAATGATTGGCAATGGAAGACTTTTGGAAGTAAGAAGAGGGAGGCATGGAAATTTTGATGGGGGAAAGGCACTCAAGTTTTTGGAGGTGATGGGTTTTCCTTCATGGTATAGCCAAGGATATAAGAAATAAATATTGATAAAACGAGAAAAAAGAGGGAGGAGGTAAGAAATAGGAACTTAAAGTTGTTTTTGTGTAATGCTGATTTTTGTAAAAGTCAAATAAGAGGAAGGTAAGAGGAGGAGAAAAGACACACATGCGCATATGTGTCCATAGTTTTTAACTCTGATTTATGTGGTTTGAACCCAAAAAAATGGATAAGAAAATGTCTTTTTAAATTGTAAATTGGCTTAAGGTTTTTGGGAATTCTTAAAGGGTCGAAGCAAAACACTTGTACTTGGAAGTTGAAGTAAAAAATATGGGGAGAAAGGTTGTGGGTATGCGATGTCACTAATTGTAAAGTCTTTTTTATGCATGAAGATCCTCCCTTTGAGATATATTTTAGAAAACAAAATGGTAGGTGTAAGAAAAGGAAAACTTTAGAATGGAGTTGTATGTTGTTTGTAGTCTATTTATTGGATGTTGTCTATTGTTTAATTGAGTAGGACTAATAGGTTGAAGTGTGGCAATTATGTGGGTTGGAGTAGTGAACATGTCCACAATACACAATCACTTTTAACTATGGACAAATTGAGTAAATATATGAACCCACACACTTTGTTAAGCAAGACTTGCCACTTTCATTTAAATGTGAATTAATTATGTGTTTAATAGGCTATTGAATTTATGTTTTTGCTCATCAACTTTTGGTCTCATGTTCTTGTTTTCGTCTTGTGTTCCAACTTGTTGGCTCTTGGTCTTACATTATTGCTCTTTGGTTCTCGATTTTTAACTCCTTGTTTTGTGCACCTTATATCCCCCCTTTTTCACCTTGTGCATATTGAAGTTTAAATTTTTTTCAATTCTCGAAAGTCATCAAATAATTTGATTATGATTATAGGTAAGCTTTTTATCTTTCTTTTTTCATTCATTTGCTTGTTTGTTCGTTATATTTGTGTTTGTTTTGTTGTTGGTTTCTTTGATTTTTTGATTGCATGTTTATTTAATCTTGTTTGTTTCCTTAGTTAAGTTTCTTTCATGAATATCTTTTGTTTTTGTCTACAAGGTTTGTCACTAAATTCTTCAAATTTTTTTGCATAATATTGGGACTTGGCAACTACTCCAAAGTTTGAGTCTTCATTGTGATTCCTTATCTCATGAAGAGAGATTAAACTTGGGGAGTTGACTACACTTCAACTTTCATGCTAGTTATTTCTAAACTTTTGTTTTCAAAAAATATTATTATTTTTATTTAAAAATTTAATGTTCATAGTACTTGATGTGTATAAGTTATGGTGAAATTTTATATGACAACATATGTAGTAGTATGCTAAAACCATGATGGTTGCTAACACCAATCCCATTTATAACTTATGCATAATAAACTTAAACAACATGTTCATAATCAACAATTTGATATGCATAAACCTTGCAAATGCTATTGGTGTCAATTTCAAATGGTTGGTTTTGAGAAAAGTGATACTAACAACTCTATTGGAGTTGGAATCATTACTTGATATATTTGTAGGCACGAATTATCCCATTACACAAAAGTCATATATGGTAGCCAGATAGCTCTAGTGAACACTTACTAAAATGAAGAATTAGGAATGGTGAAAAGTAGCTCCTCTTTATAGTAATCATTACATCCTCTCAAACCCCATTGTTAAATATAAGTTTGCCTAGTTCCCAACACCAATGTATTGGATGCAAAGGGGGTTTTGACCAAAACAATTATATTTAGCACATGTAATTGCATCTTAGAGATTATTAACTCTAGAACATGTTGCTAAACCTTCTTATCTTTCAATGTATTGGACTGTAATATTTGTTTTCTTACTTGCAAGAATCTCAAGAAATTAAGGGCTAGGATTCTTCATCACACCAATTGAATACATTGTCAAATCCTTGTCTAGAATTAATTTATTTGCTTTTGAATATTGCACCCTTGAAATGTTGTTGTTCATTGGAGAACTTTTCAAGCTTTCTTGCCCCCTCATCAAGCCAAACATCTTTCAATCTTCTTCATCATCGACATTGGGTGGATCATATAATCTATGCAACAAACACCATCACTTTTGGATCTAACCATCCAATTGCACTTGTTGCAAATTTATCAAATGTCAAGGGTGCAAGGATCTTGCATCTTTTCCATAAGACCCTATGTCAATGTCAGAAGAGATAAAATGGCTTGTAAGACCCATTGCATCCGCATTCATCTCCATCTACATAATAAAGTTGGCACGAAAGTGTAATGATGCTTGGAGAGGTCGCTCTTTGTATATTTTATGAAGCATGTGAGATAAAGGGCCATTTTTCAATGCTATGAAATAATAAAATATTAAGATAAAATTTTACCGAAATTAAAAATATTCTAACTGTATTTTCATAATCCAATTCTCGACACCGTATTTACATTGAAGTGAATTATAATTTTATTTTATTTTTTGCATTAAGTTGCACCCTCTTTTTTTCAAGTCATTTGAAAAAAATTGGAAGCACCCTCCCTTGGTAATATGATGATAACAATCAACCAAAGCAAGAGCAGGAATTCAGAGCTGTTGCAGTGTTAGCTAATGGATAGTCTACATACAATCCAAATTACACCACGACTAAACTGCTTCAACAAATGAGGAGAACAGGAAAAACACAGCACCTTGACCATGGTTGGTATTCGACCACAACAAAATACTGGAACTTGCATTACATGGTACATGTTACAAGAATTTCATGGTACCAGGCTCATGTTACCCAATCCTGTTTTTGCCATAGTCAATTTGCTTCTGCCATTGGCGGAGTTGATGTGGATCAAGTTCCATTGGTTTCTGCTGTACAACTGGGCCAAGTTTGTGCAACATCAGAGAATACTTTGATCAAAATATGTAATGACTCCTATAAGTCTCACAAGAATACCAGCAGATGCAATATTTGGCATTCAGAAACAGCAAGAACATGGCAAGTGTCCTCCTCATCAAATCCCCTAGGACAATGACAACCCTCTGCTGCTGTTTGATCCTTCACAGCCTCCTCTTTTCCCTTCCCTGGCAACTGGACTCTGAAACAAGCACATCCTTCTTTTGCCTGCACAATCTGGTATTGTTTTTGTTGGCAGATTGAAGATCTGTGTTCCATGTTGTCTTCCTGTGACATAAGGTAGTGATGGTGGGGGCAGGAAAATGGATGGGAATTGGAGAGGGCACAAAACCTACTGCTGTGGTTTTGTGTTTATTTACATGCAGAGCATGGGATGAGGATCAACTATGCTGAAAACTTGCATAATTGCTTTTACCTTCTTCATTTTTGAACCCTGCTTCTGCTGTGATGTGATATTACTCCAGCAATTCAAATGAGTATCATGTGTTCTCAAGTGATCTGTAGAACCAGCATTGCAAAGCACCAGATGTGTACAATTGTTGACACAATGGGACACAGCACAATTCCACAATTGCAATCCTCCTCCACACACACATGGGGCAACAACTGGACACACTTGTGGATTTGATACGGAAAAACACTGCCCATCATAGAGACTGTTTGAAGGATAACATGAATTGCTGATAAAAACAACACACAGCAAATGAGTACTCGACCAGAGCATACTACCTTAACCAGAGCTTGCTAGAAGAGTAGATGCAGAGCCAGATCTACACAAGACTAAAAACAAATCTCAGAGCCAAAGTTACCTGACCTATTGCAGACATCTGTTGCAGTTGTGTTGTGCCACACCATGTGCATCTCTCTCTCTCTCAAGTCATGTTTCCTCACAGAAATCAGCAGTGAAAGCTTAGCGACAATAATTTAATAGTATGAGGTTGAGCAAAAGGATTTTTCTCTAGGAGTAAATTCTTGGAGACAGTGTGCAAACACTTTGCAACCAGGGTCACAAACCCCTAGCACTTACCGAAAACAAATTGAACAAGGAAGGACATCTTGAAAGGACAATGGATCTCTAATCCATGATTTTGTTTCATTGCTTGTGTATGATTTTTGTAGCTACTTAAGAAGTGACATCACTTAGCTCTTTTTTCTCTCGCATCAACATGAGCCACATCCAACAACCAAGCTTCCAATTTGTACATCACCATGCAACTTCACACAAGAAATGATAACATGAATTGAATCTGACCTGACACAATTTGACAATTCCTGGAACTTGAGAGGACCATTTATATAGAGGCTCATTTATATATAAATGAGAGGGTTTTGAGTCCTGTCTTGATGTGGAAACTATCATATTGTTGTGTGAAGAAGCTCTGCAATCTCTCCTGTAACTCTGTTATGAGCTGCTGTTCAGTGAGTTTTCTATATGTTGAGTCTAGAAGTGAGCAAAGGGTAGCAGCAGTGTGAGGTGTGCACAAGAAGCAGATGAACAAGCTTCACATTCACCCAGTGCTATTGCATGATCTTGTAGAAATTTTGAAACTGTAGATCATACTAACCCATCCTGACCTGCACTTTTTATAAAAGCAAAAGGCTTGAGAATCAATTCTTGGAATCATGCCTCCCAATGGAGAGAGAGAGAGAGAGAGATATTGGCTGAGAAATCTACTACAATTGTTTTTGGCTACAGGCCTAGATTGTGAGGAAGAGGGTGTAAAATCATATGGTTTTTCTTGTGATGGTGAGCTTCAAGCCGAAGGATGTCATCCAAGGTGGTCAAAGCTTTCACAATGTGTGGACCTTTGTTCAGCATCACACACTCGGCCCTGCAACAGCGCATTGTTTAGCACCATGAGACTAGGTACTCAGTTCCATTTCAGTTCAGGTGCTTCTCATGCATTTTTTTGGGATTCAAAGATGTTACTTCAAAGCTTGCAAAATTCTATGAAGCATATGCAAACAAATTGTAGAGAGAGAAGGCAAGAGCTGCACCTTGATGCAGATGCAGCATCAGTAATTTCTGGTCGAGTAGGTAAGCCAGATTTTGTCAAGCCTTCAAGCACTTGTGTTGCCCAGATTGTGGGGACATGTGAAGCTTCACAAATGAGCAAAATCTGGTCCTGCATTTCAGCAAGTCTCTCCCACCCACATTCTACAGCCAAGTCACCTCGTGCAATCATCACCCCAACCGGATTCCTTGTCTCCATAGCTTGCAAGAGTATGGATGGTAATCTCTTGAAACCTAAACCTGTCTCAATCTTCAATACAATCCCAAGATTTTCAGCCCCTCTCCTACTAAGCTCCTCTTGCAGAAATTGGACATCAATGGGTCCATTGACAAATGACAAGGCCACCATGTCTGCATTGGCTACCACAAAATCCAGATCTTCAACATCCTTTGGTGTCAGTCCAGAGACACACAAGTTGCTCTCTGGTAGGTTGACTGCTTTCTCTCCCCACATTTTTCGTCCCTTGTGATCTCCAGCATCTGTAATGTCAACATGGATAAGGGAAGGAGAGACACTGGAAATGACGCCTTCAATCTTCCCATCATCAAATATCACAGGGTCACCAGCCTTAGGTTTTTCAAACACTTCTGCAAGTGTGCATGTCATCATTGGATGGGTTATGATCTTGCCAGTTCCAGCTTTGGCAGCTGCATCAGGGCTGCCAAAGATGCTGCCAAGTTCTCTTGCAAGCACAAAGGTGTCACCTGTTTTCAACACAAGAGCTTCCTCAGATTCTGGAACTTGGCCCACATGAACCTTTCCCTTGACACCCCCAGAGGTGGCAAAAATGACAAGCTCAGCTCCTGACTCCACATATGAGGTTTTATAGCATTCAGCCCACACTCCATTTGCTGAACCTTTATCCACCACATGAAATTCCCGGGACCTTCTTCTCCCATCCTTGAATTTCAGCACATCACCAGGTCGAAGTTTCTTCAACTTTTGTGATCCCTCCTCCATTACGGGTATTGTGGCATCAGGAATTCCCCGTGCTCCTGAGGACTTTGTGATGATCACAGGTGAACTTGACAACCACACACAAGCAGGAGCAACAACATTTCCTAGACTGTCTTTAACTGGTTTGATTTTCAAAACAGCAGGTCCTGGTTTCAAGGGCCCTGTTCGCAGTTTCGGGCCTGCCAGATCCATTAGAATTCGACATGGCATCTGTAACAACTGAGAGAATAAGCGCACTTTGTGAATCAATTTCCTCCATATCTCTGGATCATTGTGTGCACAATTCACTCTTGCAACATTCATGCCTGCTACAAATAGGCTTCGCATAAGCTCGTCATCATCTGCAGCTTCCAAAGGCAAGGTGACCATCACCTGTGTATTCCGTCCCCTAGGAGAAGGCCCTAAGAGCACTTCTGCATTGTTAGAGAGCATCTTTTTGCCAGTTTGAATTGAAATCTGTTGGGATGTTATCTGTAAAATATCTCTCGGGAGGTCTGCCAAAGACCCTGGATAGCTTGTCAACCTCCTCGTAGCTTTATTTTGTACCATTCGAGATGAAAGTGACAAACCATCCTCCTCCTCCTCCTCCTCCATTGCAAGTGGCTGGCGTTGCACCAATGATTCAAGGCATGAGAGAACCAAATTGATACTAGCACGTGTATGAGCTTCACAACTCTCCAGGCTTGATAGTCCAAGAGAGGCAAGAGTGTCCTGCACCCCGGCAACATCAAATGACCGAAAAGCCATGTAATGAACCAAGTTTCTTGCACTCTCTTTATATACCCTGCACCAAGAAGAACCATGAAGAAAGTGCATCACAAGCGGGTCAACAAGAAGGAGCTGGTGCAAATCCTGTCTCCAACCACAATCTCTAGAGAAACTGTGCAAGATTCATGTTCCACAAACTGATTGAGTCTAGAGCAGCATCAAGGTAGGTCATGATGACCGCAACAACATATGTGAGAGATGGTGTAGGAGAGATGTTTTGCAGAGCAAGGACGAGGAGAAACTGATTGAGCATCCAATGTTTTCTTATGAACACACCTGTTGATCTTCGCCAGCTGGGGGCTGTACCATTGCTCAAGCGCAATTGCTTGTAACTGAATCCCTTGAAGCTGGTCAATCAGATCTGTGAGTGATTTTTCATGCTCATCAGGAGAATCTGAAACAAGACTTTCTCCAGGTCTGTGGTTGTCCATGTTTTCCGAGCAGTTCATAATAGCTGATGCAACCAAATCAGGGACTGTCACTTGTACAGTTGAATCTGCAACCTGGCCTTCCCTGAGTCGACTTTTTTTCTTTGATAGCTTGATCTTTTTCTTCCCAAGCAGGACATGAGTCAAAGGGCTTTTTTTGTCGGTGAATTTGTTTTCCAATGATAAGGATTCTTCATTTGGACTCCTTGTTTTTTCAACAGAAGGTTTTCTCAGAGGTGGCTTTGTTGACAAAGACTTTGAAGCTGTGGAGGCTAATTCCATTGCCTCCATTGTTGTTGCAGTCATCTTCACATGCCTCTGCTGCTGCTGTTGCTGCTGCTGTGATTTTGAAGCTTCATGTGAACTTGAACCTCTGATGATGACCATACCATGAGGTTCGCACCACTTTGAAGCCGATAAGACTTGAGGTTGCAGATCACCAGGGATCTTGCTTCCCTCCTTGATTATCCATCTCTCTTCCTCTGTGTTGAATAACTCTCTTCCATGGAGCAGAGTTTGTGCTACTACATGAGTCTTGCAGTCCTGAAAACTTTGGATAAATCAAAGTCAGAAACACACCATGTTTCTTGGAGCTCATATCATGACCACCAACCAAGTCCAAAAAGATCTTCATTCACAGCAGCTTCTTCATACAGTTGTTGAGAAACAAAATCAACAAAGAAATCTCTAGAAGCAGAACAGTATACAAGGGGTTCTTCACCTTGAAGTCCTGGAAAAGATAGTGAGATCGACTGCATGCAGGTATTGAGATCGCCAGCCTAGAAGACATTGCACTAATGCTTTGAATCCAGTTTTTTTCTGGGGCAATACTCCTTTACTTCGATCACACAGAACTTGAAGATTCAGACCCTCAATCTTCAGAAGAAGCCCAGTCTAAGCTCAGGAGCTGAAGGACCTGATGAGCACCAAGAAGGAAACAACACAGATTGTCAAAAGAACAAGAAGAACAAGAAGAAGGTTCTTGTGGCAAACATAAACTGTGGCAGTAGGCATGGTCACGGCATGCATGCATACTTTGAAGAATCACAATTATTGTTCTTCACTGCACATGCCATGATGATAGAAAATGTAATGTTCTCTGCTTGCTGAAATCACCAAATCCTGAAAGTTATTTGGGGTTGTGGTTTTCTGCCGGAGAAAAATGTTGAAGATATGTCTAAGAAGCAAACAAGCAAGCACATTCTTGGAACAGATTTGGGAACAGCTTGTGAGCTTGAAAGCATGATGGAAGAAGGGAAGGTGTTCTTGCAAGAACTTTGCAGTAATAGAATGGTTGTTGGCTCATCTCATCACCCAAATCTCCTCTGGAAATTCTTCCACCAGTTGTGTTTTCATATCTGACTCTGGGAAATCAGCTCTCACTTCTACAAAACCAAACCGAAGAAGCAGCAGCAGCAGCAGCAGCAGCAGAAGGAGCAGCTTGCTCACCATATGAGAATTCTTTGAACAAGGAGTAGACGACTCCTGTCGGTCTGCAGCAGCAGCTGTGTGAGCGCTTGAACCAACCACCACAGCTGACAGTACTAGAGACAGTAGTCCAGCAAACAAGCAAGCAAGCAATTAAGCAGCTTGGACAAGACACTGAGATGCTCTCCGTCTAGTTCACAACTTGCAAGCTTGAATCTGGCACTGCTGGAATCCGGAGGAATCTGGAAGAATGTGAATGAATAATGGGAGGTGGTCTTCCGGAAGAAAGAATCTCAGGATGTCGCACAGACGGCGGGGTTAGAGACGGAGCTGAATCAAGCCATCACAGGGCCGGGCTCCACCGAATCTGGACCAGTTCGATAGAATCAGGCCAGACTGGGCCCTTCTCTCTTCTCTCTCGTCTTTGTGCGGTGCAGGAGTTTTCCAGCCATAATCTATAACAGCTGCGAAACTCCATAGCGATGTGCGCTGTGAAATGCAGACATTGCAATTCGTGGCGCTCCTAAACTGGTCAGAGCTTTCCCAGTTGCAAAGCTATTAACAAGTGTCATAGTGCGACTTGGGAAGTTGTGTGCTTTGCACGATCGCTCGCCCCGACCCCATCTGGCGGTCGCGCGATCCCGTTGCACCAATTGTTTGTTTTGCATACCACGTGAACTCTCTCGCAACCACGATCGTGAGATTTTCCCCCTTGAACCATCAGCATCACGCTCGTTCCAAAGGCATTTTCACAATAGACTCCTGATGGCGGCGACAAGGCTAGGATTCCCCCCTCTAACCACCCGCTTCCTTCGCCTCCATCGCTCCTCTTGTGTTCAAGCTTTTGTCACCAGATTCTTGTGTGGGCTTTTTCTGTACAAGGACTTGATTTTCTAGCTTGTAAGCAATTTTGTTTGTGTTTTTTTTCATAGCTTGATGATGATGTCTTCGGGTGTGAATCATGAGGACTTGTGTTTGTTCCATAGCTTGATCTCTTTCTCCGCCTCCATTGCTCCTCTTGTGTTCAAGCTTTGGCCACCAGATTCTTGGATGGACTTTTTCAGTACAAGGACTTGCTATTCTATACTTAGATTGCAAACATTTTTGTTTGTGTTTTCATAGCTTGATGATGATGTCTTCGGGTGTGAATCATGAGGTCTTGGTGTTTTTTCCATAGCTTGATCTCTTTCTTCGCCTCCATCGCCCTTTTGTTCAAGCTTTTGCCACCAGATTCTTGGATGAACTTTTTCAGTACAAGGACTTCCTTTTCTAGACTTAGATTGTAAACTTTTTTGCTTGTGTTTCCATAGCTTGATGATCATGTCTTCGGGTGTGAATCATGAGGTCCTGGTGTTTGTTCCATAGCTTGATAGACTCTTTCTTTTTTGGTGGGAAATTATTGTAGCTTTTGCAGTAGGGTTACGTGATGTGCCTTGCGAGAAGAACATCTTGCTTGGTTCAGGAATTATGTTCTTCTTGCGATGATGGACGAATGATCGACTTCCGAGAAGGGTTTGTGCAAGTGACCACGATGGAATGGAGTGGGCGACGCCGTCGACAAAGCAAAGCCCACAAATGTTTTCCTTGACAAAGCCTGGAATCTGTTACATAATTCATGCTATTAATGCTGCACTCTTGCTCATTCTCACCAGTTTTCAAAGGGATTGTCCTGCTGTTGCTATTGCTGCTGCTGCTGCTACCATTGGTGATGCTTTGTGAATCACATTTGGTTCTCGTGTTCGCAAAGCTCATGGTTCTCCATTGATTTCGTGTGATCCTCTAAACATGAGCAAGCAAACCTTTGGGTGAGATTTGAAAGAGACAAGAAGAAGAAGAAGAAGAAGAAGAAGAAGGGGGATTTTACAAGTCGAGATTCTGAAGCAGCTCATGAGTTTGGCACAATCTTCTTCTTCTTCTTCTTCTTCTTGGAGATTCATAATCTCAAACGCTTGACCATGAGCCAAATTCATACAAAAGACCTTGAGGTAGTAAGTAAGATAGAATTGGGTGTGATCTCAATGATAATTTTGTACACATGTTTGTTCTCATGCAAAATCCTTAACCTCGTTCTGTAAGACAGCAAAACCAACAGACAGCTGAGCTTAACATTCCGGGCATGCACAATTCCTTCCCTTTTTGCGGCAGGCTCCTAAAGATGCAACCTGGTGATGATGAGCTCTGCTACTATTTGTATGTGGTGGTTTCACGCTTCATTTGTGAGTGAAATGCATAAGGTTACCGATTGTGACAGTCATTCTTCTTGTCATGTTAGTTTTGGTTTTGCTGGAAGAAGAAGAAGAAGAAAGAAGAAGAAAGAAGAAGATGATGATGATGAGGAGGAGGAGGAGTTCTGCTAGTATTTTTGTGTGATGGTTTGTTTCTAGTTTGTGGGTGACACTCATAAGCCTTACAGACTGCATTTGTTCTTGTTGTCATGCTGGTTTTGGTTTTGCCAGAAAAATGATGATAATGATGATGAGGAGTTCAGCTAGTATTTTTGGTGTGATGGTTTTACACTACTTTGTGATGAAACTAGTAATTGCAGTCCTCACTCTTGTTTTCATGTTAGTTTTTTGGTTTTGATAGACGACAATGAATGAGTCTTGCTAGTAATTCCGTGTGATGGTTTAACACTAGTTTGTGTGTGATATTCACAAGCTTATGATTGCACCCATTCTTGTTGTCATGTTTAGTTTTTAGTTTTTGCAGCTGGAACTCCAGTTTTAAACCAAAACCACAAAGTATGATCATCCACCTTGAAGAATAAATTGTTAAGTGGAACTCCAGTTGTAAACCTAAACCATGAAGTATGATCATCCACCTTGAAGAATAAATTGTGAACTAAATCCAATGAATCTGCTTCCAATGATAGAGCCCAACTAACAAGTGGGAAAATTTGGGTTGTAGTGTATATAACAAACCTTGGTGAATGAATCAATGATCACCATCTAGATATCATGGTTTGGTGGATTTTAAGGTAATGACTAATGGTGCAAAGCCCACATGAAAAAATGAAGTTTTTCTAGTGAAAACACAATTGAGAATGATGACTATAAACCATGGGTTTGTAGTCATTCAATATTCAACCCATATTTTCATTTCATGTGCATCCTTGTGTACGATGTAAAATAATTTATACATGATCGGTTTTTCGCATTTGTTATTTTTTTAGTTAACATTCCATTTGTGGGCCCATTGTGACTCCTCCTTATAGACCTAAATCTTTGACTTTTGATGTCCCACTTTTGATTTGATAATATTTCTTTTGTTCTACAAAACATGAAACGCCTTAGGTCAAAAATAGTCTTGGGTTGGGTTACTTATGAAGATTATGGTGTCATGAAGATGCTTGTAACTCGCTCCCAAAAGAAGACAATACCTTTAATGGCACCATGCAAAATAGTTGAAAAGGATTTTTTTTTTTTGCTTTCTGAAGCTTAGCATCAAACCTTTCATTTTTCTGATTATTAACATGTTTTTTTTTTCCTCATAAATGTCTACATTCTATGCTCATGTGTACTCGTCTACAAGGACTTCTTTTTTCAGTTTTTTTAATGTAGCCACAATGATGTGCATCTCAAAAATATATATGGCAACAATTGGCAATGCATTTGGATGGACAGGAGACTTTTTCCAAGATATCTATCTATCTATCTAGGTAGTATGGAGGTCAAAATCTAACGAACTTTTAAAATTCTTTTCAAAAAATGGTAATAAAAAGCCCCTTGAAACCATCAATTTTTCATGTTTTCTTCTCTTTTTTGGAAAAGAAAACACCAACATGTAAAAACTCATCACACAAAAAAAGCTCTAATCATCTTATCTTCCAATTTGAAAGTCAATCATGAACTCTCATCAATTGTCAATATTGATACATCATGAGAATTTGCATAGACAAAATTTAATGACTTTTGGAAAGTTCATTTGTTTGTTGGGCAATTATGTGGTGTGATAGATGAATGGATAGCATGGACTTGGTAAGATTTTCATAAACACTTTATGAAAAATCTTGGAAATATCTCAAGGACCCACAAACTTGTGATTGAAAGGACCATAACTTGCAATGACTTTTTTAGGAATTCTTTTATTTTGCCAAAGTGTGGATCTTCCATGGGATGATGTAGAAAAAGTGGTGAATCTAGGGGGATGTAGCCAAATCTAACTATAAGCCAGATATTAAGTACAAATCTTATTTATCCTTCTATGTTTCTACATAGCAAAAATATATATAGAGAGAGACCTGGCCAAAAAAAAAAAAAAAATTCATTTCTAGTGATTTGAAACCTTCAAAAATCATTTAATTTTCAAATCCCTGCTTTTTAATCTCTCTTTTTGAAAAACAATTTGCCAATATTAACAAAAAGGCTGACCACAAGACACTACTTGTTTTTTTTTTTTTAAAAATTAAATGAGTATGAAGCAAAGTGTACTTACCCTATGGGTGAATGAAATGACCATGATAAATGAAGTGAGCTTGTAAAAGAATTTGAAACAAGTTGAAAGGTTACTTGAAAAGTTAACAAGATTGTAAGAAAGAATTGAAATTGACCCTACAAAAAATATCTTCTTTTTCCTCAAGAGTTTTTAGATGACTTGAACAAATGCAACCAACCAAACACAATTTGCCATATTGTAAAATCCACAACACTCTTGATATTTCTTATATTAGAATCAAAAGTTTGCAATATGAAGTGCATAGAATGAGTTCAACCTATTTATTATCAATCGAGTACCATTTGAGTGGAATCTTTTGCAAGGAGCAAAATGAATGAATTCCTCTCAATGTTATTTGACATGGAAGATATACAATTATTCATATATAACACATGGAAAAATCTCCTCGTGTATTTGGAAGGCACCTTATATCCATGAATATCTTGAAGGAAGAAATCGATGCCTACTCCTCAAGAATGAGCAAGTTCTTAACCGAGTAAAGAACCTAGAAGTACACCGGGTCGGGTATCTCTTAGAGATCCAGGATGGTCTTAAAAAATAGAGAAGTATACCCATCCTTCCACACATTTGTTAAAGAACCATGCCATGAAAATGTATTCATCTTCTTCACAAGTAATCCACATCCCGACCCCCCAACCTCACAGATTTAAATAAAATAAAATAAAATAATTTATTTTGCTTTGTTCTTCAGAAACCCAGAACCGACTGTTATCTCAAAAATCAAATACCCGCCGGTGATGATGCAGCTCCTCTATCAGGGCTCTCTTCTATCGGGCTTTCTTTGTGTGGTGGTAAAGAAGAAAGGAGGAAGAACAGATTGAAGACAGAGAGTGCAATTCAATCAAGGTAATGAATCAGTCAATCAATATCAATCAATCATGTGATGTTTGCAGTCCATTGGGTTCCTCTTTTGTTGTTATTGGGTGTTGGTTGTTGTTGTGAGCTAGTGTTTCACAAAATTGGGTTTTTCAGACAAATTTCTTGTGGTTGTGTTTCTAGAGTTCTCTGTTTTGGGTGAAGACAGAGAGAGCAAATGCAATGAAGGTAATCAGTCAACCAATCATGTGATTTTTGCAATCCGTTGGCTTCCTCTTTTGTTGTTGTTGGGTGTTGGGTCATGGTTATTGTTAGCTAGTGTTTCAAAATTAGGTGTTTTAGACAATTATGTGTTTGTGTTTGTGGAGTACTCTGTTTATGGTTTTTGGTTTTTTTTCTGTTTTTTTTCTTGGGAGCTTATGATTAGAAGAAGACAGTGGCAGTGAACGAGAGCTTGATGTGGTGAAGACAAGCGACTGAAAACGCTCTGGTCTCATTTCTTCTGTTTGTGGGTATCGCTTTAGAGAGAACCGCAATGGCAGTCTTTTTCTTGCTATCTAGCAATTGCAATGCAGTGGTTTTAGATTTTTGTTTTATGATTTGGTGTGTGTGTGTGGAAAGTCATGAGCTTTAAGCGTTGCTCTGTGGCTTTGTGGAAAAACTCCAATTTTGTTTTATACCCATGACCAGGAAAGGCAGGCATCATGCTACATGCCAGTTCTGCCACCTTCTTCTGTAGCCAATTCCTCGGTTGAATTCAAGATGAGCTCAAAAGCTCAAAAACATTTCAATGATTTGAGAATTGCAACTTTGTCAAAACTCTCTGTATTTTGCTTCAAGTGGTGCTTTCAGCTTCTCCAGTCATGTGTCTGTTTTGAAGAAAGTTGCTTACAAAATTTGGCAAGCATACAACAATCTGTAATCATTTTTCCCTGTTGGCTGCAACCATGAAATGTTTGCAATTCCACAGAAAACTTCCTGCATTAGGTATGTGCTGGGAAGCCAACCAAATGGGGAGGAGTTTTTCTTCATTCACTCTCTCTCTTCTATTCATGATCAATTTGTAGTTGGCAGATTTTTGAAGTCTGTCATTCATTCAAGAAACACCTCCAGTGGAATTCTTGTAGGTTCAGAAAGATGAGCATTCAACTGAATATTGCAATTCTTCACTTGTGTGAAAATAGGGTGGATTCTGAATCAGATTTTTTGACTGGATTGCAGGGTTGTGGTTCTCTGCATTAGGTAGCAACTGACTGGCTTCCAGAATGTGGAACAACAAAGTGTCAAACCACAACTAGTTCTGGAGATTTCAACTCTTCCAAACATGTTGACCAAAAGTTGTGATTTGTAGAAAACAAGAGGGTAGAGCAGCCAGCTGAGATGGGGAATTCACAATCATTGAATGGAAGTGGAACTGACTGTTTAGGAGGTCAGCTCTTTGTTGCACTCAAGTTGCACAAGCTCGACGGTGAGCCTTTGCCACTCAATGCAGTGCCACATATCACTGGATCAATGCCAATCATTGGATCCTGGGACCTGGACAAAGCAGTAAGCTCTCTCTTTTTGTGATTCAATGGTATCCTTTTGTTTCTTTACTTGCAAGCCATGCACTTTGTCCTTCAAAACTTCTTATTCACCGTCAGTCAGTACCCATCTTCTAGTGTTCAATCTCTAACGAAAAGCTGCACTAAAATGCATTGAAGAGTAGCACACAATTTTGTTGGAGCAAACAAACAATTTTGTGTTTTCCACCCCACTTCAACAGGTTTCCATGGAGCGTGAGGCAGCAGATCTTTGGGAGCTGAGTTTCATTGTTCCTTCTGACCATGGTATGCAACTCATATGGAATTTGAATGTTATACTCTGATCTGCATACATTGTTGATGTGGAGGATGATGCTAGGCCAATGGCAATGCTTAAGTGTAAGATCATTGTTCCCATGAGATTTGTGTTGGGTGGGTCTCCTTGGACTTGTTCTCATGAGATTTGTGTTGGGTGGGTTTCCTTGGGCTTGTTCTCATGGGATTTGTGTTGGGTGGCTTTCCTTGGGCTTGGATAGAATCCTTGGAGTTCAAGTTTGTTCTCAGACCAATGGACAATATGGCACAAGGTATTCTTGAAGATGGTCCAAATCGGGTGTTGAAGGTTGGCAAAATGCTCAGTGGGCCAGGTTCATTTGCGAAGTTCAAGCTTCCTGAGGAATATGGTATGCAGAGTGTGGAGCTAGCTGTTAGCATGACAACAGACCCAGTGTCACCATTTGCATTGGCAGCAAGCTGGCGGGCACTCAAGAAGAACCTCAAACCTCACAGTGCCAATAGGGTTCGGGGGATTCCAGATGTGTCGCTTGATCAAAATGTGCTTGCACATAATGTACAAACTGGCCTGCAGGCTTTAGAGCTCGATTTGGAGCACTATGAAGTTCCACCTCCCACATCAAGCACAAACTCTGGTGTTCAGTATGCAGCTGACACCACTGAAACTCCATATGGACTACAACGCTCAGCCTCTGTGCCTATTCCCTTTTATGGAGAGAGTCGCAGATATCAACTCATGCAGGGCGAGACCAACAATGCCCCTCAAGATCATCACTACAGTATCTCTGTCAAGGTGCATGATACTAATAAGACTTAGACCTTACTCTGTATGTCTTCCTTTCACCTTCTGAAAAACATGTCCACCATAAGTTGCTTTGCAGGTTGTGAATCATAATTTAGGAAATGTTTGTTGCTCTCTACTGCTTTCAATGCCAGGATCTTGTGGTGCCGAGGAGCTCTGAGTTCTCTACTGGAACAACTGCAAACATAGGTGCTGCTATTGCACCTGTTGGTGAAGCAAAATCTTTGTCAGCTAGCTCTCTCTTGCCAGGCGGCCGTGTTGACAAAGGAGTGGGTCCATCACCAAAACTGTTGACATCAATTAGTGATGTAAATCTGATTGAGACACAACTCCAGTTGGATGTTGACTCTGAGGTTTGCATTTTTTCCATTCTTTTTACTCTTTCTGCAAGCATCAGTCATGGCAGGTTTAAGCATTGGAGAAACCATGTGCTGAACTGAAGCAAAAAGCTATCACGATGGGAAGTGTCTGAGGCAGTTGTGTCCAGGCAATGCCGGAAGCAGCTGGAGCTGTTGCAGCTGGTGCTGTGGCAGATCGACTTTTGGGACCAAGAGAGCGACGCCAGCTTGCAATTGTTCTGGTAGTAGACCTTTGCCATGGCATGCTCACTCATGTGCTATATATGTGTAACAGGATGCGCCTTTTCTGTTGTGTGTCTTGAAAACTCTGCAATTACTATGTCTGCAGAGGAAGCAAGTAGTACATAACATAGAGTTCTGTGTTGTGATCCTGCTGTAGGTTGGCTTGCCTGCACGAGGAAAGACATTCACTGCAGCAAAGCTTACAAGATACCTACGCTGGCTAGGTCATGACACCAAGCACTTCAATGTTGGCAAAGTAAGTTCCAAAGTTCAAAAGGAATTCTCTTTTTTTGTCCCTATAGATTGTATGGGGATGCATGCTCTCTGCCCTCTTCAAGACTCTTCTAATATACATTGTGGAAGGTGTCATATGGAACATGTATCTTCTGTTGGGTGTTGTTCATATCCAGTTAAATTTCTCCAGCGCTAAACTACCTAGATTGCTACAGAAGAAACTATACAACAGCTATTCTTGCCACCCTATAGATATGTGTACTACCTGTGATCAGTATTCTATTTTCTGACAACAATGACATCGGTTTGTGTAAAACTCTCCAGTATCGGCGTCTGAAGCTTGGCTCCAGTCAGGTCAGTCCTTTTCGGCTTCTGAATTTTATAGGATTGCTTCCCCACATAGTAGTGTTACTTGTAATGTAGTATGCAAATCAAGTCATAGTTGCAGACTGATTTGAACTAAGAGGTTTCATCATTCATTTCTCTGGATTACAAACATTGCAAAACGGGGGCAAGTATGTCACAATTTTTACAGAAAAAATTGCTTGAGTGGTGGGGTGCTGCAGTCTGCAGACTTTTTCAGAGGTGATAACCAAGAAGGCATTGATGCCAGGAATGAGGTATGTTTGACAACATGCAGCCTTAGATGCAATGGGTATTTTGGATTTGTTTGTGCATGGTCTGAATTGCCAAATTTTCCATCTCTCAGATTTACTCATGCATGCAGCTGGTTTCTCTATACACCAATATGCAGGTGGCAGTTCTTGCTATGGAGGACATGCTTGCATGGATGGAAGAGGGAGGCCAGGTGCTCTCTTTTTTTACCCTCTTGATCAGGACTAATGAATGTTACCATCCTTGTGAAGTGATTTCTGCTCTAACAAAACATTTGGCATGATTGAGAGATGATTGTATAATTCGTTCCAGCCATCAAGTGGTTCAATGTCTTCTTGGTTGAAGTTATGAAAAACTCAAGGATAAATTGCTCCTTGCTAAAGACAAATGGTCAAGAAATTGAGTTTTGCAGGTGGGTGTCTTTGATGCTACCAACAGCACAAATGCACGCCGCAATATGCTTCTGAAGTTGGCAGAAGGAAAATGCAAGGCATGTGTTCTTCACTTTCATTAAACTTCATGTATTTGGAACCCATGCAGCCAAAACCAGATACATCTTTTTCTTTACTTTGGTACATGTGTATATGTGTGTGTGTCTTACAATTGTGAAATGCCATCATGGGTGTCCTGTTGGAATCAGTTCATTTGCATACATCATTTGAAACTAACCCTTGACTTCTGAACAGTGATTGTGGTAGGTCATCCGTCATCATCCTTCAGATCATGACAAACCCCCCTTTTCCTGCATTCTCTCTTGTGCAATTTTTTGCAGGTGATTTTCCTGGAGACCATTTGCAATGATCGATCAGTGATTGATACTAATATTCGGTTGAAGATCCAGCAGAGTCCTGACTATGCTGATATGTAAGTTCCCACTGGATCTTCCTCTTCTAAATGGTGTGTTTAATGCAGATCTGCTATAGGATCCACCAAGAGTTTTTGAGGACATCTTTTTTTCCAGAACTGGACAAGAAAGTATCAGGACCCACCCTTATGCATAGAGAGGGGTGGTTCATCTACCTGCTTGAACAACACCTGTGTCAAGAGTCCAGGGGCATAACATTCAAACCTTATTCCTCTTGACACACTGCTGCTGATAAGCTCTCTCTTGTGGCCTGAGCACATAAAACCTGAAACTGAGAGGTGGGTCTGTTTTCTATCTACTGCCCAACAGACAGGATTATGAAGTTGCACTTGAAGACTTTAAAGCACGGCTTTTGAACTATGAAAAGGTAAAAAAATCATGCAAAATCTTTGGAGATTGCATCTTATAATGTTTTTTCTGTGCTGATTAACATAATTAGAACTTTGATTGCTTCTCTTTCTTTGTACCTGTTTGTTATTCAATTGTTGTAGTGGAAATGAAATTTGAAACTAATGAACATGCATGTAGCTTTTTGCAAATCTTGCAAGTTACAAATACATGAATTTGTGTGAATTGCAGATGTATGAGCCAGTGACAGAGGGCTCTTATATAAAGATGATTGACATGGTCAGTGGCCAGGGAGGTCAAATTCAGGTTAGTACAACTCATGCATGTTCCAAACACCCTCTTGATGCTTTTGCTGTAAGAGGGGTTTATTTTTCAGCTAGCTTTTGTTTTCTTGCGCAAGAGAATTTCATCATACTTCTCTTATAATCCCAAAATACGCAAGAGGTTTATGTATGGTGTAATCACATCTTGGGTGTCACATCTTAGACATACATAGTCTTCACCTGTCTCATGAGCTTTTACACTGTAAACAATGCAGGTGAACAGTATCAGTGGATATTTACCTGGCCGCATTGTCTTCTTCTTGGTATGTCACAGACTGTGGTTGGTTAGATGCTTCCTGCTTTGTTTGGTTGAAACAGTTCCAAGTTTTGTGTCCTATGTAACATTTTTCTGTTTAGTTTTGCCATGGTTTTTTCCTTTCATTTTGCAAGCTGCTCAATCAAGCAGTTCTGTGAATATGGTGGAAGTTCAGTTAGGTTGGCAACAAAGGATAATCACCCAGCTCAAAAATGGAAGATTTGTGGTTGTTGTGTGGTTATACTGATTGTGAAGAATCCAGGCTAACTGCATGCTGGTGTAGATTGATTTTTGGAAGTTTAAAAACAGGTCATTTTTCTTTGGGTTTACAGGTGAATACACACATCACACCACGGCCAATTTTGTTGACCCGTCATGGTGAGAGTCAAGACAACATAAGAGGTCGCATTGGTGGTGATCCACCTCTGAGGTACTTCAGCTTTTTTGAGTTCTGTATCACATGATATTTACTTTTCCTTCAGACGTGTCAAATCTTAGCACGACTATGGTGTGCTCTTCATTCATTAACAGGGTCTTTTGCACCTTCACCAAGGACAGGCACAATCGTTGCTTAGGATTCATGCCAGTATGTATGCACATGGATTGATTGTGGGAGTGGAGTAAGTCAGTCTGGAGTTGGGTATTTTTTTTACAGTGACCAAGGAGAGAAGTATGCACTCAGGCTCGCTGATTTTGTGCACAAGCGGCTCAAAACTGAGGCCACTGCATCAGTGAGCTGTTTTTCTCTTTCTCTTTTTCATCTACAATGACACAAAACACATCAATGCTTAGGCACCAATCATCACTGGAGTTTTGTATCCCTCTTCTTTTCAAATCTGCATTATCATAGCCAGATAGTTTGTGCACCTGATCTGTGACAACTGGACCATCAGACTTTTGTGTCCATAAGGTATATCTTGCTCTTTATATTCTGATTATGCTGATCCTCTCTAAGCATTTACTTATCATATTTGACATGGTCGCAGATATGGACAAGTACTTTGCAGAGGACCTTACTCACAGCACGCCACATTGTTGGTTTTCCAAAGGTGTGAGGTAGATTCTACTTTCATCAGTATAGAAGTGTTCATGAGTCTGGCGAGCTTGTCATCATTGGTGGGTTGTTTGCTGCTAAGCTGTGTAATTTTGGGTTATATAAGCATAACATACAATTTTGTTAGCATACCCAATTTTTCAATTCAGCCTTGTGGAGTCAAATCCAAATTCCTGATGAGAGGGTCAAGGGTCAGGTATTTGTGGAGAGAAATCAATCATCCAACAGTCTTGACAGTGGTGGGTGTGTGATGATGAAGGTGCAATGGCGGGCACTGGACGAAATAAATGCTGGTGTTTGTGATGGCATGACATACCTTGAGATCAAAGAGACCATGCCTGAAGACTACCAGTATGCAAAAATCCTTGAGATCAATCAGCATACACACACAATTTGCCATTGTTTCATAAATTCCCCAGTGTTGTTTCTTATGTACAATTCACAGTTGAGAAAACAGTTTCAGTCACAAAACAAACTCGGGGTTTTTAAAGTTCCACTCACCTTTGTGCAGAAGAAGTTACCATGCGTTGATTTGTTTCTGTGCACCCAATACCCACTTCCCAGAAGAGTCTCCACAGATAGATTTGAAGACAGTGCTCTCAACATTCTCAAAATCTATCCATGTAGCAGACTGACTCATATGTAGCCATTAGGGCAGGAGAGAGCGGAAATGAACCAAGTGATATCTGCTTTTCTTTGACTGTCTTAATGATACTTTTGGCTCATGAGGGTTCCCTTATGACAGGGCTCGGAAGCAAGACAAACTGCGATATAGATACCCACGAGGAGAATCGTACCTTGATGTCATTCAACGGTAATGAATGTTGTTGGTCTGTCTACAGGTGGATACTGTTAGAGCTGATATGTAATTCCATTGTGTTGTTAGCATCTCAGAATTCATTTTGTTTTTTAAGCTGCTGGTCACTAAGGATAAGAACACCGGAACTGTCTCTTTGCTGCAGGTTAGAGCCTGTTATTATTGAGCTTGAAAGGCAGCGCTCACCAGTGGTAGTGATCGCCCATCAAGTAAGTGCTCACAAACACATTAAGTCTCCATATCAGATGTTGTCTATGACATGAAAAAACATTTTGTGACAACTCTCTTATTTTGTGACATGTGCAAGGAAAGATTAGGACTTCTAAATCCTAAACCCTAAACCTGTTAATATTCATTTTGTGACACAATGAAAGTTTATGACTTCCAACAGAGCATTCTCTGAACCTGACTTTCTTTTCGGTGATTGATCATTTACCATCAGGCAATATTACGTTCTCTGTACGCATATTTTGCAGACAAGCCATTGAAAGAAGCTCCGCATGTTGAGGTCTCTTTTTTGTCTTTCCGTCTTTTCAGCTCCTTATTGTTTTTACTGACTGCTACATCATAAGAGTTTGCTTGCAAACAGTTTGTCTTCTTGCTGGATAAGAACTTCAATCATCTGGTGACCCATTTACACATCAAGATTCAGAAGTACGCTCTTGAAGTTCCCTCCAAATAGCTAGAGTATCCTTAGCAATGGTTGTCGGGATGCAGATGCCGTTACACACTATTATTGAGATTCAAATGGGGGTGACAGGAGTGCAAGAGAAACGTTACAAGCTTATGGAAACACAGAGTGAGCATTTGTTTTTTTTCCCTCTCTTAACAATTCTCTTCAAGACCCACCACACTAGATTTTATCATAGATTGTTGAACTGGCACTTTGTTGCAGAATTAGACCTTGAGAAGACTTGCAGTAAGGATTGGTGGTGAAAACCTCATGGTTCTTGTTCAATTTGTGCAGGTACTAAGTATGGTGAGTTTCCGTAAGGGAAAGGGATGCTGGTTGGTGCCATACTCCAGCTGCTATGGACAATATCTGGAAACATGAGGTCTATTTGTGAAAGATTCATAGAAGACCATTTACACCATTCCATGCACATGATTGTTGTGGAGGTAAATGTTCAGTGAGAAGGATGCTGTGCCAGTGCTTTATCACACTGTAACTGAATATAAGCTTCTTTCACATTTGCTTTTGTCTCTGTGTTTTTGAGGCAGGAAACTTTGCATTTCTCTACCTACAGTTCTGTTTCCTGAATGGATTCAGAATGTATACTGAAGCTTTCATTTCTGTTGTTGGCTTTGAGTAAAGGATATGCCCAGAGCACAGTTTTTGCAGTAAACAATAGTGCAATATGATTTTCCAGAATATCTAGTGGTAAAACAGCAGCAAAGTTGCAATACACAACCCACAGAATTTCAATATATTTCTACCTCAACAATTGAGGAAGCACATTATAAGCCATTTATCATTGACAAGAAAGTTCAGTTAATGACAACAAATTTACATCTCTACAGTTCGAGATCAGTTTGAAAAAGGTTCAGAGCTCCACACTTACAAATTACTTGGTACTCATCTTTTCCTTTCAAGTGAGTAAAGGCAAAACTGATCACCCTCCCAAAGCAAAGCCATGATCCCAGAAAATTTATGCATGCCCATAATTGGTCTCACAGTTTTAAGACAGAAGATGGAGTTTTTTTTTCTTTACTTTCCTCAAATGAATTCTCACACCACACCATGGTTGTCACAACCGTAAATTCCCTACCTACAATTCTCAAGTCCCTTTTATCTCAAGGTCTACTACAAGTTTTAGCATCAGTAATTAATTTTGTCACTTAGTAAGTATAGCCTTTCACAAACATTCCCTTCTTTGCTTCCTCAGCTTCACCTTCAGCAGAGTACTTTCCAAGCTGAGCCAAAGAGTTGGCCTTTGCACGAACCAGAAGAGCTTTCTGTGCAGCTTCAACATTCTCAGGTTGGCCTTTCCAGGTCTTCAATACTGAGTTCTGAAGAGCACGAGCATAAGAGAAGGACACATGCCATGGGTTGGGGCTCTGGTTCATTGCATTCAAGTTCAATGTTGCTTCCACCTCGGATTGGCCTCCAGATAAGAACTGTACATCCCAGATTCATCACAAATCAGAAACCCCTCCCCCATTTAAGGGATGCAATCATGTCCTGCACAATCAGCTTGTTCAAACCAGTGTATCTGTCACTGGATACAACAGATGCAACAAAGTTATCTCGTTTGTAGAGCATAGACCCCTTGACATTTATTTACAGGTGAATAACTTACCATAATCCCTGGGACAGATGGTGGCACTCGTCTCTTCAACAATGTGAGAGTATACTCTGCCACTTTCTCAGGTGCTGCCCTCTCAGGACACTCTGCTCCAGGGGTAACCATGCTGGGCTTCAACAGAATACCCTCAAACAGGACATTGTTCTCTGCCAAGAAGAAGAAGACTTTTGACCAAACCTTCTGGGCAACCTCCAAAGTTCTGTCAATCCCATGGCTCCCATCAAGGAGAATCTCGGGTTCCACAATGGGCACCAATCCATTATCCTGCATGTTAAAAAAAACAAATTTGCAGGAGGAATGCAGGGCACAGATTAGTATCTGTCATGAGAACACAGAAGCTGAGATTGTTGAAAACAATGCTCTAGCACACTTTTTCTTCACAAACTACAGTAGTAGTCAAGGTCAAAGATGATAGCAGAAAAATTCTGAAAATAGTTTGAGAGCTTCTGTGAGTCCCACTGAACAACAACCATAGAAGAGTAGGCAACACCAACAACCAAACATGGGTGACAGACAGTACCTGAGAAATAGCAGCATATCGAGCAAGACCCCATGCAGCTTCAGTCACAGCCAACTCTGAAGGACCATTTGGAATGCTGATCACTGTGCGCCTGCACAAACACCAATGGCACCATGACCCAGTGCAGCAGGTAATCAAAGGTATGTACTTGGTCTAATCACCACCACCACAGAAGAAAAACTTCCTTGGATCTGTGTCTGAAGAATGCAATCAGCAGAGATATAAGGGGATTTGCAGGCTTACCACTTTGCAAACCTAGCTCCCTGCTTGTAGTAAGCAGCTGTCCTTGATGCAAGACCATCAAGGCCTTGGCACCATGACTCGTTGTTAGATCCAGCCAAAGGAACAAGACCCTGGGAAAAAAGTCAAAATTCCACACAAGCAGCAGAACAATGTTCAGCTCAAGCAATGCACACACACACACACCCACACACCCACACAGAGTCCAGAGGAGGGGTAGTAGTAGTGCAGTGTTTCAAAAGATGACGAAGAATTATGAGTGTCTGTGTAATAGCTCCATACCTTGTCCACCTTGATGCCAGGGACGATGCCAGCCTGTGTCAAAACGTCCACCATCTTGTTGCCATCAGTTGTGGACTGGTACAATGTCTCCTCAAAAAGGATAGCTCCAGACACATACTCTCCAAGACCTGGGGTGCCGACTAGCAGCTGTCTGTAAGCTTGACGATTGACTTCTGTGTTCTCAAGTCCGATGGATGCCAGACGCAAACCACAAGTTGCATTTGATTCATCCATAGCCAGAATACCACGTCCTGGAGATGCAATTGCTTTCTGCACTCTCACATGATACATCATCACACACATAGTAAGTAGTTGCATCACATCATGTCATCAAGAATCCAGTCCTGACGGGTCAGGAGTAGTCAACAGGAAGAACTGCATGCCATTCTCTCGGCACCAAGAAAACCGCAGAATTGAGCGTCAAAAGAAACAACCACGACGCCAAGAGAGAGACACACCAAAAAACAAAAAACAAAAAAGAACTCGTACCGCGGTCTTGACGAGCTCCTCATCGTAGCCAGCAGCACGCACGGAGACGGCCGCGTTGTGAAACTTAGCAGGAGCAATTGTTGCAGCAGACTGCTTCATCAGCTTCCCTGCAAATTCTGACTTCCCTAGGCTCATTCCTTGGGAGAATGCCACACCCGCGGACATCGCAACAGCTGCCATGACGCTTTACTACTGATAGTGGCTACAGCCGCTGAATACGAGCGAGGGAAATGCGAGAGAGAGGGCGAGCAAGCAAAGAGAGCGCACAGAAGAAGCAAAGACGCTGCAACAACAAAGAGCTCTAGAGAGAGAGAGATGGCGACAAGACTAGTGAAGCGTGAGAGAGAGAGAGATTGTATGCACCATATCCTCGTTTGTGGTGGGCAGTGTCGGAGGCACATCGGATGGCAAAGAGAGCTACGATGCGGAATCGGACGGCGAAATCGACAGGATAAGGAAGGAGAGGGCCAGAGCTGATGCGAACGCGACAAAGACGACAATCTTTTCTGGCACAAACAACAATCTCCTCCAACTCTTGAGGTGGCAACAAAACTCTTGAGCTTCGGTTTTGGTGCGTCCCTTTCTTTTTGCACAGTGTCCAAATTGCATTGCGCGGAATTAAAAGGGAGGGAGAAGAGGGCCGACCACCAAAACAAAAAATTTGACAACACTCACTCACTCACTCACTCACTCACTCATTGAATATGCCAAACAAACTTCTTTTGGCTGGCAAATTCTTCAGCAATCAATCAGACAATGCAGCAATGCAGCAATTCAATCAGGCAATGCAATCCAGCAATCACTCAGAACAATGCAATGCGCTGAAAAATAAGCTTTCAACTCAATTTGAGAATGAGAAATCCTTAAAGACTGCTGCTGCTGCAACACAAAGGCTGAGTGCAAGCAAAATGGAAAATTTTCTTCACTACCATTCAGAACAACCTACTTAGGAATGCAATCTTCAAAGTCTGGATGCAAATGGGAAATTTTTTTGGCTACCCATTCAGAATCATGTAGAATTATGCAATAATGTTCAAAGTTAGAATGCAAATGGGAAGTTAATTGTTCGCTACAATTCAGAATGTAGAATGCAAATATTCACAATCAAATCAGAACAATGTCAACATCAATCTCAATAGGGCTATATTTTTTTCCTCAGAAAATCAATTCAATTTGCAACTGCTTCATGATCATTCATGACAGAACCCACCATGAATTCCTCCCCTCTCTTTGAGTGCTGGCAACACTAGAGAACACACATTCAAGTCCCCTTTAAAAACTTGAAATTTTTTTTATAGGATCTTCTGGCTCCATGCATCTTTCCCATTGCATTTGTGAAGCAACTCATATTCCGTTGAATATGAATTCAAATCCATTATGGTATTCTGAGCCATCAAATCTTCACAATTGCTGCAAAAACACCCACATCAAGCAATGCTTCAAATGAATGCAACAAAATTTAGATGCCCTTCCCCATAATTCTGATCCCATGATGGCCTTGCAAGCACAACCAAATCATCACAATGGCAGATATCATTGTTGCAAAAAGAATAACCCAAAGCAATGCTCTAAATGATCTGATGCATGAACGCAACAAAAGTATAATAATCTCCCAACAAAACCAATGGTCTTCCACACAATTCAAATCCAGCATGGCATTCCAAGCACAACCAAATCATCACAATGGCGGATATCATCGTTGCACCATCACACTCACTACGAAGCAATGCTCTAAGTGATTTGATGCATGAATGCAACAAAAATCACGGGCATAATCTCCCAACAAAATTCAATGGCCTTCCCCATATTTCAAATCCAGTATGGCATTCCAAGCAACCAAATCAAAGAGCAAATATCATAGCAAAATGCCAAAAAACTCACTCACCAAGCAATGCTCTACATGATCTCATGCATGAAAAGACGAGATGATGCACATAATAATCTCCAACAAAATTAAAATGCCATTTCTGAAGGAAAATGCAACAATCTTTTATCACATTTGTGTATCTTCACAAAATCAATGGCAAATTCCAGAAAATGCCAACCATAACCCACTTCATGTGTGCATTAGCAACCACTTTTTTTCTTGCCCCATTTAATTTTATAAAAAAAGGTCAGAGATTAGGTACATTTTTAAACATGTTTCCATCGATCAAAGATTTGAAAAGTTTAGGAATGGGCAAATGAGGAATTTAATTGATCTGTACATTTTGTTTCCTTTTTTCTCTTATAAAAATCGTTCGTAAACCATCATGCTCTAATCATCTTTTTGGTATGAGCATTGGAAGTACTAGATTTTGCATCAGAAGTAGAGGAAACAATGGAACACCTACCTTGGGGTCATCACCAACAAAGAAATATACATGATACAAATGAAAAGATGACTTGATACTACACCAAAGTGCATGGTAATTCTTTTTTTTTAATTGAGTAATCCTTTGGTTATTGCTACATCATGGAAGAGAAATGAAGATGCAACAAGATGATGTGCATCATCCAATAATAACCATGCACTTTGGTGTATGTAATTTCTAATTTCCACGCATTAATTTGTAGTAATTGAGGTTTACCTTGACTTGGCGAGAGTAATTCCAACGATGTAGGAACTAGTTTATATGGGGTTCTTTGCAAAAAGTTTTGTATGTCGCTTCTACAAGACCATTACAGTCGCATGGTCATCCATGGACCATTCCAAAGACAATTCAAAAATAACTATCTCATTTTCAAGCCTAACTATTTCATAATTACTTTTTTTTCTTATTAATTTTCATAATAACTATTTTCCACCTTTCCTAATAATGACCTCCATTTTATAACTACCTCATTCTTTTTTCCTTTCCACCAACATGGATATAAAAAAACAAATTAACATGCGTCTTTTCATGTTCATGAAATGTATATCAATTTAAATTAAATTTGACATTGACATAAATATATGAAAACATAAGAAAAATTTTAAATAATTGATCGTCACTGCTAGTGCGTAGCAACACAGAGCTCAAATTGTTTCAAGGTGAGTAAACTACATGTGTATGATGATAAAATCATTATATGACATATTTGTGTTCCCATGTTTTGCAATGCATGTGGTAAGTTGCAATGATGGAGTTTTTTTAATTTATGAGGATTAATTATTGAATGTGCTTTCTTTTAGCCTATTATTTTTACTCATTATGCTAAAATTTACTTGAAAAAGATTTTGATCATAAAACGTGACCTTGGAACCCCTTTTAGATTTTAGTACTATTCATCATTCTAAGAATGCCCTGAATAAATTACTTAGGTCCTAATTTGTTTCATTCTATTGACTTTTTTATTTTCCTCGTATGACCTTTTTAATATCATGTGTTCATGTTTGCAATGGCCCGTTGCAAAACTAATTATCTGCACTCACCAATGTGCCATCATCCTACACATTCTACATATTTGAATTTGCCTTTAGTTTACCCACTTATAAGTTATATACCACAGGGCAAAATACAATGATAAATCATATTATATTTTACCTCTACCTTTAACCTGTATCAACAAATTTAGGGTTTAGACTCTAAAACCATAAATGTGAGTTTTTCTCTTTTTTTGGGAGAACTAATAACTTCATGGAACATAATTCCTTATTTTAATTGTTGTTGGTATGAAGTATGATGAGCCCATGTTGCGTGGGTACCAACTGGAACACTGGTATATAGACTGGTCACATGGTATAAAGAACCGACCCAGACTGGTATGACCCGAGGCAACACCAGCTTTGTATCAATACCTGCTTGGTAGGGACTTGAGGTAATACCAAGGATATATGGGTCTCAATACCAGACATATATATACTTGCAACATACCAGCCAAAAATCAGCCTTGGACCACATTTGGTCCCACATTTTGGAAGAATGTTCATCAGGTGTTTGTTTGTTTGTTGGGCCTTGGCCGTGGCCGGCCCCAGCGCCGCCGCCCCCAATCACACTTCCACAAACTTGCCAGCCGCCGCGATCCGTCTGCTATTGCTCCCGATAC
>Ga0116227_10001591_pt1 | contig 51107 bp, 39 predicted proteins | sample S1TSphgellanicum_FD_89693 | JGI IMG/M metagenome (GOLD analysis project Ga0116227, IMG submission 89693) | Host-associated microbial communities from peat moss isolated from Minnesota, USA - S1T2_Fb - Sphagnum magellanicum MG | ecosystem: Host-associated > Plants > Peat moss > Unclassified...
AAACCCCCCCCCCCCCCCCCCCACACACACACACACACACACAAACACGCACGAGCGTGCGTCAGTTAGTACTTCTATATAATTTCTTCATCGTCTCTGCAGGGACTCACATCTGCACAACAAGCTACCAGTGTGTGTTTGCTGCTGCACTCGTCGTGGTGATCTGCTGCAGCTCGCTGAACTTATTTCCACTGAGTACTACTGCTCTTGTAGTGCATAAAGTTCTCTTCTTTTCTTGTCGAGAGATCTGTGGTGAATCTCGTGTGAATTCTCATCTCCTTGCTAGCAGGAATCCCGGTTGATCAAGGATCCGTCTCTTTCTTGGGACACAGATTCTTGCAGACAAGATTGTAGTTTCTTGAGAAGTGCTGTAATTTGTGGACTCTGAAGGCGAGGTTTGAGTGGGGATTATTATTTTTTTGTTTTCGGGGAGAGAGTTACTTAGTTGAAGAATTCTTCCCACAGTAGCACTTGGAAAGAAGAATTATTGCCGACATGACGGTTGCTGTTGAGGTTGAGGCGCTTCATGCAGCCGTTGGACCGGTGGCGAATGAGGATTTGCAAGTGCAAGCATTGTCGTCGGAGAAAAAGGCGTGGTGTATAGTAGACAAGGATGGTGATGACATTGTTTACCGGAGCTTGAAACCGTTGCCACCTCTCGCTCACTCCAATTTAGCTTCTTTCATTCTCCAGGATGCGTGTATCAAGTACGAGACAAGGACAGCAATGGTGAATGGTGCCACTGGAGTCGAGTATACTTACGGAGAGGTAAGCACTAGGCCCTAAGCACGCACGCAGACCCAACCACCTGCAGATCACAAATGTGGAACTCGGCTCCGGCCTCTTCTCTCATCACAAGTATTTTCTTCTTTTGGGGAAAAGGGGTGGGGTGTGAGCATTTTTTTGGTTCCCCTTGGGAGAGGGTGAAGCAGGCAACCACCTCACTAAGGCGAAGGCAGTCGCCTAGACAGCTACCTCTCAGTGGGGTTAACAATTTTTTTTCCAATTTGTGAGATTGGTGGACTGGTGATCCTTCAGAAGAGGATTTAGCCAAGTTTGGCTACAGGCCAGAGAGCAAAGTAGAATTTCTTTGGAACCCCACTATATTCTGCTGACACCCTAGAAGCTATGGTCTAAATGTGGCAAATTCAACTTTTTTTCTGCTCGAAATATGACGACTTTGTGCCATTTGCAAAACAAAATTTAAAAAAAAAAATTTTAAGGATTCACATCCCTCCCTTCATTTCTGGTTTGCCAAGTGGCAATTTTTTTAAGCTGGAGGTGAATGGTAGTTGAGTGGTGAAGGCAGCCACCTCACTGTTACCTCAATGAAGTGAATGGTAGTTCACTAGTACCCGTCTGATCTCGCAAATTATGAGCATGCATGCATTTGAAAATCATATTCAATAAGGTTGAAGAATTTTTCCTACTACTGTCGAAATCTTCTTCTGAACTGAGGTCCCAATTGATTCCTATTTATTGTAAGCTGTGCAGTTGCGAGAATGGGTGGCGAGCACAGCTGCTGGGTTAACAGCCCTTGGAGTGAAGCGGCACGATGTGGTGTTGGTTCTGTCCCCCAACCTTCCTGAGTTCCCGGTGATCTACCTTGCGGTTGTGTTCCTGGGTGCCATCGTCGCCCCTACCAATCCGCTTGGCACGGAATCTGACGTCGTGAAGCAAGTGAAGCAATCCAACGCTCGCTTCGTAGTCACAGTCCCGGAGCAACTGAGCAAATTCCAGACATTCGGTCGTATACCCATCATTCTGATCGGTATGTATTTCTAGCTGGAGTAGCACAACGTTTAAGCCTTTTTGCTTTTGGCAAATCCAGAAAGATCGATCTGCAAAGAGCTAGAAATAATATTTAATTGTGCTGCCGCAGGTGATGAGACTGCCAAGAGCAAGAGCACCGTCGATGCTCCGATTACTCTCTTCTCTGAACTGAAGAACCTGAAGCTCGTCGCAGAAGACGCTGGAGCTGAAAATATTCCTACGTACCCACAAACCCAGGCAAATGACACGTGCACGTTGCTCTTCTCCTCGGGAACAACAGGGCTGAGCAAAGCGGTGCAACTGACACACGCGAACTTCATCTCTGCCATCACCGCATACAACACATTGGAGCCAGGGCAGTCGACGATGGAAACGGATGTGTGTCTGGCCATCATTCCTATGTTCCACGTCTATGGACTTGGAATCGTGATGCTGGCAACACTGGAAAGAGGTGCCTCTGTGGTGATCATGCCCAGATACTCCCTTCCACAGATGTTGAGCTACATTGAGAAATATCGCATCACTGTGGCTACTATCGTCCCACCCATCATTGTTTCCCTTGTGAAAAGCGCAGAGGTGGCCAAGTATGACCTCAGCTCCTTGCGCATCATTGCTACAGGTTGGAAATCCTTTACACTCAGTCTAAGTACAATCAATCAATCAATCAATCAATCAATCAATCAATCAATCTCTAGGCAATCAGCCCTTCATTCCGAGATGAAAAACATGGAAGTCACCATATTTAGACACACTCCGTTCTTGGAGGTCGCCGAAACATACCTAGCAGGATTCTAGAAAATGTCTACTGTCCTCTCTGACCGGTAGTCAAATATGGCTCTTTCCTCTTGTGGATGATGGTTGCCACTGTGGCTACATCACAAAATTGAAGGAAAAAAAAACCCAAGTTGTTATACATGCAGCTTTTCTGCAAGAAGAATACGAGCTAAGCTAGATTGGTTAGTACTTCAGAGATGTTCATTCGATTCAGGTGCCAGCAATGAATCAAATCCCAAAGAGATCATAGATGTAATGCAGCTGTGACAAGAAAACAACAAGTCCACTGATGTTTGATGGGTGTTGGATTTATCCAGGAGCTGCTTCGTTGCGTCAGGACACAATGGAGGCTTGCGCAACCATGTTTCCACAATGCATTTTGCGGCAGGTACTAAACAAAGAACGTTGCAGCCTGGGGACTTTGCTTGGAACTGTTCCTTCTTGTAAGATGTTCATTTTAGTTTTCTAATTGAATGATCTAGATCTGCTGTATGTACACGAGCTCGTGGTTGCAAAGCTAAAGTTGGGAATTTACGTTGTGGGTCCCAGGGATATGGCATGACAGAATTACCACTAATCTCCTTCAGTGTGGTGGAGAAAGAGCGACTGCAATGGGGATCAGTTGGTGTGTTGGTACCAGGAATCGAAGTTCGAGTGACTGATGTGGAAACAGGTAGAGCACTTCCGCCTCAGGCAAGTGGAGAGCTCTGGATCCGCGCACCTATGGTCATGACTGGTGGGTGCCCTTGAAGCCGGACCCTAAACCCCTAAATCTTCCAAACTCTTCAATTCTTTTGGGCCGCAGCTGATTCACAAATCAGAGCTTCCTTTAATTCTCCCTGGCATCCGGCTTAATCCGGAAGAATTTCAGAACATCCTTTAGAGCTGGGCCAGCTCAAATGTTATGAATGCAGAAGAATTTGCAACTCGGGTCTGAGATTTTTACTCATGAGCTAAATCTGACAGATAGATTGCTTGATTTTTTTTGCAATGTTTGTCAACTGCAGGCTACCTAAACAATCCAGAAGTAACAGCGGCAACAAAGGACTCACAAGGATGGTTGCACACTGGTGATCTTGGCTATGTTGACGCTAATGGCTTGCTCTTCATTGTGGATCGCCTGAAGGAGATCATCAAGTACAAGGCCAATCAAGTCGCACCAGGAGAGCTGGAATCCATCATGTTGACGCACCCAAACATTCTAGATGTCGCCGTCATCCCGTAAGTCCCAACTCCCTTCCTGCAACTCCTCTCCCTTCATGCCAATTGTACCGATGTAATGCCCTTCTTAAATTTCATCTGTGTAATTAATGCACTTCCCAAGACACTCAAGACGTTCAGAAGAATGTCTTGAACTTCAAGTCTCAAATTTCAGAAATCTTAAGAAATGGAAGGTACCTATTTTTGGGATTCAGGATTCCGGACGAGGAAGCAGGCGAGCTTCCGTGTGCATATGTGGTTAGACGTGAAGGCACAGACATCAGCGAAAAACATGTCATGGACTTCGTAGGAAAGCAGGTACTCTCCAACCCTAAACCCTAAATTTCATACAACTACACCTGCACAACATGTTACATACATACATACATACTTGCTTTAATGATTATAATTCAGTTTAGTATTGACTTACATGATGATGATAATAGTAATAATAATAATATCAGTTAGTTCATATAATCTGTATACTAATGAATTGCTTTGATAAAATTGAGATTAGATGCAACTCAAATAGTTCATAGCCCTTAAAGATTCTTGCTTCAATTGAGACCCTAAACCCTAAATCTTGATGAAATTTGAGGAACTAATAAGTTGAGTCATTGCTATTGCAGGTGGCTCCCTACAAGAAAGTGCGCAAAGTGATCTTCACAGAATCCATTCCCAAGTCCACTACTGGCAAAATCCTTAGACGGATTCTCATTGAAAGGCATCATCGCACACAATGAGTGAATGAGTCTTGAGTCTACTCGAACAAGAAGAGGCCAACTACCTGCTACTAAGGGAAACAGCCAATGCTGTTGTTCAAGGCAAGATGGATGGGATGGGACGGGAAGCCAACCACTAATGGAAAGCTTTCATTATTCTTTGGGAGGTCAGATAATAATATGTACTCCATAACAGTGCCTTCATGGATGAGTAGTTAGTACTAGTAGTAGGACTGTCACCAGATTCTTCTCCTTCATCCACAAAGGTATGCCTTCAGTACATGATGATATGGGTTTATTGGAAAATTTCCACCATCAGTCCTAACGCAGAGTTACAAGAGAGAGAGAAAGAGAGAGAAAAGACAACCCCTAGAGACAGTGGAGGTCCTGTGAGTAGAGAGAAGAGAAACTTAGAAGAAAAGACATTGGATGGAGCTGACATGGCTAAGCTTAGTCTCTTGGGGCAGCCCACCACATTCATTCATCTTGTATCCATGGGGAGCAAGTTGGAGGATTTGTGCCCATAGTAGAAATTGTTGATGAAAGGTGAACTCCTCGTGGATGAAAAAACTGTTGGGGCTATTTTCTAAGTTCTTTTTCAGGATTGTAAAATTGAGAAGCCTCAACAAAATTAATGGAAGCTCAATTGAGCAAACTTGACTACCCTATGGAGAGAATCTGAACTGATTCTTTGGTGTGATCAAATTTGCACACTAGTACTACTAGTTAGACTTCCTAAAGAAATTCACAAGATGTTGCAGTCCACTTCAGAAATAGCAGGGTTGAGCCATGGAAGAGGGAAAGAGGGATTTGAATATGAACCCCCAAGTGTGAACTATGATAATGCAATTGGTTCTAAGTTCTAACTAACTAAACCATTTCAACATGCAGATTATGATTTTGTTGATAAGTTAATCTGGCCTCTCCTGGCTCTTGGGTGACAATTTATTTCAGAATTCACTCACCAGAGCACCATGCAGGCTGCTGGATTGCATGGGAAATGAAACACTTTCTCATTGTATTCCTGTCCCAGAACTAACCATGGTTAGCTTTTATACTAAACCATCCAAATGTGTCTACTTACCTAGTAGCCACCAATTACCTTACCTACTTATATACTTACCTCATTATCACTAACATTCTTTACTTAGTTACCTATGATACTTAGCCACTTACACATGTAATTGCCTATGTAATGTGAGGTGGAAATAGGGGGGTTTATAGGATACATTATCAAAGTTGGACCCTTGTTCGATTCTGTTGGGGTTTATCAACAACTGAGTCACAAGGGGTTTTGAATGGGTAGTGCACGGGTTGACGCTGGCAATAGGGGGTCTTATGTGATTTCATGAAAGTCCTCCTACTCTTGCTTGGTGGTATCAACAGGACTTAGGTCACCCTTTTCCAAAGTCCTTTATTGCATTTCTAAGTCAGCCCTTTGTGGCTTTCCTTTTTATAATGTTTCCCAAGGGGTCAGGTTAGATGGTCTCCTTTCTTCCATTTCTAAGTCAGCCCTTTGTGGGTTTCCTTTTATAAAGTTTCCCAGGGATTGGGGTGAAGCTGCCTCCTTTCCATTTCTAAGTCATCAACTTTGCAAGGTTTCCTTTTTATAAAGTTTCCCAGGTATTGGCCTAAAATGATGACAATGGAGACGAGGACCTATTGTTGTTTCGTGGTCAATTTTTGGGGGAACAAGTATGGGAACCTTTTTGGACTTGAAAAGTAGATTTGTTGGCTCTGCCCACATGGAAGACACTTCTCAACTTTATTGGATTTAGGGTTTGGAGATGTTTGGTTAGGGTGCAACTTTGATTTAAACCCTTGGATTTGAACTGAGAATCAATTTGTCGATGAGACTTCAAGACCTAGTAGGCTAGCTTTAGTCTTTCAAAAATTGACTGATTCAAATTATGTAACTATGTGACTTTTGTAGTCTCTCATAACATTCTTTGAAGTTTGAAATCACTGTTGGGTAGGTACTTGATTTTGTTGGTAAGTGTTGGCTCTTGTTTTTCAAAAGTTTAGAATTCAAAGAACCTCTGATTTCAGCGTAGGGTTTAGCCTAAGGATGAGAGGATCATCATAATAAGGGCTCTCAAGACGTTGAGGGCTTGAATTCTGATAATTTTCTCATTCAAGGGCTATACCCAACATAAAGAGTTGGATAAAAAAGATGTGGATGGGAGTAATGAAAGGAAATTGGGAAAAAATATTCTAAAAACAGAAAAGGACAAGATGATTTTTTATTTTTTATTTTTTGTCTAGATTGAGAAATCCAAGTTTGAAGTGTCCAATCATGGTCCAACATCATAATTTCCCTCTCACTGAATAGGAGGGAAATTATGGCTTACAATGCCCACTATTTTTAGACATAAACCATCATCATATTTTTTCTCTTGTATATTTTGGTCCCTCATTGGGTCAAAGAAATCATGCTTGTTGATATTGCAATGATGTTGCAAGAACAATAACTTACACAATCTAAAAGATATTTTCGAACTTGTCCCAATATTTTTCATTGGGTGAAAATTATCCATCAGCTTGTTTTTTCTCACTGTTCTTATCATTGTAATGTTGTTTCTTTTTAATGTCACTATCACAATAGTGCTTTACATAAAACAAAAATCTATTAGCAGATCTTGTTCATTGACATTATAATGATGTCACAAAAACAATAACTTACACTATCCAAAAAATATTTTCCAACCTATCAAAATAATTTTCGTTAGGTTAAAATTATTCATCAACATTTCCCTCTTCATTGTCCTTGACATTGTAGTGTTGCCTTTTTATAGTGTCATTGTCACCACAATGCTTTACATACAGAAAAAATCTGTTAACAAACTTTTTCAAATTTTCAACCCCCTCTTGATTTACCAACTTGGGGGATCTCAAATGTAGAAGGTCTGTCAATAGACCTTTTTCTTATATGAAAAACATTGTCGTAATTTTTCTTTCGTATATTTTGATTTTTAAATAAGTTAAAAAAATCTTGTTCACTATCGTCACAATGATATCCCAAAAATAATAACTTCTATTGAATGTAAATTACCCATCAAATTATCTCTCCTCACTATCCCTTCAAAATTATCCATTTGCAATGTCACTATTATAACAACGCTTGATGTAGGAAAAAGGTTTGCTAATAGACCCTTCTCATATACTTTCAAAAAAACTATCAAAGCTTTACATTTTATTCTTTTTATTTTTTTTGAAAATCTCAAAACCTTTGGTTCAAGTATTTGAAAAACTTGAAAGAATTGATAGTTCTTGTTGAAGAACTTCCAAAGAACCAGTGGTTTAGGGTAGGTCCTTTTGATTTTCTTAGAACCCTGGTTAAAGGCCAAAATTGTTTCTATGATTTTTTAGGGTCTCTCGGCTGTATATAGGCAAAAGGATGATTTTATCAAGGTTGCTATGTGTTTTCACGTAAATATAAGAATACCTCGGTAGTATCGGTGAACTAGATAGCCACGATCTGGATATCTAGGATGGAGGATTCATAATATTTGCCCACTTAAGAGAAAGCTAACAACAATAAAGCACTTGATTTGATTTTCTTTGTTTAAGGGCAAAACGGGAAAAAGTCTAAACCAATGGACATAAATGATTTTAATTTATGGACTCACCATTATTTGTCAAATGAAATGTAAAAATGGATGTATGGATTGTCACTTTGTCATAAATTCCATATCATAGTCATGTCTCAAAATTTCACTACCATATTAGTATGGTGTTGAGAATTCTTTGAGTTTGTCTGATGCTGTGGATTGTTTTGGAAAGGAAATATGTAGCAGTGTAATAAATTGTAATCATTATAGAATTGTTAAGAATTCTTTTTAAAAATCCTCATAGAGATAAAGTGTGCATAATGACCATCAACATTTGTGTGGAACAAAGCCAACATCTTTTGGGATCTTGTACCCTTTTTTTTGAGACATTAAAATTATCCGTAAAGTCAGGAGATTAGGGGGCAAGAACGGCCAGTTTCGGCATAATAGGGCATCAAATGCATAACTGGGAACTAAATTTTAGAAACAAAATAACTGGGACCCAAACTAAATTTTCCACCAATTTTGGTGATAATTGAGTTTCATCCCCTCTTTCCGTTTTCCTGAATGCCTCCAGTGCTGCTACATATATTTTCACTGCTCCTACTTGTACAACTACTATAATCACTCTCGAACCTTGTGCATTAAATGCTGAGTATCAGCATTTCATACTGAGATTTTATAAAATTTCCTTACTTTGCATATACTAGTGAAAGAGGGGATAATGGGCGAAAGCAGAGAGGATAGGGGGTGAAAGAGAGGGTGACTTTATGCATCCCCAAAACTTTCCCAGCTTCACATGAATGAAACCATGGAATGTGACCTAGTTTTTTTTTGTAGTGGAAGCAGACTTGGTAAAATTGGCAGAATGATAAAAAGTTGCAAGGGTTGTTTGTGTAACCACAATAACTACTTGATGTTGCAGCAGCTCAGTTTGTAAGTATTCTGCATGTTCATATAGTTGATGCCCATAGTTTAATTATTCTCTTAACTAAACACATAACTCCATTTCTGAAATGGAATTGCTGCAGGTTTTTTGGATGTTCTGGGACCACTGCATCTGATGGTTCCAATTGGAAGCTTGATGGCGATTTGAGGTTCAAGCTTCTGATTGGAGCCATCAGACTCAGGCTGGGTGTTGCAATCACCATCTCACTACTCTGGCAAAACCCCAATCTGGACCCCTCTAAACCCTGAGTCCTGAACACTTTCACATCTCTCACCTGTCAGGGTTTAAACCCTAAAACCTAAATCCCTCACCCCAAAGTGTCTGAAATTGAACAAGCAATAGAGGATAAAGGTTAGGGGGAACTGAAAGAATGCAATGTACAGACTATGCTGGTTTGCCAGTAGCCAAGGTTGCTACTTGGTGAAGGACAATGCCTTCTGCTGCAATGCCTTGAAACAGTAAATCTCAAACATCTGCTATGCATTGTTCAGCACAAAGTGGTCAGAAGTCAAGAACCTGTCAACCACTCGATATCAACTGATAACATCAGTTGCTCCCAATTCCCATCTGATCCACACATCTTACCATTCAATCCCTGCATGTTTTCCTCCCCTGCCACAATCATGTACAGTCATAATCTCATGAGAACTCTCAGAGTATCAGACCATCACCTTCATCATCAATAGTGACAAACTGTCAGAAATTCACTGACTTCATCAGCTCCTGAATCGCAATGATGGATGTAGCTGAGTATACAACAGCCAGCCAAAATTTTCAGCCAAACTGTTATACAAACATCTGCATCCTGAATTTCTGTTGTATTTCCAGAGAGCACTTGGAAGATTTGGTCATGACATTGACTAGAACTGAAGAGAACTAGTTCTTCTTTCACATCGTGTAGCAACAATTCCATAGTTAGAGCAACTCCAGTGGTGTTCAGTATGTGACCCTGCATATTAAAATTGTGAAGAAAAGTCAAAACATGCTCGTTTGGCTCAACAAAATGGTTTTGGCCCAGCATTTTTGCACAGTGTGCTGAAGCTGGTAAAAGTCACAGCAAAAGATAGTTTGATTGGTCCAGGTGGGTAGCTATTAGTAGTCTCCCACCTATTTTTCGTCTCAGTTTTAGGTTTATGAGTGAGTTTGGATGTGAGATATTTTTGCAGGATCACATACTGAGCAACACTGGAGATGCTATTAGCACATGCCAAACCTGCATCTATCTGCCTGGACAATCTCTAGTTCTCAAATCTGTATGAAATTCAAATCAACTAGTTGTCTCAAATGTGTGATTGAATATTTGGGGTGAGATCCCACTTTGCCAGAGAATAGACATTGACGGAAAACATGGGCCCCACAGTTTTCTCCAATTCAAGGGCTCAAATGCGTAATGATTCTGCCACAACAGAACTTTGCAACTGCCAAGAAGAGGACAGGCAATTCCACACACAAAAATTAGTTTCCGCAAGACATCAGATCTGCATCCTCATGTGGATGGCCAGCACAGCAAACACAAAACCTATTACAAAAACATATTGAGCTCTACTGTTGCAAAAATACTGTCAAATGAACTCATGGATTCACAAGTGTCATGGGAATATGTTCACTAATCCAATATGGCTATGAGTGAACAAAAGAACAACAAAGTTATCTTATTGATCTCCAAATTCTCAAACCATTCATTCATGGGAAAGGACCCATTTGTCAGACGTATAGCCTATCTGCAAACACAGCAATCCAAGACAGAATGAATTGCAACCACATTGAATAATATTCTACCATGTTTGAATTGGTATTTCAGTGATCAACATTACCTTATCAGTCAAGCTGTTGACAAGGAACCAAAGAGCCACACAGTCGGTTCATGCAGCAACACTGTTGACAGATTGGACAAGATCGTTGCAAAACTTGAGTGCAAGAAATGGAAAGAAGCCAATCAGCAAGAGGACAGAATGTTTATTAGAATTGGTAAAACTGGCTTCACCCACGATTCCCAATTTGTTTGCCAAAGCCAAATCCTTTTTCTGTTGACATTGCATAGCCAGATTTATTTAGTTTGCATAGTTTTAGTCTGCCTCACAGCTTATCAAATTTTCCACCTGCCTTCCCAAAGGTACCAACAATGAATATACACATCATTTCAATTCTGCAACATTGAACGTATCATACTGACCCTAACCTGGTTGCCCAGACATCAGCATATGGTACTTGTTTCAAAAAGGGATGAACCACAGGAAAAAAATAAATAGGAAATTTCATCAAGAGCTTCCCCATCACAACATGACAGTAGACTGCTCCAAGTTTTGAAAGTTCGTCTGTGGCCAATGCCTTCTACTCAAAAACACAAGCTGCAACTGCACCTTCACCTTCTTCACATCTAAAGCAGACCAATCAAGAACTGATTGCTGCAGCTAATACTCTTCTCATGCCAGGAACAATAGTCAACACCACAAAGTACACGTGTATGAAACATGGGCCACAGCACACCAAGAAAAAAGCTTAACTCCTCCTGGGGTAGTGCTCTGATTCATACGTCCTGTCAGGAGAACTAGTAAGAGATTTTCATGGATCTATGAAAATCTCAGAAATCTCAGGAGTGGTAATCTATGAAAATCTCTGCCTCTCCATGCTAGTGCAAGCCATCTGAGGCAGAATTACCACTCCTGGGACTCTGAAGGAAGTTGTTCGTGAAGAGTCCACCACCTCCATCATCAGAAAGAGTAAGGCCTCCATTGTCATCCTTTGATTCCAATGACTGCAATCCTCCACCTCCAATCCGTAATCCCATCCCACTACCAAGACCCATCTCCGATCCAGTACCTGAACCTATTCCACTAGAACCAGATGTCCTGGCACCCTCAGAGCCCAGTATAAACCCATCTGCACAGCCATTCCCAGCACCAAAGCCTCCTCCAGAAGCATCCACCCCATTGACACTTTCCATTTCATGCAAGGGAACAGCAGGAGTGTGGCCTGCGAATAAACCAATGTGGCCAAAGAGCTTGTCCTTCCGTGAGAAAGTGGTTCCACATGAACACTGCCACTTGTTGCGCCCACAGTGCTTTTCATGAGTCTTCAAATCCGCAAGAACAGAAAACTTCTTTGACTTGCACTTACTGCATACCAACATCTTGGGACAATGACTACGGCGGTAGTGATTCTTCACACAAAGCATTGTTTTCAGTGGCAGGAATTTGCTGTGCTTCTTGTTTCTCTTGCACCCTGCATAAGGACAAGAGAATCGACGAGGTTGGATCACAGAAGTACCTTGAGAAGTCTTCTCAGGCTTAGCAAGGGCAGCTAGAGTCTTATACTCATCACCATGACCACGCATATGCATTCTCAAGTTGGCATCCCTCTTGAAACCCTTCCCACAAATTTCACAGAAATGTGTGTGCTCTGCCATAATTTCCATTGCATCTATTTCAACTAAATCATAGGAGCCAGGGGGCAAACTTTCGCTTACTCCATCATCTTCGTCTGCACCCATGCCATCATCATGTTCATCCATGCTTCCACTCATTCCTCTGGATTCATGAGGCCCAACCGTACTCATCCCCCCTCCAACACCAAGCAAGTTGTCTGCCACATCCGACATCCTGTTCACTGCCATACCCCCTCCAAAACCAAACCTATTTTCATCTGGCTTTTCATGAGCAGCCGTAGCCATCTGGTTGTGAAGTATAACCCCCGATGGTCCAACCCCACCACTCACCTGGTGGTCTCCCAGATGATCCTGATCTGAAAGCTCTACCCCACCCCTGGATCCAGAACCAACAGCTCCACCTCCATTAGCAAACCCAAGTCCACGATTCTCCTGCCCAGCTCCTCCTCGCTCACCACCATCACCATGTACCCCCAACCCTCCTGCAGTCGAATAACTATTCCCTAACATGTTGTTTCCCAGCAAGTTTCCCAATGAGCTGCCCAGACTCATTCCCATCTGACAATCAAGTCCACCAGATTGTGGAACATGGTTCGAGTTAGGGTTGTCTCCTGCAGCCAAGAACTGGCTGAGCTCCAAGTCAGAGGGCTGGTGATTCTGCTGTATTAGGAGGTGTTGTGGAAGCATTCCAGTGGCTGTCCCTGCAAGCTGCGATAATATACTCATTACTGCAGTTGCTGCATGCTGCTGCATTGTAACACCACCTGCAGTGTTTGACTGAACATGCCCTGAATCTACCATGAGAGGCACCAAGGCCTGCAACTGCTGGACTTTCTGGTGAAGCACTGCAAGACCATTCATAAGTGCTGGCATAGATAACCCTCTTCCTCCTCCTCCTCCTCCCATGAAGAGGTTGGTTCCATTGTGTGGCAAACCATGGCTTGCCAGCTGCTGCTGTCTACCAAATTGCTGCAATTGACCGAACCCCTCACCAACAACATCTGGAACCTGTTCCAAGTTGTGAAACACATGTGGATGTCCTCTATGCAGCTCATTGCCATGATCCCCAGTATTATGTGTCAGTGATTGCTGCCACAGTGACAGTGAATGTTGTTGTTGTTGTTGCTGCTGCTGCTGCTGTGTGTGCTGAGAGTGCTCTTGTTGACCCTGAGACCCACAAGGACAAATCACACACAAGACAGCCAAAAGCTCTGAATCCCTGAAGGATCATAATGTTTATCACCACAATAAATAAATAAATAAATCATTTTACATATGATAATTATTTTAAATTAAAAAAATTATTACTATTCTTTTTATTTATTTATTAAATTTATAATTTATAATTATAAACTTTATTTATTTTAAAAGAAGTGGCAAGCTCACAAATTATATTGCCTAGTTAGCTTTTGATGGGAAGAAGAAGCTCAAATTATTAATGAGGAAGAGTCCCCAAATCAGAACAGAACTACACAAAACCAATTCAAATCCCACCAAGTTTTTGGGAGTTAGTTTCACCTGTGAGTTGCTGCCGTTCCCACCAAGCGAAAACGAAAGAGAAGCTGCAGCAGCAGCATGTACAGTCTGATTTTGGTGCTGTTGTTGTTGTTGTTGTGGCGATGCTGCTGCAGCAGATTGCTGCTGCTTCATTTGTTGTTGACCAAGACGAGTGTTTCTGGAATCTGCTTGATCCCCTCCCTGCTGCATCATGTACTAGAATCTCAGCTCCTAGATATATCTCAGCTGCTTCGGTCCCCTCCCCCTCCCCCTTCCCTTCCCTTCCCTTCCCTTCTCTCCGTGTTGCTGGTGCTCACACCTGCGAAAACTCGAAAGGAAACACGAAACCCTACAGAGGAAACAGGAAGGGGGCAATCTGCTGCGTGTCTCGGACTATTAAAAGTAAGAAAAAGATTTTCAGGCGCCTATTCCGCCATTATTTTATACGGCTTCTTCCTAATTTGCAGAAATCGGCGTTTTTTAAGTGTATTCTGCCGATTCTGCCCTATTTTTAGCAGCATAATAGAAGGTCTCTAAATCTGGTACCTTCGATGATAGTACGAAAAACTAGGGTTTGCCAACAGGAAAAGCATTTTTAACTTTTTTTTCTCGTTTCATTGTAGGCAATGATTTGTTTTTGACAAATTTTGTCATTTTTCTGACAATTTTTTGGGAAATTTCTGGAAAATGTGATTTTCTGAGACTTTACTAATTTTGCTATTTTTTTTGAGAAATCCGCCAAAAACATTTATCACAAAATCCACGGAAAAAAACCCTTTTTTTTTGGTAGGTGGGGTCGTTCTTTTCTTTCCTTGGTTGTGAGGGGATAATAGAGTCAATGAACTTAGCAACTCAAATTCAGCACAGGGGTTTCTTTTTTCAACCTTGTGAGGTAGGTGGATTGGCAATAATCCTCCACAAGAGGACATAGTCAAATTTGGCTAGAGGTCTGAGAGAAAAGTAGAATTTTTTCAAACCCCACTATGTATATTGGCAACATACAAGAACCTATGGTCTAAATATGGCAAGTTCAACTTTTATTTGTTTGAAATATGATGACTTTGGGCCTTTTTTCCGCAAAATCCTTTGAGCAAGTTGTAGCTCCTTTTATTTTGTCACCAAGTGGCAAAACTTTTGTCCAAAAAAAAAACCCTATTTGGGTGCTATGTGTGTTAATTCCCATTAGGTCTTATTGATCTAAAGTCTGTAAACTCTTCCTTGAAGAACCAAATTGATGATTTTTCGCTTAGTTATGGACATGGGGTTACTTAATTTCCAGGTACTTTTTTCTTTTGTCAAATTGTTTCACTCCATCATGCAAGTTACTCTCTTTCATAGGATTTTGTTTATAGTATAGGCTTTTGGTCTACCTTCGGGTTTCAAATGAATCTTTCTTTATAAAAATGATACCATATTATTTCATAGTGGTGAAATTTTTTATCTACACTCGCAATATTAAAAGTTTGAGATCACATTAGAACACATATTAAAGTTTATATGGAAAGTAATGAGGATTCAAGGTTTTAGTCTTGTTTTTGGTTGAAACAGAGCATGAGAGGCAGGATGAGGGATTGACCCAAACATACTAAAACAATAACGAATCAAACTCATGTGACCACCAAAATTAGTGGTCACCAAAGTTTGATCTTGCATCTTGTGTTTTGTTACAAAAGTGTAGTTTTGTGTTTTTTTTGGTGCAACGTGTGATGTGCAAAAGAACATAAGCAAAAGAATTTCCAAGGTGAGGTTTGTATTTGTGAGCAAGATTTCCAAGTGAATGGTGAGCAATATTTCGTTTTGTGTTTTGTGTGTGTGTGTGTTTTTTTTTGAGACTAAACAATTCTTGTGTGTTTTGCATTTCTTTTGTGAGCAATTCATTCTTGTTAGCTATGTTTTATGAACAATCGATTTTTGTCATGGTGTGTGCATTGGAAAGAGACTGAACTAGGCAATGAACAATTTGTTTGTAGAAAAGAAACATGAACATGATTAAGTGTCTATCGATTTTTTGTAAATGAATGTGTTGAACTTTTTTATGCAATTTCTGTGTCCTATGTGTTTGTGATTTGTTTACATATGAAGTGGATGAACGTGATGTATGTGCACATGTCAATTTGCTTTAGACAAATGTGTCAATTTTTTTGGTGTGATTTTTATCTTTGATGTCTTCCTTTGTTTTTTTAATTTGGCAAAATCAAAACAAATGAGGAATGCAAATGGAACTTCTAATGTCACACTTTTTAATTCACATTTTTTTTTCCATACTTTCATCCTAAGATTTGACATTGATTCCCTAGTGGTTTGACGTTAAGAATAGCTCAAAACTTAAGATGAAAAGGCAAATGCAATCCCAAGTCAAGTCCATAGACAAGGTGATTTTATGAATAACTAAATTGTCCCAAATATTTGTAGTGTCATAACTCCCTCACATAGGTATGTTTTGAACATACCTCCCCTTGTTTTTTTAACTCTTGTTAAGATATGTCCAACAAGTTACAAATCACTTGATTTGGAGGTGATTTGATCCCTTATCACCTTTTGAACATCTAGAACTCCCAAGGCGTCATGACTCCCAAAGTGAGAATTCATTTGAGAGTTCTAGGACTGCCTTCCCAAATGCTCCCATTTTTATGTGGGAATATGTTACACTCACCTTGTGTCTTAGCTAGGCTTTCAAATCCTTCTTTTGAAGTGCCTTCACTGTTTCAGTTGTGAACCCAAGGCCCTAATCACAGCATGTTTTGTGAGGATTGCAAACCACAAAAACCTATTGCCATTTATAATTTGATGAGTTTTTTGATGATTCACTGTTTCTATTAAATTCACTAGATTCCAACAATAATATAGAAATAGTATAGAATTGTCTCGGGAATGAAATCAATGAACAATTCAAAACTGGAGTGTTCGTGTGTAGGCCAGTATTCAAAATCGTTTTTGCATTATCGTGTCACAACCGCCAAGATTACAAGGCTTTCCAAAAGGGCCAGTACAGTTAAGAAATTTGATTAATTTTGATTGGCAGATCACAATTATTGATTGGCCTATGTGGTGAGATTTAATTAATTCCTTGCCCTACACTATCCAATATTTCACCCTTCATGTACATTTTTTTTATTAACATCTTCCATTATCCTACCTTGATATGAAGACAGCATAACAATGCCCAAACACATTTTCAAGTAGATCTAAACAGAAATGCTTGCACAACAGAAAAACACAGTAGAAAGAGATATTTCTGATACAGGCAGGCAAGTCGCACAAGCTTTTATCATCTTCTTGCTCTACAAGGTCCCAGAGCCTGACAACTGAATGACTGCTTTATAATCGTAATATATTGTTGGGTATAATCCCACTATAATGTAAACCGCACATCCTAACAAACTCACCTAGACAAAGAATGATGTACAAACCTTATCCTGGAAAACACTCTTGCCACAACTCCTCATGCAAGGCTCAATTGTTGCCATGTTGCTCTAAAACTCAAGATCCTAAAACAGAATTTTATCACTGTGTCAGTACAACAGGACACGCTGGATCTCTCATGCATATGCAGCCAAAAAAAAACAAATGTGTCCATGCTGCAACTCCTTTTTCATCCCATCAGTTTTCAAGTCTGTAAGTTGAATCTCCTAACTCTTCATCAAACCCATTATGTGTGGCCAATTTGGCATTCTATGTTCAAGAAGGTTCAAATTTCAAGATACAAAGCACACCAAGGAATGAGCATCATCCTATGCAAATTATACACCTAGCTCACCTATGTTGATGAAGAGAGGTGGAATACTCATACCAAACTTTGTACCTGTATAAAAATGAAGGCGAAAGGCACTCTTCTCCTCAGCACCATATCAAGGGTTGACTATTATATCCATTCATCACCGTGAGTACAAAGCACACAGAATATGCCTCAAATCTTACTCGGGTTCCACGAATACCTGAATTAAAGTAAATCAAGAAATTGCCACAGGCAGGTTTGAGACACAGATAATGCACATAGTCCTTTTAAGTTCAGCTTGCTTACGCATAGCTGTTCACATTCTTCTCAAATTCTCCTTTATTAACAAAAGCGCACAAAAAAGGAAGTACACAAACAGCTACATGTGCAGGGAGATGAAACATGCACACCTCAGTGGCTAGAAGAGTGTCATAGGGCTTGCCATCTCGAACATCCACCACAGCAATGCCTGTGATTTTCTGCACCCCTACTGCTGTTGCAACTAGACTCTGCACCACATTGCATTCCTAAATTTAGTGGATGCTTGACAACTTCCTCCTAGAGCAGGCTCATTGTTAGGGTGAAACCCACCCAGCACATCAGTGATGGGCAATAACAAGGGCAATGCTGTACAGCAAGCAACCACATCAAGGGCTCTCCAGCTAACAAACATGAATGCAACAAGAGATAAAACTTGTGCAAAGCAACAGTGCACACCAAGAGAAGATGACATTGACCACATCCAAGGAAATCCAAAGGTGTGAGCAAAGGTCTGACAGTCCATGAAACACTAACATGAGGGGAAAAACACACAAAATACCCACTTAAAGAGCAAAATGCAAAAATTGATGATAGAGGGTAGAATGAAATAAAATAGATGACAATCTACAAGAAAGAGCTTAAGAAAAAATACCAGATTGAAGTCTGTTGAGGCAAAGGGCTCCAACTGAGGCACAACCTGTATTGCCACCCAACCCAAAGTGCATCTGACTAAAATGCCACATTATGGACAATTCCAACTGAAGCAACACCTTACTGAGCAGAGGAACCCAACTTATTTCTGACACCAAAACCAATGTAGCCTTTGAAGCATGCAAGTCATTGCTACCTGACACATGTGTACAACTGAATGGTTGTTTAAAGGTACAAATCTTGACAATAAGAACAAACCAGGACCTTTCACTTATTTGAGGCCTTGAATACCACCATTCCAGACTACAGAGATGCCATCAACAGAAAAAGAGATGGAGCTAACCATAGTCCAGAGGCCATTCACTACAATTGCCCGGGAAACACCCTGTGCATCATCCTGAGACATGGAGATTTGCAGGGGTCCAATGTGGCGGTCTGTTTGGTTGCTTACACTCAGCCGCACCTGCAAATTGCACACACTTGAAGGTGAAGTTCCAATACATTGATCTATCAGAGATGGCATGGAATTCTCAGCTTCAGCCAGCAATCAGACCTTCAAGCAAAGGCAATTGACAGAGAGATGGACCTAACTAGCGCCCTGTCATCTATAACATGTAGCCCATAAACAGTACACTGATAATTTGAACCTGAACTCAAATCACTAACTCAACATGACAAACAGTGGAAAAGCACTCAGAAACTTATGTACCAGGAAAGGTCTCTCAAGAAGGACACGAGAGGGCAGTTCCACAATATGTAAATTCACCTCCTTTCGTGCTATGGGCTGCACAACAAGCGACACTTAGGCATACATCTCCAATAAAAAAGTAATTAGTTCTGGTTACAAGAGTGAGTGACCATTAGCAAAGAATGTAATATGAGGATGTATCCATCCTGATCTTGTGGTTAATTTGTTCTTTAAAAACCTCATAATGTACATACAGGGAAGCAATATCAATCCAGTACAACAAAGGATGGACATTGGACTCCATGAGATAATGTCAAAAGCAAAATCCTGTGACCCCACTTTGCTATCTGAAAAATGGGAGGACTGCACGAGAGAATGAGACAGGAACCACGCCATACTTCAACAAGTCTGAAAAAAGAGCTATGGAAGTGTGCCGAAATGCTTGATTGGTATGGGACTCAACAGACTGACTGGTTGATCAGAGAACTTCATGGCCATGCCTACAGAAGGACTACCAGAGAAAACAAGATCAGAGACAGATTCACCAGAGTTCTTGTTTGAGGACTGACATTGCCAAGTATCTGTTGTGTCTGCAGACGACCAGGCTCTCCAAGAGTTGTACGCCACATTATTTCTAGCTTGCCGAGAGTATTACTACCCTCTGCCTTAGCTACTGTGGGTGCACCTGAAGGTCTTGTTAACTGGTATAGAAAGTGCCGAATCCCCCCATTTGCTTTTACTACTTTGATATTCTTCAAAAGTCCACTGCAATCAAACAGCCGAGAGTTTAGCTTCATGACTCAACAATGTACAACTGAGTTATCTTTATCCCAACAAAGTACAAGAAGATCACTGACGAAAGGACCTGTATAACTTCTTCATTTGTCAAGCATAAACTATGAGAAGGAAACTCAGCAGAAGAGCAAAACATCACCTCAAAGGACCATCCGAATCAGTATCATTTTCATTTTCCACCTCCAAAACAGTTGCAGTCATAGGTGGTTGGGGCTCAAACCGCACATGGTCCAGAAAGAGAAGAGATTTGGTGCTGTTCTCTATGCATGCCTCCAAATATGTGGTCTCCTGCGGTAGCCATGCATTCATAAGCAGTAACCTGCCTTTAAGCTAAAACTTACTGGGATTGGTTTCCAGAAATTCACGAGTTTTGAGTTCAGGTGGCTGTGTTGAATCTCAAAGAGTGGTTGTGCCAATTTGACACTGATAACAAAGTAGGAAAATCATGAGAAAGAACACCAGGAAGAAGGAATGCATCCCACCTTTACTGTCCGCACCTACAAGAACAAACACAACAACTCCCTGTTTAGTCTGACTACAACAAACAGATACAAAAATATGTGACACAGCTACCAGCATTGGCAAATGACACAGCTACCAGAACTACCATCTTCATCCAAAAGGACCATGTGAACTAATTTTCTGGAAAAGCCATAACCTTGGTTCGGACTGAGAGGGGATTTGAGGCCATGAATTTGAAGTACTGTGGAAGGTATTTGCGTTCTCCATCCCAGTCAGTGTAGACTGCCATGCATACCAGTCTGAAATACAGAGAAACAGTTGCAATCACCATTTCTCTTACTTCCCCTCACTCATAGTGTGAAGACCACTCCAAACTAGATGGATAACCTGATGGTTGCAAACTTTCCTCTCTTGCTCTAAGCATCCATGTGAAGGTTTTCATGCAAATCCACTGGCAGCTCTTTGAAGCACACTAGCTTGGCTTTGGCTAAAAGGAACAAACTCCTGGTGGTTCATAACATGCCATCAAATCAAAACTTTCAGGACTCAAAATTCCAATGCACAATGCAAAACAGATTTGCAAAGAACAATGGTCCAAAAACTTGTCAATTAATATGGTAGGATCACTTCATCTGCATCCAGACAAAAGATGAACAAGTGAAAGGATACTTCTAGAAACCACCACAGCAACTTCCAAAAAGAACAGAATCATAGTTTCATTGTGTTGGGGACGTTACGTGTGAGGTCCAAGTTCTTTGATGTCATGCTCAATGATGAAGTCATGGCGCCCACCAGCATGGATATAATCCAAGGGTGCCTTTGTGCTGTCAGCTAATGTCAAACGTTGCCGTTCTGTTTGTAATTCTGCCTGCACTCAAAATTCAGATTTTGTGAGAAGGACCTTGTCTTTCTTCCAGCCAAGGTTTCAGTCACTGAAAAGAGGAGTCATTACAGAGAGTTTAGAGTGTTTGAGAATTACCTTAATTCCAACATCTCGAACATCATGAGTTGTATGATTGCCAACACTTATGTAGCTGCAGAATGACTCACCCAAATAGATTGATCTGACAGTTCAAACCATGCTTCAAATTTAGCGCTTCAATTCCACCCAAAATGGACAATAAAATGCAAGTATGTGCACAGAAGTTCAGTCAAATATTCTTTCTGATTGGAAAAACTTTGATCATGTTCAACCCAAACTCCTCACTTGAGCAATACTGCTTGAACCATAAAGTAGCAACTACTGTCTGGTTGTTGCTTCACCAATTCTTGAGCTTAAAAGTCTGTACAGTACAGATTCCAAGTCTTGGCCAGGTCCCAACCATTGCAAAGGCAATAGGATCAATCAGATGTACCATGCTCTTAACCTAGTTCAGTTCAGGCAGGAGAACCTAAACACCTGGTAGTAGTCATGTATCACATATGCAACCCTGCTGCTGCAAGTTCTTCTACAGATACTAACTATATTCTGCTTTACATCGTGCAATCAAATCACATGTAAAAATAGGGGCTGAGAATCTACCAAACATGCAATTGCGCTGCTCTTGGATGCAGCATTCTTGAAAGCTGAAAACCTAGGGTTTCGTGACTCTTCGAATTTACCACAACATTCTGCGAATTTCGAGGGCCACATCCATGGAAAGACCTTCGCAACTTACCATCCGAGTATTCATGTCTAAAGAAATACTGAAACCCTGATTCTCGCACTCGATAATACAATGCCACACTATAAGAGAAAAAAAACTCACCCAAACGATTGCGGGAGGACCAGAAGGCCAGAGAGACCCAGAGCATCGATGGGTCGTTCCAGCTCAGTCCGCTTCCAATAGACGCCCTCTCTCTCCCGCACATCCAACCCTGACAACAGCCCGTGGTCTTCCTCGTAGGAATCCTCCCCCTGGACGAGATCCCCGGGGTCGAACCGCAGCCCTAGGTCCACTTGCAGAGCAGGCCGACACAGCCGCATCACTCGAAACGCCAGGGAGTGACCACCCCCTCCGTGCCCCGAACTCATCGCCTCCCCAACACTCGCAAAATTCTACAACCACCCCAGATTTCCCAACGCACTCTGCTCCTCTTCCCACAAAGCAAACGCACGCACAGACGCACACTCCTATGTCTTGCTCGCGGTCCTCCAAACCCTAAAAGGGATGAAAATGGAGAATTTTTCATCCGTTTTAGGATGCTAATTGAACGCATTTGCTTTGATTAACATTATAATTATCTCAAATTAATTAGCACTAAGATTAGATAATTTAGATAACTTTTAAAGGTGCATTCACACTTGCTGTTAGGGACTCTAAGGTTGAGTACCCTAACACCATGCTAGCCATTTAGGACTTAAAACTTAGTTACCATGAAAATTCTATTTTAAGCTAACACTCACTTAACATTAAGATATGGCCCATTTTACATTGGGTGCCACCTAGGATGCCACCTAGATTTTCATTTCACACTGACTTAACATCAAATGTGAATGCACCATTAGGGTAACGCCCAAGGAGATGGGGATTCCCCAAATAAGTGCCCTCTTACTCCACCCTGCTCCTGGGGTGTTACCCCATAGAAAAACCTACAAGGGGAAATAAATAAATAAATACATAAATAAATAGTTTCCAGGTGGTGGGTATCATAGGGAATAAAGAAGAAGTGGGAGCAAGAGTGAGCATTTTGCTTTTTAAAATGCATTCCTTTTGTGAACAACAATCTTCACTATGTAATGTTTAAACCTACAAATACATTATTAGAAAATTTCTCATATGTCTTTATGATGAAGAAATGTTGTATCCTTATAACTTTAGTATTTGCACAAAAGAATTTTAATTTGAGATTTTTTAAATATTTCAAGAAATTTCCTAATATTTGGAGGGCACAAATAAGAGACCTTTTATAATTGTAAGGTGCATTTCACTCATATCGTCTTACCTTAGGCCCAATATTTAGAGAATGCTTTCACCTTTGGGCTTTATTCAAGATGTGAATCAAACTGCATGTAAGAAAATGGCTTCAAAAGTTAAATAGGACACCAAAATGTAGAAACGTGAATATACATTCATACATAATAACTTCGATGAACATACATAATGTATTTATAAGGCATCTTATAAGATGCATTCCCTTGCCAATTTGGAGCAAAAGGTTTCTTATAATAAAATAGAATTTTTTTTTTGTAAGCCAATCTAAACCATTGTTATTATGTAGAGAAAATTTGTGTAAGTGCATCTAAACCTTTGATAATTATGCAAGGTAAAATCATTGACAACAATGTCTTCCTTTATATTTTCGACCCCTACCATTAGTCCTTATCAAAAATGGTCACAAATAATGAAAAAAAAAAAAATTGCATGAACTAACAAAATTGTTAAACATGTCCAATCGAAAGAGGTGAATTAACAAAAAAAATTATGATGCACCTCCAAATTCCTTGATAGATTTAACTATGAATCCAGAAGTGAAAACAATGAAAGGATAAGGAGTTGGGGTACGTTCCCTAACTCGTAACACTTTGAGGTAAAAAGCACGTGTTGAAACTCCGAGATGGGGACTAGAATGAATGATAAGTGGGTTAATTATTCACAATAACCTGCACAAACCAAACAACAAGTTGGTTAGTGTGTAATTGGAGCACTTTTGGTGTATGGATGAATCACAAACACACACGGATTCACAAGATTCATCACAACCCAGACTTGGGGGAAGCCACCACCTTCCCCCTTATAGTATTTTTTGTGATTGGCCATGGGGGTTACATCCAAATGTCATTTTGTCTTGGGACTCCCAAATTGAAAGTCTTGAAATTCCCGAAATTGGGACTTCCGCGACTTTGGAGACCCATAATTTCTTGTGTAAACCTCTGATTGAGATGAGGTCTAAAGCAAAGTTATAGCCTTCATTGAGAATTTTCCAATGATATGTGGTACATCACCTGCATGCAAGTAAATTAGGGCGATTCTTGACTTTTAATGAGTAGGAGTCAAATTGGCACTTTGACTCCCGACCCTTCTTTTGGCCATAACTTGTGTTTTAAATACTCAAAAGGGTCATATGAGCCCATTTTAGACATTTACATTTCAAGAGCTTTTCAACGGTATAAGGAGCTCTTTAATTTAATGAATTTTGGCCCTTGAAATTATTCTTTGAACATTCGAAAATCCATCGGGACTTTAACTCCCAAAGTGGAAATCCACTTGAGAGTGTGTGGGTTTATTCCCTCACACTTTCCTACATTCCCAAGAGCATAAAATGTGATTCTCGGGCTTCATTTTTGGCTCGCACCTTTGTAAGCCCTTGCCTTGGTTGAAAGCTCAAAGTTAAGGTTGTGATAATTTACATTTCAAAATCATTGACACATTTTTTTCAAGAATGAATTTTTTCTTTCATTTTGTTCCTTGAAATTAGAAAGATATTTTTTTTTATAAATATTAATAAATACAATGTCAAATGTATGATGACACACCAAATTACAAAATAAACATAAGGTAAAAGATAAGTTTTTTGCATTTGTTGAATGGGCCATGTTTTTAAAGGAAAACTAAGCATTTCCTAAAAAAATAAAAAAGTAATAACAAAGTTGCAAAACATAAATAATTAGTAGGCATACTTGAACCTTGTGACTAGGGGAAAAAAATATGGACTAATTGAAAATTATTTAATGTCAATTCAAGAATCTCACAATTAAAAGCAATAATTTTATTTGCATTTTATCTTTTTAAAATTTTTTAATACATAAACTAAATAAACAAAAATTCAAAGTGATAAATAATGTAATGTAATACTACATGTTTTTGAATATGGTGTAATGCATGATGTAGACATGTGTATCAAACAATTTTTATTTTTTTTAAAAAAATTTAATAGTTAAAAAAATTAACAAGTACAATGAGTGAATGAATTTATATTCATATAATACTAATAAAATTAATTCATAATTACATCCATGATTGGGTTGGTAGTTGTTTAAAATATTGTATGATTATATTATTGCATAATCTAGGATGAAAAAATGTAAAAATCAACATTTGACCAAAAACATCACTAGGAAAATAAACAAACAATAATGTTGTTTGTTAATATTATGAACACCTTGAATAAAATCTTTGATATAAGCTTATGATGTTATTATAATATTTAACTTCCAACTTATTAAAGTTAACTCAAAACAATTCAAGGCTTGCATTTTAACAATTTGATTGGCCATATGAGCTTTTTTTTTTTCATCATTAGAAATAAGATTATTTGATATACCCCATATATTTGTGTATATATTTTATAGTTATCTTATAAACATTGTTGTTTACAAACCAACAAAAAAAAAAATTGGGTGAAAATTTTGATGTTTGGCACAAAAATAAAAAGGCTACAAATATTACAAATGGTTTTTCTGAAGAATTGGCCCAAAGTAACCATATTTTTAAAAAAATTTAGACCATAACTTATAGGATGTCCCAAGAATATTATATGGCATGATTCCAAAAGAAAATCTAATTTATTATATAATTTTGTGGCCAAATTTGGTTAAATCCTATTTTGGATGATTGCCAATCCACCTACCTCGCAAATTTGAAAAGAAAAACCTTAATACAAATCATTAAAAAAGAAAGCAAAAAACCATTTTATTTATTGTGGTTAAATAAATGAATTTTTTCTTAAACGTTTATTTAGCATTTGGTGGTTATCATTTATTGAACTTGGAATCGGGAAGTGAGGGTAAGGTATAATATGCCCTCGATTGATGGTTCTCAAAATCAATAAATTGGTTGTGACCCTTGACCAAGGGTTCAAAAAAACCATAAAATTGTTTTTGATCCTTAATCGGGGTTCTAAAAAAAAATCAAAAAAGTAGGTCAAAAAACTTGCCCTAAACTATGTCAAACCTTCCACATATGTTAGGTTGAATTTGTAGCAGGTACTGGGAATTAAACAAAATAGTTGTGTGCACACTTGACAAAGAGCAAAGGCACATTGCTATTTGTAATTGAAAACATTAGGATGACTCCATTTTTACAACACAAAATTTTTAGTCAAACAGTGTCAATCAGGTTGCCATATTCTTCATATGGTGTCTATTTATGTGCACATCGTTCCATAAAAGTTTATGATGACTAATTTTGTATTTAATCCCTCACCATTTTTGGGAGGTTCATATATCTATGAATATAGTATTGTACATCCAATGCAATTACAAATCAAAATAAGCACCCAATAAATGTAGGACCCAATGAATGGTTTCATCTCTGCTCACTTACTATAAATATCAAATGGCAAGAATTCAAAATCTTCACATTGAGTAATTTGTCCACATCTGGTCAATGTCAAAATCACAAAGAGTTCAAAATCCTCTCATTATGTATTCCAACATAGCTACACGCAATTTGTGGGAAGATGAATTACAAATGCCACAAATCACACTTATAAATAAGCAACAACAGTGACCTGAGAATAAAACAAGACAATGAACAAATGATCAAACCCCAATGGTAACCACAAAAGAAGAGCACATAGAAACAAATTGTGAATTAAAAAAATTTCATAATCATACACACATCAACTTGCCTTGCAAACTAGACCTTCAAAAAAAGACCATTCATTGTTTATGCAGTGACGTTGATTTGATCCAACCTAACTTTATCTAGTTGCATAAAAGAAAGGTACCCATTTTTCCTACAAGTTCTATTCAATATACCCAAGTCAAATTCATTGCAAGTTCATTATATCCAAGAGGTACAAACCATTGGAAGCACTTGGGCTTTGGATATACAAAGGGCTATAATCTTATGTAAATTATCTTATATTCTAAAACATTTTCACGAGCAACTTTGTTGAAATGCCACACCTGTAACTTTTATAAATTTTTCCTTTCTGCAACATAGCATATGCAGAATGGTTTGAGAAAGAATTAACTGAAGTAATGCCCAAACAACAAACAACACAATACATCAAGACAATAAAACCAGAGCAAAGGTACTTTATAACATCAAAAAATCAGAAACTCACATATCTATATTTCGTTGTGGTTATATGCCATGTGTGGTTATATGGGTGTATAATAGGATGATCACACACCCATTTCCATGTGCAACATTTTTCTATGCAATGTTATACATGAAGAGATGGGGGCTCCATAGACCTGAGCAAAACCACTATAAGCTTGTTCAATTGTTGAAGCCTTTTATTGGCATCAAGACCAACATTGCAAACATTTGCCAATGCACACATCTATTTCATGCCACACTATGTGAATGGTCCACAACTTGGTTCAAATTTGCACACTTGCATCCAAAATGACAAAATCAATCCTTATGAACCAAAAACAATAAATAGGGCCCTGGAACAAAGCTAACCAATTGAATTACAAGAGATAAAGTTGGAGCAAGAACGATTTGATCTCAAATGTTTTATTGAAATAAATTTAGACAAACTCCAGTTCCATAAATGTGCAACTACAAACTTTTCTATGAACTGTGCATTTCACAACCTTACCATGCTCTTGAAGTATTCCTAGTCATCCATTAAAACATGCCTAGGGGAATGTACAGCACTTAGTTTAGAAGGACTAGCTTCACTACCAAAGGTGATTGTCAATGATTACCTGGACATTGTTGTAAAGGTGCATGCAATTTAGGCCATTATGTTCACCAACTCTACCCTTGGTTTTTGTTTTCCTTGTTGATTGATCCCTCTACAACCTTATGGTACTTATGCCACAGAAGAAGTAGATCAACATCATGATGGTGCCTAAATTTGAATTCTCCAAATTATGTGCAATATCATCATACATGAACACAATAATGAATCAATAGGGGTTGTGACAAGATGAAAGTTCTTTGATCAAATATGAGAACATACAATCATCATAAATGGATTGATCAATGAATAGAAGATGAAGAACAAAATTTCATGTAAAAGCATAACCCAACATATTGATCCATTAGTATGCAGTTTCAAAGATTGAACCATGGATTCAAACTTATCAAAATCAACACAACAAAATATTAAACCATCATTTATAAACAAAACATAAAGTTGAATGACATGAATGGACTTACCAAAAGATTCAATCCAAATGTTCATAGTTCAACAAAAAGAAAGTAGTGCAATTCCATAAAATTTTCTTAGGGGAATGGTCTTGCAAAATACTCAATGAAAAAACTAAGGAAAAATAGGTTTTTTTCCTTTTAGTTTTTCTTGCCTTATTAATTTCAAATCAAAACATTGAACCTAACATGATGAAACATAAATATCAAAGAGGATGTAGATAATTATGAAACTAAAACAAATCTACTCAGCAATAACCACATGAAACCAACTATAATAACAATCTTGAAGTTGTAAACCATGCACTTTCCTTTTCTAAAACATATCAATGACATAATACCTCCTTCGTAGCAAGACAACAAGAACACCACAAAGTTTATAAAAGGAGGCAATGATGTCAAGGGTAGTTGACCTTATGCAATGGAACAAAAGTTTAATCCATAAGAAAATGACAAAATTTTATAACTCCTCCATCGATTACTTTTGATTGATTGATTGTTCTGAAAACACCAATATTGGATATGATTGATTTTTTAAAGAATGAAGCCCACTTTTAGGTTAATATTTGGGTTGTTGATCCTTTTGCAAAAATGTAAAAATGAGAAAATAGTTCACCTAGGCAAATGGGATTTTGATGATTTGATGAATGTTTACTTGACAACATTAAATAAAGATTTCTCACTCAATTCCATAGAGATGTCAAATCCTTTGGTTGAACATAGATATTTTTCTTAATTTTGAAGAAATGTAAAAGTCATTATTGGTATTGTAGTCCGCCTTCCCCAATCCTTTCCTTCTAAAGTAGTTTCCCTAAAAACAAGGTCCAACACCCAAATCAATCCATTAAACAATAACATTTACATTATAGTTTTTTTTTTTTTGGTTATGTTCATAGCATTTAAAAATTGGTTTAAGGTTAGGGTTGTTTTTAGAAGCATTTTCAACTTGGGAGTGGCAACAAGTTGTGCTTGTTGAGTGAAAATGTTTTCATTTTTTTGCTTTGGGTCCATATGTTACAAATAATGAAAAAAAAATTGGTTTGTTTGTTTTTGTTATTGTTTTTTGTTTTTTTTGCAAGATCTCAAAGGTGTTTTAGAAGGTCAAAGTTTTTGTTTGTTTGTACATGTATGTTTTTTTTGGTTTGCATGTGGATGATAGAAAAGAAACTTGGGATTAGTTGTGTGGTGTTTTTTTCTCTAGCTTGGAAGTTGTGATGGTGAGGTTGTGTTTGGAATTTACACATAATAAGGGTGCATTGCTTTTTAAACTTGTGTGTGAGATTGCAAAAAAGAAAGACTAATTTAGATCGTTTAAGGTAAGTACTTTGGAAACATTATTTATCTTTTTGTGTTGCATTTGTTGTTTTTTTGTGTTCTTGGGTGTTACAAGAGTCAAGATCATGAGTGTGAGTTTTTTCATGTGTCTTTGCATCGACGATGGTTGCCAAATGATAAAAACAATAAAATTGGTTTTTATTGTTTGGTTTTGTATTTTTTTGTTTGTGTCATATATTTCTTTTTACATTTTTTAGTGTTTTGTGGTTTTTTTGGGAAACTTTTAATTCTTTAAAAGTTTTTTTTGAAAATAATTAATTATGTTTTCTATTTTAACTATTGTTGGTGTTTGCTTAATGTGTTATTTCTTGTGTTTTGTGTTTTGAATTTTTAAAAACATGTTTTGATGTAATTCTATCACAAAGTAGCTTCAGTGGGAGACACTAGAAGAAAAACAGGGATTTTCGACTAGTTTCTGCAACTAAAATTTAGTCGCAATTGACATTTGCAACTAAAATTTCATTAGTCGCCTTGGACAAGTCACATGAAATATCAATTGCAAATGATAAGGGTATTTGATGAAAGAAAAAATCAACAAATACAGGTTCATCCTTTGACTCCATTGTATATGTATTGTCACATGCGACTATGATGCAACTATTTTGGTCATAATTGAGGCAAATGATGTGTTGCCACGTGTTTTAATATTGAATTATTTAAAATATAATAATAATAAATTTGAAATAATATAGGATGGTCAATTCAAATGTTTAAATGATCCTATATTATGACATGTGGCCTAATGTAAATATGCCATGTGGCACTTTAAGATGAATTTAATACAAAATGTTAATATTAGGTTAGTAGGTGCCTAGGTAGGTACATGAATAAATGCCTGCAAACCTAAGCTACATACTTACCTATCTACCTACCTACCTACTTAGGTAAAAAGGTAGGTAGGTAAATCTACCTTCCTAGGACTCATATAAATAGGTACTTAGATAAGTAGGTACATAGGTTACCTAGGTGGGTAGATCATATTATGCACCTACTTAGCTAGGTAGATAAATAGGTTGGGGAGGTTGATAGTTTAAAATTATGCATAATTTTTCTTTTTGTTTTGGGTTAAACTATTTGATTGGTTCATCCCATGTGCATAAATTTCTTAATGTGAAATTTGATGACCACACCTTTTATTTATATAGTGTTCAAAATAGGAATGGAAAATGAATAATATGGGAGAAGTTTTGAAGTTGCAATTTTTTTCACAAACTAAATTGCAACTCCAAAACTTTCCTCATGCCTTTTGTTTTTAATTTTTAGATTTATAAACAATTCAATTACATGGTTCACTAGATAATTAGATAACCATTTAATTAATAATGATTAAATTTAACATATATTTAGAATATAAACTATACATTACAAATGTTAAGTATTCATTATCAACTATTTAAATAAATAATACCTTCTTAATATTTAACTAACTTGTTATCTATTTTTTCACAAGTTTTAAACACATAATTCAAAGATAAATAAATAGCTAAATATTTTATTAGTTTTCTGTATCTAGTCAAATTATAGATAATATAATTAATGTAAAAATAATTTATTTACTTTAAATTTAAAATAAAAATTTAAAAAATATTTTTTCAAATTATAAATAATGAACAAACAATTGTTATTTAAAAAACTTCTTACACGATTTACAAAAAAAAGTAATCTTAAAATAGTTATATTAATTACTATATAATTCATTTTATTATTATAAAATTTTAATCATAAATAATTAATTATAGATTTAAAAAAAACTTAAGTTACTTTATAATAATTCATGGAATTACAATCATTACAATAATTATTTTAACTACATTATAATTTTTCCAAAATTTTAATTCAAATTTAAAGTTATAAATTATGGATTGTGAATAATTACGTTCAATTAAAAATAATTATGCATATACTATATAATTATCATCTGAAGTAATTACAATGATTTTAAAATAATGTAACATTAATTAAAGTAATTAATTTCTTTTACTGTAAGAATATAAAACATAAAATGTAAAAATCTATGTTTTAAAAATAATTATTTGGTGTAACTTATAAGTAATAAATATAATCATTTATAATTATTTATAAAAATGATTCATTATGAATAACATTAGTAGAAAAAAACCTTAAAACTCAATCAATGATTTTAAGAATTGAAATATTAATTTTAGATTCCAAAAAAATGATTCAGAATTCAAATATCATTTTTTAGATGAAATAAATCTTTGAATTTACATAAAAAATTTCAGAATTGAAATGTCAAATTTTCAGTTTCAAAATTGAAATGTCCATTTCTAGACTCGATTAATAATTTTCTGAATTGAAATATTAATTCTGAGAATCCAGAATAATAATTTGGAATTGCAATTTCAAGTTTCAAATCAAATAAGTTTTTAAACTTAAACTTAAAAACTCAAAATTGGAATATTAATTGTTAGAATCAAAAATAATAATTTAGAATTCAAATATCAAATTCAACTAATTCTTTAAAGAATTGAAATAGTAGTTTTCAGAATTGAAATATTAATTTTCAAATTCAAATAATTAAACAAAAAATTCCAATAAAAAAATTTAGAACAAGTTTTAGTTTCAAATGTTTTTTAATTATATATATATATATATAATGAATTCTAGTAGCAATTTTCAAAATTGAATAAGAATTTTCAGTATTGAAATATCAGTTTTCAGATTTGAATAACAATGTTTAGAGTTCAATACTGATTTTTAGATTCAAATAAAATGTTTTAGAATTGGAATAATATTTTTTAGATTCGAATAATGATTTCAAATGAACAAAAAAATCAGAATGTAAATAAAAAATTCAAATTCACATAAATATTTCTTAAATTAAAATATCAGTTTTTAAATTCAAACATATATACATACATACACATAATTAATATACACTCAAATATATATTTATGATATATGTATAATTTTAATACAAACATAAAAATACAACCATATGTCATTGTAGAATACTTTTAGGATGTGATTAATTTGGTGATATTGCAACTAATGGGACATATCAATAAATTCATGGATGAAAATAAACCTAAAAGCCATCCAACTGATAGGATGAAGTTTCCAATAGTTGCATCATAGTTGTAAGAGTGACCAAAATAGTTGAAATTTGATCTTATAGTTGTAAATATTCCCAAACTGAGTCACAAACAACTTCAAGTCGCATGTAATTTCAAAGAAAGTGGTTACAATTTGGCTGATTTTTACTAGTGAAAGGTTGTTTGAATGAAGTTTGTTTAAAAGTGTTTGTTAGTTTTTAAAAATATTTTAATATTTTAATGTATTTTATGTTTTTATAAATAATTTTAATTTTATGATTTTGAAATGGGTGCTTGAAGATTTTTAGTAAAAGAATATGTTTCATTATTTTATTTAATTTTTAAAAAGATAGTTAATTTATTGTTCATTTTTGTTATTGTGTTTTTTATGCAAGCCTTTATAATTTGATCATATTTGCATGTGGTTCTTTATAGGGCAACCACATATTCCAATTTTAATAATAATGTAAATTGATTAAACATATTTCAAAACTTTAAATCCTCTTTCACATAATTTAAGTTTAAATTGTTGCTCTATAAAAGAGGGGAAATGTTAATGATGGAAAAAATGTGGCACCAAATGATAGGTATTTAGAAATGAGAGAATGTTGAAAAAAGTTAAATATTGAAATTTAGTATTCAAAAGGATTATTATTGCATAGTAGCATTGTAACAATATTAAGATTTTATGTACATGAAAATTGTTGGTGTAACACCATTTTTATTATTTTTTATGATTTATGCATTGCATGTTGTTAGATTTTTTAATTATTTAAAAATTTATATTGATGTCTAGGATTTGTTTGAAAAGTTAAAACCCACATTAAAAACAACATTAAGATATTATATATTTGTGCTAATATTTTTAGTTAAATAAGTTGACAATGTTTTCAATAATTTTAATAAGGTTAGTTATGTAGTGTTGTATGCATGATTTTTGTGATGTGTCAAAATGTATAGCTTAAGTTGGTATGCTTGCATCTTGGTTTAATTTTGGAGTGTTTTAACAATATTGGACATTAATATTGTGTGTTGTTTTAATGTTTAGACAACGTTTAATAAAAACATGGTAAAGTAGACCAAAAAAAGTAGTCCACTCAAAATGCAATAAATTTGTTTTTTGGTTAACGTAAACAAGAAAGTTAAATTTAAAAACAAGTATGTAAACTTAGGAATTTATCATATCCAACTAGATTGGGTTTATGGTACGTTGAATGAAAACCTTTAAAAAATTTAGTATGATAAAATTATGCAATTAAATTGCTTAAAACTAGTTGTTAAAAATAGTGTTTCAAACTTACATTTACCTTAATATTTTGATAAAGTATGATTATAAGATGGAAATGTTTTAAATACATTCATACATTTTACCCATCCATCAATTTGAAAATATCAAAAATTAAATTAAAATCCTACTTTCATATACTTGAAACCCATTTTTCTAAAGTTAACGAAAAAGAAAAACTAGATTGTATTTTTTCAAATTTATTTAAATGCAATTTAAAGATGTGTATATTTAATATTATTATGATAAAGTGAAAGATGATTTTCATGCTAATCAATGATTAAAATATTTTTTTAATTTCAATATATCAAAGATTATTTATAGTTAATTGTCATTTTTTTGACAAAAAGCAATATTGACTTGTTTATTTTACCATGTTTGCTGGTAACTTCAATTTATTTAAAGTACCTTTAGTGTAAATCTAGTTTATGTGATAGGATACTATTTTTAATTTTAATAGGTCACTATCATTATGATAAAACATCGCATATATGACTACATTCGTCATTAAGATTGTAATCATAAGTGCCACAGATAACTACATGATTAATTAAACATATGTATACTTTACTTATCCATAAATCATATTTTTGTCCTTAGACATAAATTCCATTCATGACCATGATTGTAGTCAAATATGCCATATGATTCTATTCAAATCATTGAACCTTGCTTATTAGATCAATGTATAATAATATATATCCGTTTAATCTAGCCATTTGTCACATGACACATGTTCACATGATATGGTGTCACATCTCAAAACTTAAGCTAGGTAGGTTATGTGACCTAATTTAATTCATATAATTTAGGTAGCTTAACTTACCTAACCTAAATCACTTAAGCTAAAAATGTGAGTGAGGTAGGAATTTAAGTGGCATACCCTAAACAATTTAAGCTAGATTAGCCATGTAAATTACTTAGCTTAAGTTAGGGTAGATAGGTTTCAAAAGTAAGGATTTGAACCCTTCAACTTCACATTGAAAAATAAAATCCTTACCATTGCACCATTTATTTTTATGTAACATAAAATGTAACCGCATTTTAATAAATTTTTTTTCCTAACCTACTTAAGTGACCTATTCAACTTATTTTAAGCTACCTAGGGGTTATTTAGGTTATCCAAGGGTTACATAAAGTACTAATGGCCTACCTAAGGGCTATTTAGACTACTTAAGGGTTACATATGGGCTATTTAGGTTATCGAAAGGCTTACCTAAAGGCTATTTATGGGCTGTTTAAAAGTTATATAAGCAATAAAGTCACCTCTAAGGGATACCTAGGGTATTTAAGGGCTACTTAAGGGTTGCATAAGCTACTTAAAGGTTGCATAGGTTATGTAGGCTATTTAGGTACCTAGGGGTTTACCTATGGGTTGCCTAGGTTTCATATGTAAGCTATTTAGGGGTTATTCAAGGTATTTGGGGTCTACCAAATGTATTTAGGCTACCTAGGGTCAATTAAAGGGTTACTTAGGTTGCATAGGTCTACCTAAGGGGTACTTAGGTTATTTAGTCTTTATCTTTAATATTTAGGGTTACCTAGGCTACCTAAAGTCTATGTACGATGTTCCATGGGCTACCTTCGGGTCATTTGGTCCTATTTAGGGTAATACATGCATGCTTATGTAAGGGTTACAAAAGCTACATATTATAATAACACAAAATCATATATTTAAAGTCAAAAAATTCAAAAAAAAATTTCTTTTTTATGCATTAATTATATTAATCTTTATTTACAAGCTTTTTATAGCTACTACCTTCCATTTCATTCTCCCTTTATTCATAAATATTGATTTCAAATTGTAAATTAAATGAAACTTTTGTTCAACCACCATCAAGAATATTTTTAATTGTGTAATTGTATTTATGTTAAAGAAGTTTATGTATAGAGGTAAAAAGATGGCAAATACAATGACATAATTAAAGTTTGGTCATTAGTCATATTTTGTCTTTATCATAGATGTCAATTTTTGGCATAGTGTTATTGCTTATATAATTTTAATTTATGTTTCATTTCCCTTTATTCATAAGTATTGATTTCAAATTGTAAATTGAATGAAACTTTTGTTTAGCCACCTTCAAGAATACTTTTAATTGTGTGATTGTATTTAGGTTAAACAAGTTTATGTATAGAGGCAAAAAGATGGCAAATACAATGACATGACTAAGTTTGGTCACTAGTCATATTTTGTCCTTATCATAGATGTCAAGTTTTGGCATAGTGCTATTGGTTATATAATTTATATATATGGTTGTTGATTTTATTGTATCAACATTTCCTCTCATTTCTTATGATGTTTACTTCAAGTATAGATTTTTAAACCTCAATTGTTTTTTCAAGTTTGTTTTAATTACCTTTATTTTTCTTTGATTTTATTTTAAGTTAATCTTTTTTATAAAATAGTAGGTGTCATTGCATGTAATTACCTTAAGGACTTAACTTTGTGGACATGTCTAGTTTTTGTCATAGTTTTCCATAGTTTGTATGTTCATGTGATTAAATCTTATGTTGTAATTTTTTGTTGTAAGTATTCATGACTAGTGAAATTATGAGTTTAGGTTAAAAAAAGTTGTAGGTTTGAATGTAGTGTTAGTATCAAATGTGCAATAATGCATGTTGGGGACATCTTTTGAATTGGACTAATTATGAGTAGATAGGGTTCATATGATATGGTCAAAAGTGGGTTCAAATACATCCACTATAACATGATAAATAAGATTGTGTATAAGACTATCATGTTGACTATTGGTGTTGTACTTGTGATTATAATATCAAGTTTTATATCAAGGTTTTAAACTTCAATGTCATGTTCAAGAGCACATTTGAGAAGGGGGACTAGAAATTTGCTTTGAAGGTTGGAATAATAGCAGTGAGAAAGCCCATTGATCCATCTTTCATTTGTCTTGTCATTTGCATCTATCTATTCCATTTGTAATTTTATTTAATCTTGAGGAACTTAGCACTTTTAAAATGATTGTTATTAGTGTCTATGGGGGATCAATAAAGTCTTTTATGTTGGGGTGTATGTTGAAGACATTTTATTTATTTATTTATTTATTGCAAAGTTTTATGGGCATTACTTGGATATGGTCAAAACTTCCAATATTGGAAATCCAATGCCTTTATTGGTCAAGATTCTTGGCAAGGATGTTTTTGGGGAACAAGAACTAATTATCCATTCATAATTATTTTAACATAACAATCGAGGTGAGAATTGTTTATATATTTTTAGATTTTCTCCCCAATTTTATTTTAGAAAGTTTTTTTAATTTAAAAAACATTTATGTGTGTGAATATTGGTTGTGGAGAAGTTGAACGTTATTATTGGTGCATAACACTTGTGCTAAATGCATTTGCTTTCCTTGACCAATGAAAATGCATGTCACTATTGTTTTGTGTGGAAGGATATTGTGTTTTTTAAAACACAAGTATAGATATGGAAAATATGCCAATGGGGAATAATTTGATTATCTTGTTTGCTCCTTGGATTGAAACGTTATTGGACTATGGTTTTACAACTCCTTTTAAATTTAACATAAAACATGTTTACGTGAGACTTCTTAAGCACAAAAAATCTCATGGGAAGTTTGTTTTGAATCCTATTGTTGAAGTTGTTGGTTATTTTGTGTTGAAGAATGAAAATCGATAGAATGAAAATAGGTATATACATGTTGCTATTGAACTTGCTCATTATTTTGTAGTTAATAAGTAAAACCAACAAGCAATTATAAATATTGCATGTAAAGATATGTTGTACATTTGTAAATAATAGTTTTTTAGTTGAGGTTTTCTTGTAAATTGTCCAATGCATGTAGTTGTTTTCAAAATCACATAAATTTTAATAAATGATTGATTAGTTTATTCACGATAACATTTCAAATTAGACAACTATCGAGATTAAATATTTTGTAATTTAATTTTGAAATTAATATCGAGTTTGTTATTGGGAAAATTAGTTTATTTTACAAAGCCCCAGTAATTCTTAGTTATTAATGGTAGGCATAGTTGTTTATCAAATTTTTAACTACTTAGGAAGTGAAGTTTTTAGATAGATTTAGTTAATTTTAAAAAGATGTGGTGGCAATTAACTTACCACTACACTGTTGTTAATTTAAGGGAAGACTTGGATAAGTTTCACAAAAATAAAAGTAGATTGGGTTTGATGTGAATATGAGTGGCATGGAACCCCTAGAAGGATTCTCATTATTTCCAATGGGTGTTATTTAGAAGGAGGTTTTCTTCCTTCCTTATTTCTTGTGTGTGTTTATTTGGAAGAAGTGGCTAGAGTTGGAGTTTGGAGTTCCTAAAGGAGTTTGAAGCACTTGTGTGTGTGGGGGGAAGAAACATGGTGCACCTTGAAGATTTATAATGAAAAATGCATATTTTGGATGTGAAAAATTATCTTCCATTTTATTTATACATTTTTAATGGGTCTTCAAGCTTAAAAGGTAGCTTATAGAAGTTTTTTGATTTTTAAAAGTTGGTTATAGGAAGAAAACAAGCACTTGGGAGGTGGGGAAAATATTGTCAATGGTAGAATAGCAATGGGTGGGCGACAAATAATTTGTAGGGTGGCAATGAGGGCGATAAAACCTACAATGCCTATTTTGGGGTTTTGTTTCATCATATTCAAGGCTTATTACAAAATGATACTACCTCTTTGGAAGTTCCAAAAAGATAATTATTAGCATGTTTTCTTTTATTAATTATGTTGGGACTTTTAGTCCCCTTTTGTTTTTGTCCAATTTCTTTTCAAGAAGTAAATTCTTTCTTAGGTTGTTTCACTAGGTCCCAAGTGGCAATATTAATCAGGTTTTATAAAATGAATATTAATGTTCTCCAAACAAATCTTGATCTTTTGCGAATTGATATTAGGATAATTTTAAAATGAGGGTTTTGGATTTGTGAATTTTCAAGTTTTTTAAAAAAAATATGATTTTTTAACTTATAAATTTTATGTTCAGATTAGGGTTCTAGTTTTATTGATGTTCAAGTTAGGGTTTAGAATATATTATATTTTATAAATCTCATGTTTGGATTAGGGTTCATGGTTCTTATAATTGTGAAATTAATTTACACAATGGTTTTTAGTTTTTAAAGTCTTAGGTTGATTAATTGCTTGTTGACATCAAAGTTCTAGTTTTCTAGATTCGCAACATACTTTTCAAATATTAAAAAAAAAAGATAATTTCCTCATAAGACCAAAGTTATAAACAAATACAAATCTAAACTAAATTCAATTACAAATACCAAATGTTTGCATCCAATATCTCCTTTAAACATTGTTATGTTTCCACTCGATCTTTTAATCCTAATTATCATGTGATAGAAAAATCCAATGATAGATACAACATGACAAATAATCTTTATTCATCCTACAACAAAAGATCATCACTTTTTGTGATCAGCACTTCATAATGTCTTTGTGTTTCACCTTAATATATAGTAAATAAATAAATAAATAAATAAAATCCTATCATATTTTATTATAAATATTATTATTCAAACATACATTATCTTTATCCAATAAGCATCTTAAACCTAAATGCTTCTAACATATCACATTCAATGTTTCTTTTCTTGGCAAATTTTTGCATTGTGGCAACAAAAAGAAGTGTTTGTGTGACTCATAGAAAGTTTTTTTTTGGGGGGAGGTAATGACCCAAGTCGCCATATTTTGAGGGAAAAAAGTTTGAATTTGCCATATTATAATAATGTAATTTTATATCACAATCATTTTTAATCATTTCATTCATGTAAAAGAGATGGGCAGGGCCTGTGTTTTAATGACACGTATGCCTTGTTAACCTGGGTGAGGTATCTTGACCATGGTGGAACCCAACATTGGCAATGAGTTGGTTCATCCACAAGGGAGTCAGTTGTTTAGTTTCCATCCAAAGAGATTTTCATCCACTTGGTGCGCTGGTGAGCACCGTGCACTCAAACCCTAAACTGTGCGTTGTTTTCTCGTCTTTCTCTCCTCTCTCGCAGTGCAGCGCTCCCATCGACATCATCGTCTCCTTCTTCTATTCTTGGCTTGATAGCATAAGAGATTTTGCACTCCGCGCCTTCAACATGGCTCATCGCCAGATTCTGATATCGGCTCTGGATGGGAGGACGCTGTGCTTGCAGTTTGAATCGGATAGTATCACGGGGGCGGACGTTGGAGCCAGGGTTGCGGCTGTGACTGGCATACCGCAGGGATGTCTGCGCTTGGTCACGGGAACCGGAGAAATCACGTCTGAGATGTGTCTGGGTGCTGGGGGGAGTGATGATGGCATGTTGCCTTCTTGTAGCGTTGTGCTGCGTCTGAGGGGTGGGAAGGGAGGGTTTGGCTCTCTTCTCAGAGGAGCTGCCACCAAGGCCGGGCAGAAGAAGACGAGTAATTTTGATGCCTGTCGTGACATGAGCGGGCGGCGTCTGCGTCACGTGAACGCTGAGAAGAAGCTCAAGGAGTGGAAAGCGGAGGCGCAGGAGAGAGAGCTAGAGAAAGCGGCAGAAGAGTTTCTGAAGAAGGACAAGAAAGCCAAGGAGGAAAATGTCGGAGTCTATAAGGAACTTGAGAAATTTAGGGCAGAGACTTCTCGAGCAATGGAGGAGGTGGGCTCGGCCGTTGTATCGGGCTTGGCGGAGTCTCGCAAGCTTGGTGCCGATGGAAAGAGGAAGAAAATCGAGGCCATTGCAATACAAGCAAAGCGTTCTCGCATTTGGTAGGTTTCCTTTTCCATGCAGGTCCATCCTTTTTACTTGCAGCTAGGTATATGCCAATTGCCAGGTTCTGGACTGAAACCCTAGTGTACTCTGGAGTTCACAGCCCTGCTACGTGGCAGTCAATTGCTAGGTTCTGGACTGAAACCCTAGTGTACTCTGGAGTTTACAGACCTGCTACAAGGCAGTTGAAGGTCACCTATATTCCAAATGGCAGTGACAGTCCCTGATGCAACTATTGCCTTGTTACAACAGGATGATGGATGAAGATGAGGAAGCGGATCTTGACCAGGATGCAGAGGAAGGCACTTTGTTAAGAACAGCGGATGACGAATTGACTATGGCTACAACAAAGAAGGAAGATGAAGGCTCTGAAATTAGCTTTTCGAATACAGCTGAAACCAGCAGCAGTGAATCCCCCTCAGATAACAGCAGTGATAAAGTTGTTTGTGCAGTCCTGCCAGCAGATGATGTTAATTATGTTGTTGAAAGTTTGGAGAAGCAGGCCAATGGCATCAGTCAGGATTCTGAACCAAGCCCAACAGATGACGTTATTAAAAGAGTTTGTGCAGTCCCATCATTGGAGGATGGAAAGGAAATTGTTGAAGGTTTGGATAAGCAGACCAGTGCCACAATCAGTCAGCCTTCTGACTCACGCCCAACAGATGATGTTAGTGTAAGGGAAAATGAGAGAAGTGTGGCAGATGGGCCTATCAACTTTGCTGACTTTAATTCTGCAAAAGAGATGGAGGTATGTCCTAATTAACTTCCAGGTGATTCTTTGCTGCTTTCACAGAATGTTCTCTCTGGATGTGCCAATAGTCTGGTGAGTTTTCTGCAATTGCAAAGGCTCATGGGACTGACAGTCCATGGAATTCTCTGCAATTTAGTAAGAAGGTTTGTTCATAACAACATATTGATAGTACTTCCTCTACTATCTTAGAGGTCATTACCTCCACAGTTTCTTCTGGAAATGTGACAAAAACTCAGGACAGAGATTTTGTATGATGGTTTGCCTGAAATATTGGGTGGATTATTATGTACTTATCAACACCTAATTTTAGGAGTGGATGAAGTCAGTGGGTACTGATGGCAGCTTGCCACTGCTATTAGTGACCAAGGTGATGGTCTGACAATTTATGAGCAACTCTCGCAAGGTTACAACTGCAGTCATTGTCACATTACCTTTGAGGTGGTCTTGAGATTTCTTTACAATTTCATAGATATGACAGTACTTCCTCTAGTCATGGGTTTAGGAGATTGTGCCCAGAAGCATAGTTTAGCACATGGAACTTTTCTTCTGCAGCCTTTGAGGTTATTTGGCCTTCTGTTAAAGTTGACTGGAAGAGTTGTTACTAGGAGTCTTAATGACCCAACCGTATGCTTATTCCATTTTTGAGTTTTTAGATTGTATGCATGGAGAATCAATGCTGGGATAGGGATTTGCAGATCCTTGGTCTAGAGAGATTGAAGATGGAGCTGCAGGAATGGGGACTCAAGTGTGGGGGGAGCCTATCCGAGCGAGCTGGACGACTTTTTCTGTTGAAGACCACACCTCTGAAGAATTTAGACAAGAAGCATTTTGCTGCCAAGTCAAAGAGCTCCAAATTCTGAAAAGGACAGCTGTACAAGACTTATCTGAAGCCAGAGTAGATGTTCATGATCAGCAAAGAGACTCACAAGGTCTGATCTCATGACTGCAGAGGTAGTTCTGAACATGAAGGGGTCTTAATGTGTAGGGGATGTTGGCTCATAGTTATGCTTTTACATGGAGATTATGTACAGTTGGTCACTGCTGATTGTTTCTTTCTAGGTCATGTTGCTTGGTGTCTGCTAGAACTGGCCCTTGAATCAGCAAACATTGTGTAGCTTCCCTTGGACTTGTGGCACTTGATTCTGAGTTCTGCAGTTTTGAAAGTTGAATACAGGATTGTTTGGTCAGAACTTGGAAACTGCACTGAAGATCTACAACACACGCTGATATTGTAGAAGAGATTGAGTGGCACCTTTGACTGGTCCAACCTCCATGTTCTGGGCAAGCTTAAAGCGGCTTAGGTTGTCAAAAGAGCATGAAGAGGATTTTGTAAGATGATATTGCTCAAAAGAATACGAAGTGCTGTGATACAGCTTGAGATGATTTTGAAATTTCTTTGGAAGTGTAGTGAGCAATCTAGACAGTTACAAATGAAGTTGGCAATTATGAGACTAGTTACTGATGTACTCTAGTTGTTCCCTATTCTACTGTCCTAGAAGACCACCTTCAGGGCAGCAGCAGTAAAAGTCTGGTCATGAAGGTCTTAAATATTGTGCAGGATACATTTTCCACATTCTACACATAAATTCTGCAGAAATATTTTCTACTAGGTTTTAATTGACAAGTGTTGCCTGTCTTATATGTTGGAGAGAAATGCTCCCTCATCTATCTGAATCATTGTGCTGAATTTCTGCTCAATCCTGTATGGGAAACAATAGATGCGAAATACCTTGCACATGCTGCTGGTTTAGAGGGGGGGAGCATCCTCAGGTTGGTACTTCACCTTTCCCAACTACAAGGGGCACCAGTTTTGTGTAGTATTATGTAACAATGGACATAGTTATAGAAGATAGAAAGTATGTATGAAGATTCATATTGTCTCTGCAAATCTGGCTTCTTGAGATGTAATAACAGGTGATATGATATTTCTTTAGCAGTTTGTTTGGAATTGGTGACCATTGCCTACTGGGACAGCTCGAACATTTTACACATCCAGTTTCCTTCACTGCCATCATCAGCAAATGCATTTTTAATTGAACTCTGTGTGGTTCATGACTGCACTTTGCAGTTCTGCATATGTCTGTGTTGAATCAATGAAGCTTTTCTGTTTCCTCTTTCATGTTCCCTGGAACAAAAACCCGGAGATGTTCCATTACAGGGGGGACTCTCCTCTTTTGGGTGATGGGGAACTAGAGTGACATTGTTGGTTTTTGGGATCCTTAATTTCCAGTGAGGAGCATTTTCAAGCTTGGGGGCTGTTTTGGGGACTGCATTTCTTCTGTTTGCTCCTAAGTAGTGCTGTGGGCACACTAAGTTGGAAGGAGGCGAAAGTGGCTCCCATGCAGAATATAGAGATTATGGAGGTGAGTGTTACAGATTGTTTCTGTGTTCAGAGGAGTTTATTTGGTTTAGAACCTGACTTTTTATTTGAAAACAAGGAAATAAAAGTTGATTACTTATGGAGCATGCAATGGCATACTTCTAAAACAACAAAACAATTCTGTAGTGTAAAGTGGGTCAAACCTGGAAGTAGACAATAACTCAATAATGAAAGGAGCTACAGAGCAAAATGGAAGTCCACACAAATTTAAAATATGATGTAATGGGCCAGAGTGAACCAGCCTCCATGACTGCACCAGTTGGCCATTCTGTCCATAGGATGGGCTGGATGGTTTGTCTTTCTTTCATCTGCCTCTTTACCTTACGTTAACCAACATTCTACCACAGTCAATCCTTTTGGTTGCTGACTTTTGACCATTTTTTTTGTTGCCAAATTTTTCCCAACCCTGACCTCCATACTACTCACCCACGTAGCTACCCTACTGACCTAAATCATAGCCTTGCCTACAAACTAACAATAATCCCTCACTTACCTTAGCAAAACTCTTATATTCTTTTGGTTAAACTTCTATTTCTTAACTAAACCTATGTTTTTTCTTGGTTAAACTTATAGTTTTTCTTGGTTAAATTTTTAATTTTTGGCAAAACCTATATATTTTACTGATTAAACTTTTATCTTTTGGTTAAACTTATATATATTTTTGGTTAAACTTTTATTTTTTGATTAAATTTATATTTCTTCTTGGTTAAACTTCTATCTTTTGGTTAAATCTATATATCCTATTAGCTAAACTTACACCTTTTGACTAAACCTATATTATTTTTTGGTTAAATTTATATTTCTTGGCAAAACCTATATATTGTCCTAGCTAAACTTTTATCCTTGGCTAAACCTATATATCTTACTGGTTAAACTTCTATTTGTTGGCTAAACTAATATCTCTTGGTGAAACTTATATTTCTTCTTGGCAAAACCTATATATCTTATTGGTTAAACTTCTACCTAATTCCTATTCCAAAAATTAATTAAGAAAATAGATAACATTTAAATTTTATAAAAGAAAAAATAAATAAATACATAAGCATGATAAAAATTTATATAATATTCATATATTCTACCTCCCCCTTTTATGTCATACTTTTAAAAGACTAAATTTCCACCAAACTATGGACGAAGGTATTGCATATGTAAGGCCAATCATGATGTGGTAGACTTGAATGATAGTAGACCAAGTTTTTGTAATACCCTCATGTTGAGATGGATACTACTTGAAACATAAGAAATCCAATTGGCATTTTATGCTTTAGATGCAACTATTGCATAATTTAATTATATTTTTGTTTCTTCTAAATATTTCTCGTCACAATGGCAAAACGATGGATGAAAATATTGCATACCTAGGACCAATCATGATGTGGTTAGATTTGAATGAGGGTTTTGATGGACCAAGTTTTTGCAATACCTTCATGTCAAGATGGGGCACCTATTGGAGATATGAACTACAAATAACCCAAATCTTTTTTAGAAAGGTGATTAAATTGCACCTTAAACATGGGTTGGTTAACGATGTGGGTATTGCAATTTCAAGGGCTTTATGAAGAACCTAACCATTGATAATAAAAGATCAAGAATTTGCAATACCTACATAAATAAACTAGTTTATGCACCAAGGGGCAATTCAAATATAATATTTTTTAAAGGTTATTGTGTGACTATTTCATGATAAGGATATCGAAAGTATTACATAGTCAATCATTTAATATTGAGCTTTAACTTATATTCATGAAGGTATTGCTTAAATGTTTTATCATGTCCACAAAATGTGCTAACATTATTAGATGAAAGTATTGTTCATTTTGTTTATGGCAAATGTAATCCATTTGTGGTGGATGGGGGTATTATGTGCAACATGGCATAAGGAGATCCCAAAACCTACAAATCTCATAAATAAATTTCAAAATTAAGACAAGTGGATCGATACAAAAATGTCATGCCACCCTGAGCTGTAATGTGTCAATACAAAAATGGTGTGTACATGCATTAAACCTTCACTATGGGTTTTGATAGACTAGTAAAAATTGACCCCAAAAAAACCCAACCCCACTCTCGCATTGAAAGTGAGGTTGGGATTCCATGTCACCATTGGCAAATTGAAACATATTCAAAATATTGATGATATACCTTGAGGAGGCAAGGCTATGTATGATACAATTGCCTATTTTTCAATTGTAATTAATGCCTTGGCCTTGGTTGCCTTTTGTGTGTGTGTTTTTTAGAGGTGCCATCTTGAAAGGAAACAACCATTCTATTAACAAAGAAAAAAACATAATAATTTTTTTTTTCTTTTGATGCAACATGCAAGATTAAATGGAATTGCAGTAGCTAGCTTTGAACTTGCAACTCTAAGATTAACTTTCACTAGACTTGTAAAATGACTACCTACATGAATAATGTAAGAGAAAAATTAGTTTTGTAATGTCATTAAAAACTCTAAGACTATTGAATCCCTGCACAGTTAATTCAAAGAGAGTTTTGAGATGAACAATTTCACATGTTACATGGGAGAATGAAGATTTGGAACTCCAAAGATGTGATGGAGGATTTGAGTGTAGAGATGGCAAGAAGTTTTTAATTTATGAAACTGGGTGAATGCAAGCTATAATGGCTCACTTTTTGTGTCCCATTATAATTTTTTGTAGGGTGTAGTGAATTAACATGCCATAAAACCATTTATATGCACAATTAGGACTTGGTTTATGATTCTCAAATTCAATAAAAAACTATTTATATAATTTGTGCACAATAAATGTGCACCCATTATGTAATAATGGATTTTTGAAACGAAAACATATGGACTGTCCCAACCATTTGCATTTCTCATACACATAAAATTTTCCATATCATTTTTTGAAAATATATCTTATAAGGATTTAATATTTGATAGATGAAAGAAAATAAACATAGATTTGAAAATTTCATTACAAAAACTTTTACCAAAATATAATCATGGACTTTTGAATGACCAAAATTTGAACGTTATTTTCAAAAGTCTTTACATGGGTCATTTTTTGTTGGATTAATGATTTTTTCCTTGTAAAATGTATGTCAAAAAGATGTGTAAATGGGTATATTTTCATATGAATTGAATTAGCTCATTAACCAACCCATAGTCCCCCATTTATGTTAATTTGATACCAAAAAATGGATTTTTAAGAACTTTTTATCTACCAAAAATGAGCCATTTAAATTTGCATTTACCTAGCTCACACCTCCTTGCTTGCCTATTGTTGACTGCAGACTTTTTACTTTCTTTTTGTTTTTTTTTCAAATTATATGATGTAGTCAAAGTGGTGAACATTCACAAAAGCAACAAATTTGGGATAAAAATTGGCTAGTGTTTTTTTTTATGGGGGTGAATGGAGTAGAGTAAGAAGAAGAAGAAGAAGATAGCAATGGGAATGCTCATCGTCATTGTTTTCTTCTAGAACACAGTAACATTAAGAACAAGAAGATGATGATGTTTGAATGATTGTTGTTATCATCTTTTTTTAAATTATCTTAAGAAAAATAAATTATGAGAGTTGTTCATTGTCATTGTCTTATTTTGGAGCACCAAAAAAAAGAAAAAGATTGCACCCTTGTAAAGAAAACAAAAAACGATGAAAAACATCTATTCATCGTTCTCTTTTTCTTCTACAATTTTGTAAGATAATGAAAAGAAAAAGAGCTTCTACAATTGTGTAAGAAAAGAAAAAACATGTAGAAGATGTAGAACCCATTCCACAACAACACTCCTCCTGTAGCCTCGCTCCACTCCTCTTGTAGCCCAACTCCTCCCACAACAACCTTCCATTACAAAGCAATGTTCTCCCACTCCCCCTACAACAACAACAATGCTCTCTGTTCCTTCGTAGCAATGCTTGCTGTTTTCTCCACAGCACATGTTCCCTTGGTCCTCCCACACATAGCTTCATGTTGTAGTACCTCCTTCACCTTGGAGTGTTCCTACACAACAACTGCAACAACATATTGTGACAATAGTGATGATGGCCTATGGCGGGTTTGGGCTTTAGGGTTAGAAACATTTGGAAAAAAGAAAACATCAAAGGTGGGTGAATGGGGTAGGTATGGGGGTATAAAAAAATTTAAGGTTTAAAAGGCAAGCAAAAGAAAACTTTGACTCAACATGTTCGACTGCACCAGGTTTGGTAACTAGGATGGGAACAATTTCATCCCAAACGGAACTGGTGCAGTCATGGGGGCTAGGTCATTCAAGCCGTTGTAATGGGGCCTAAGTAGGGAGTGGGCATTTTGAAAAGCGAAATGCATGCTTCATCAAAATGCTCACAGAAGCAAGTGTTCGCTTTTCAAAGTTCCCCTTGTTATTTTTCATTTTTTTATATTGTGATACCCACCTCAAACCTAGTTGGTACTTGCTAGGTATCACAATACAAAAATAAAGAACAGTAAAAAGTGAGTTGAATTTTATGGCAGCTAACAGCCCAACCTTGTGCATTGTATTATACTTTAAAGTATGTGAATAAAAGTTCAAGACTAATAAAATCCTACAGGATGCCTTTTGATGAGGTGTGGTGCCATTTATGCTTGTGACAAATGAAAAATACGATGGTGTTACCAACCACCAAGTAGTGGTTGCATTATGTGGTAGGCTTGGTGTCTTTGGTTTGCTTGGGGGCAATGGCCCAAGTTTTGTGTTGTACTTTAGCCTTTTTGCAATGGATGCTTTCCATTTGTTTCAAAAAAGAAAAAGAAAAGGTTCAAGACTAACAATTTGCTCATGAAAGTGGTTCAAGATCCTCTCCCATAATTGCTCTCAAACCAGAAAATGAGGAGTGTGTTGCTAGACCCACATTAATAAAAGAACAAAGGTTGGTTTCCCAATTACCTCATCTTTTTTGGAAATGTCTTGTTGTTGATTCATTTTTCTCCTCCAATTTGAATTCCATGCCTAAACAAAATTGAAACATGGTTTTCCAAAAGGACTTACATGCACTATTGTAACCTTTGGTCAATTTCCACATTGAAAAAACAAATAATTATTTTTTTCAAAAAATGAATTTCTTTTTATTTTGAAATGATATATTTTTCCATTATCTACTATAATATTGTGATATGAGTAGTGAAATTATTTAGAGTGTAGCCTATGATAATTATGACGATTTTCAACATATTAACTTCATATTTTCACACTATTTCATTTCACTATTTTGAGGATTATTTAATGATGGAATTGACCTTGGGTTAAGGTAATTAGCTAGGGAAAAATATATAATAGGAAACCTCACCCCTGCCAAAATCTAAACTACTATATGTTGGAACTTGGGTGTTAGTGTTTTTTTTTTTTTTCTCCAATTTTTGTAATGTAGTTGAAATGGCAATCATCCATAAAATGATTTAACCAAAATGAGAGTATTAAGTGGCTATTCGAAATGAAATTTTTTTTTATAAAAAACATCTTTTGATATTGTTGGCTACCTATTGGAACTTAATATATAATTTGGTGATTCAATTTTAATTTTTGTTAAAATTTGGTGATTAGTAAAGTCAACAAATTTTTTTTTTCCCCATTTTGCCAAAAGTTGCCAAAAAACATTAGTTGAGACTATTAAATGAAGCAAAACAAATTGAAGTTGATTGAAAAACTGAAACTCAATTTGTGAAAACTGCTTGACAATTATCCATATATTTGCAATGTTGGTTTAACATATTATCCTAAAGGAATAAGAAATAAGAATGTAAACTAATGCTGGGCAGTCAAAAATAATAATTTTTGAATGAATTTTAAAAAGTTTCTTATTAAATATGTTGATATTTGTCGGAATGTATCACATGTTGGTGTGTTAATACTTTTTGAGTAAATATCAATTTCTAAAATGCACAAATTTTGTTAAATTTTGAATTTCATCTTGATATATTAAATAATCATTTCAAAATATGTTCAGCATTCAGTCATGGTATATCTCCTGTGAAAAACTCATTTCATCTAGTATTGACAAATGAATGCCATTTGGTTTACTGTTGCAGGTGAAGATAGCTATCAGGAATGGACAAAGTATCCAAGTAATGCTGAATTAGTATCAGCATGGAAATGGAGTTATGGCAAGACATTCTTCATTCAGGAAGTCTCCCAATTTTGATCTTGAATATTCAATCTTTGACAATTTCACCAATTTTGAAAGTTAAATACATTGTTTGATTCAAAATCATTAGCTTTATTCAAGTTAATAAAGTTCATTGATAGACATTTAACATTATTTTGATATTTTCGTACCTTGTTATTTTGTTTCAAAAACTCAAAATTTTCCAAATTTTTGGAAAAAAAAAAAAACCTTGACATTTGTAAACATCCTTTAAAAATTTTCACTCTTAACATGAATGTGTTGTCTTGTTATTTGGTCCATTCAATAAGTTCTGGAAAAAAATTTAAAGCAAATGGCCAATGTCACAAATTATGTGTTTGGTTATTCAAAAAACCATTCATGGATAAAGGATGGTCAAGTTCAATGACATGAATAAGTTGATTCCAGTTCTTTAGATCCAAACAAAAATTTCTAAAAAACACCAAAAAAATCAACAATCTCTTTCAAAATTTATGGTTACTAATTGATTATCTATAAGATTAAATTGTGATACAAATGTCTCCAAATTGAAAAATTTAAGGATGAAATTAGGTGAAAATAACATCACAAGACAAATCAATCCACATAAAATTTACAATGAAATGGTTTAAGCATATGATGCAAAGACGATGAACACCAAATCAATGGTCATTGCAAGTTGAATAAACAAAATTCATATGTAGATTTTAAAAATAATTCCCATCTTTAACCCTTTTGAACTAAGAAAATTAGTGATTTGAAAATGAAAAAGTCAAATGAAAGAAAGAGAAAAGGAAGGACATTGGGTAAAGCTAAAATGATTGAAGCATATATTTGAAAAACAAGGCGTTCCCAAAACCTTAAAAATTCGACAATTTTCGAGGTTGAAAGCAAACTAAGAATGTTTGAAGTAATGACTTCAAGAACAATAGGATGTTACATGATTGAATAATTGTAAATCATAGCATATGAAATTGAAAAGGAAGTGAACAAAAAATTTACAAGAAAAGAATGATTTATGATCATACAACTTACAAACATTAATTTGGC